>Ga0316207_10000648_pt1 | contig 51904 bp, 63 predicted proteins | sample 6weekpyrite_MG_FD_204943 | JGI IMG/M metagenome (GOLD analysis project Ga0316207, IMG submission 204943) | Microbial mat bacterial communities from mineral coupon in-situ incubated in ocean water Damariscotta River, Maine, United States -... | ecosystem: Environmental > Aquatic > Marine >...
CTGGTAATCGCTAGTATCAAAAAACGACGGATCACGACTATGGCCACGCTGAACGATATGCACCGGAACATCCGGCAATAAGAACCTGGGTTTTCTCGGCATAATCCTTTACACCATATTTACTTATGACTTAAGTGAGATAGCTTACCATGTATGAATAAAACCTAAAAAGGGCTCTAACCCCTTTAATTTTTTAATTTTTCTAGGGTTTTGATATATGCATTAACTCGTACTACAGCTTTTTTTGCTTTTTCATTGCCAAGCTTAGCAGCAGCTTTGTAGTAATTGAGCGCAGTTACGACATTCTTTTCAACGCCAATTCCTGAAAGGTATAACTTACCAAGAAATTTATTTTTCTCGCCGTTAGTATCCCTCCCTGCCTTAATGATCTCTGAATATTTTGGAATAATTTCACGAGCCAGTTGAATTCCACGCTCAAAATTTACATATTCGATATGTTTTTTTGAAGTGTACAAAGTAATCAGCATTGCTTGTGCATCCATATCACCATTAGCAACTGCTTTTTCAAGAAAATTGACAGATAAAATCTTGTTATGTTCAGGATTTTTCTGGCCTCCATACCATATACCCCATAAAATATAGCTATCCGATTCTTTTCCCTTATATTCTAAAAGTTCCTTTTTAGACATTTTCCAGTTACTATCACCCAGATAACTAAAAACATTTTCAAATAACTTTACCTCCTCGTCATTAGCAAAAGCATTTTGAAAACTAAATAAAATTATCCACGCTATAATATTAAATTTACAAGCCATACTTATATCTCTATTTGCAACCTTACATTTTTACACATGTAAAATATAAGCCCTGCTCCCGTGATTTCGCACCAGGCAGACAGTAATACTACCCCACATACATAGCAAGAAACATATTTTTAGTTTTTCAAGCATTTTTAAAATTATTATAAACTTTTCTTTCTTTAAACTAGAAACAAGGCCTAAAAAGGGCTCTGACCCCTTTAATTCACTATCCACATGAGCCTTAAATAAAGAGCGGTAAGCAGCTGCACGTTGAGGCATAGAGCTGCCTAAGGCCATATACAATGAATGAAACCTGATCGAACTATTACCTCTGCCTTGCCCATTAACCTTATAACTGGACCAACGATAGGCACCCGGTGATTGAATCATATTCGCCCTCACAGGGTTTAATTCGATATAACGCATACAAGTTAGCAAGTATTCTTCATCATGTACTAAACTGGCCTTTAAACGCCCCTCCCAAATCGAGCCACTCGTACCGTAAGTGTAATTAATATAAGGCACATAATATCGACCGATATACTGCATCATCAAGCTAATACTATCTTTCTTTTTGGGAGTAGCCAGTATATGAATGTGATTGGTCATCAACACATAGGCATGAATTGCACAGTCATAACGCTCCGAAGCCTCCCGCAGCCAGTAAAGGTAGGCCTGGTAATCGCTAGTATCAAAAAACACCGGATCACGACTATGGCCACGCTGAACGATATGCACCGGAACATCCGGCAATAAGAACCTGGGTTTTCTCGGCATAATCCTTTACACCATATTTACTTATGACTTAAGTGAGATAGCTTACCATGTATGAATAAAACCTAAAAAGGGCTCTGACCCCTTTAATTTATTGCTCTTGACCCCTTTAATTGCTCTCGCTCCTTCCAAACGTCAACGCAAATGATTCTTATTTGTCACCGACCCCTTTTATTCCTTTTCTTACAACAGGGCGAATAAGTTTCATCAAAACATAGAGTGAGAATATGGCACCAACAACAAAAAGAACAAGCTTCATGATGTCATAAATAGTTGAATTGCTGGATATAGCAAAAATAGCATTGTTAATCAAAAAGATGTGGTACAAAATCCCCATGGTTAAGAAAAAGCAAAACAAACCATTGCGACTATAAAATATCAACATACCCATAACTGTTATTACTGGATATGCAGATGCAATAATTAGCGATGTCGCGCTCACCAATGCTGATAGTAAATTAAAATTGGGTATAACACCTATTAAGATGTAAACAGTAAGCATGCAATAAATAGCTATTACTATGTCTTTTTCTTTAATGCATTTTAGTCTTATCATGATTTTATTCTCTACCACAACCAATTTAATCAAGTCCCAGCCCTTTGCTAGTTACACCAATAGGCGATAATGGTTCTAGAAACAATACCCCTGCGCTCGCACCACTTATATTGCTGAATGACACACCATCATTACTTATTTTAAAATCCGCTGAAATTCTTTCGGCGACACTTACTTTAACTATGCCTTTAACCATTACTTAAAGGGGTCAGAGCCCTTTAATAGGCCATTTAATTTCTTTTGTTCCTTATAGAAAGGTATATTTTAAATAAAAAATATAATGATATTGACACAACCACACCCAGATATATCAATTGTGGCAACTCATTAGATATTGGAGGATAGTTAACAGCGTCCATAAAAGTCACAATAAACCCGTAACCCCAGTACAAAACGCCAACAATAAGAAACACAGAAAACCACTTTTGCTTTTTATAAAATAACACCATTCCAAAAAGTGCAATAGATGGTATTAGCAATATTGCCAACCAAGTCCCTAGTCCAACAGCATCTCCCAGGAATTTATAATCTGCATACAAAACATTTAGGTAATAAAGATAAAAAATAGCATGAGAAGTTACTGTAACTATTTTTAGATTTTCATTTTTGAAATAATTCAATTTTCTGTCCATGCAACTCAATCTCTATCAATAAAATTAGGCGTAACAATAACATCTGGAAATGGGAAATTTTTAACGAAACCCAAAGGGGTAGTGACACCTTTTAATTCCCTAAAAGTTACACTATCACTAGTAATATATACTTCACTTCTAATATTAGCGCCAATATCTACCTTTCTAACTTTGCCGTTATCGTTAATCATTGTATCAAACCACTCCCTGTGTAAGTTATGATACCCGACATAGTTCCATTGCTTTCTAATTGCACATTAATTTTAATATTATCTCTTCCCTGCAAACTATCAGCCAATACACTATCCACTAATATTTAAAGGGGGCAGAGCCCTTTAATTAGTATAATGACTACTGCCTAACAACACTTAACTACATTAACTTTAAATTATATTAAAAACAATTGTTCACTGGTCCGGATTTTTTCTTTATACTGCTTGCGGGCTATATACCTTCGTACTCAGCGCATGATCAGGCAATAATCACATGAAATCCGAAATACATGATCCGTGCCCTTGCGGTAGCAGGAAACAATATAAACAATGCTGCGGATCTGCGAATAACACTACTGAAACCCCAAGACTCTCAGTTAGCAACCTACTTGCACAGGCTTTACATGCACACCAGAATGGCGATCTCGATCTCGCAGAGTCTTCATATAATCAAATCTTGCAACACGACCCTGCAAATGACAATGCCCTGAATTTGCTTGGTGTCCTCAACCATAGCCGTGGAAAGCACAAACTTGCGGTTCGCCAGATAAAAAAAGCCATTTCACTGGACCCCGATTCTTTTGAATTTCACTACAATCTGGGCAGGGTATTTGACTCTGCAAAACAATATAATGAAGCCATAGAACACTATAACAAAGCCATTGAAATCAACCCGGATGACCTGAACGCCATTATCAACCTGGGCCGAATCTATTATTTACAAAATAAGCACGCCGAGGCGATTTCACTTTTCCAGCGCGCCTTGACCATGGAACCCAACAATGGAAGCATCCATGGACATTTATCGGGCTGCTACAGAAGACTTGGACTTATCAGTGAATCCGTCAAACACGCTGAACTGGGTATTCAGCTCGACCCTGGTATCGATCTACCAGTGCTATACAGCAACTTCCTGCTGACACTGCACTACTCGATCGAGCATACCACTGAAACTATCTATCAAGCTCATTTGGGTTTTCAACAACGCATTGCAGACACTTTATGCGCACACATACCTGTACATAACAAACCCGTGACACAGAAGAACAAGCTGCGCATCGGCTACGTTTCACCTGATTTCAAAACCCACTCTGTTTCGCACTTTATTGGCCCGGTACTTGCCTGTCATGACCCATCTCGCTTTGAAATATATGCCTATAACAATCACGATGAAAAAGACAAGATCAGTCAGCAATTAAAAAAACACATTTTTCAGTGGCGCGATGTCATGAACATGGGCGATGAGGATCTGGCCAAACAGGTTCAGGATGATGAGATAGATATACTGGTTGATCTTTCCGGACATACAGCGATGAACCGCCTGTTACTCTTTGCGCGAAAGCCGGCTCCAATTCAAATCACGTGGATTGGATACCCGGACACGACGGGACTAAAAACCATGGATTACCGTATCACCGATCATTATGCCGATCCTATCGGTAAAACCGAGCAATACCATACCGAACAATTGGTCAGGATGCCTGAATGCTTCTCTGTCTACAGTCCTCCTGAAAAAACTCCGCCTGTCAACTCACTACCTGCTTCTGACACCGGCATTGTTACATTTGGTACTTTTAATAATCTTGCCAAAATTAATTCCCATGTAATTGATGTCTGGTCTATGCTACTAACAGCAATCGACACCTCAAGACTGGTGATCAAAACCAGTGCGCTTGATGATGTTGCAACTACACACAGGATTCGCAATGAATTCATGAAACGAGGTATTAGGGAGGAACAACTACTGCTACTCGGGAGTGACGCTTCTCAATACCAACACCTTCGCCGATACCACATGATTGATATTGCCCTCGACACCTTTCCCTATAATGGAACCACGACAACCTGTGAGGCGCTCTGGATGGGACTGCCCGTTATCGTCATGGAAGGCAAAACGCACGTAAGTCGTGTAGGCGTCAGCCAAATGAACAACCTGGAACTAACAGAGCTAATCGCAAAAAACGAAAATGAATACGTCGAGATAGCCACATCACTAGCCGGCAACCTCGAACAACTAAGCAAACTTAGAGCAGGCCTAAGACATCGCTTGCAGGTCTCGCCACTTATGGATGCTGAAACATTCACACGTCATCTCGAAGATAACTACAGAGCACTGTGGCTCTCCTGGCTTGAAAAGGAACGTTTTAAGGGGTCAGAGCCCTTTTAGCAGGCCCTTTAATAGACACCTCAACCCTTTACGCGATTGGGCTGAAAACCCGCTAGCCTTGCATCATACTTTTTTACTCTACAACAAAACCTTCTCAACCCCGCCTCGATTAACCGTGGCGACAAACTCCTGCTGCCAATGTTCACCCTGCAGGTGCTTAACCATTTCCACGACGATGTATTCGGTTTCAAGACCCGTGTCATTTTCGTATCGAGCCAGGCCTTGCTGGCAGGCCGGGCACGAGGTAAGCAGTTTGACCTGATGATTGTCGACTTTAGTTTGTCCGGTCAGGTCTTTTATGCCTTTATGCAGTTCTTCCTGTTTTCTGAAACGAATCTGGGTTGATATATCCGGGCGCGATACCGCCAGGGTGCCGGCTTCACCACAACAACGATCAGATATCTGCACATCTTTACCCATGAGCGTGGAGGCCACTTTTTGTGGTGCATGGGTCTTCATGGGCGTATGACAGGGATCGTGGTAGAGATACTGTGTTGCAGTACTACCCTCCAGCTTGAAACCTTTCTCCATGAGGTATTCGTGAATATCGAGCAAACGACAACCCGGGAATATTTTTTCAAACTCGTACTCAAGCAACTGGTCCATACAGGTGCCACAGGAGACGATCACGGTTTTAATATCGAGGTAGTTCAGGGTATTGGCGATACGATGGAACAGCACACGGTTTTCGGTGGTGATTTTATTACCACGGGTCGCGTCGCCACTGGATGTTTGCGGGTAGCCACAGCATAAATAACCTGGCGGTAGCACGGTTTGTGCGCCGGCCTGATACAACATGGCCAGGGTGGCCAGACCAATCTGACTAAACAGCCTTTCCGATCCACAGCCCGGAAAATAAAACACGGCATCGGATTGATCATTGATCAGCTCAGGGTTGCGTAAAATAGGTACAACCTTGCTGTCTTCCAACCCCAGTATCGCGCGCATGGGTTTTTCCGGTATGTTTGCGGGCATGGGTTTGTTTAACAGGTGCACTATCTGGCTACCTTTTTTCAGTTTACCCGTCGTTGCCTGCGGTATCTTTTTCGCCTGTTTACGTAATATGGGCGAAAGCAGTTTATTGGCGAATCGCTGGCTGCGATAACCCCAGCGGATAAGCCCCTTACGCACAAGATTCACCGCAGCCGGGTCGGTCAGATTCAGGAACATCATCGAGGCGCGTGTACCCAGCGTGGAGCGCTTCTGGCCCTGCGTTTTCAGTATATTTCGCATGTGTACAGAAACTTCACCAAAATCGATATCCACCGGGCATGGCGTCAGACATTTATGACAGATGGTGCAATGGTCGGCCACATCGTTCATCTCGTCGAAATGCCGCAGGGAAATGCCTCGCCGGGTTTGTTCTTCGTATAAAAAAGCTTCGATAATGAGGCCGGTTGCCAGTATTTTATTGCGTGGCGAATACGACAGGTTAGCACGTGGTACATGTGTGGTGCACACGGGTTTACACTTGCCGCACCGCAGACAATGACTGATATCGCTGTTTAATTTTCCTAATTCACTCGCTTCGAGAATCAGCGCTTCCTGTTGCAACAACCGCAGTGATGGCGTGTAGGCATTTTCGAGGCCGGCGTGTTTTGCCAGCTTGCCCGGGTTAAACCGGTTGTGTGGGTCGGCTGATTTTTTGTAGTTTGCAAACTGTTCGAGGTTTTCATCTGACAGGTACTGTATCTTGGTGATACCGATACCATGCTCACCCGATATAACGCCATCCAGTTCGACAGCCAGTTTCATGACGCGATCAACTACATGGTCGGCTTCATGCAACATGGCATAGTCATTCGAGTTGACCGGGATATTGGTATGCACATTACCGTCGCCCGCGTGCATATGCGTAGCGACAAAAATACGGCTGGAGCGTATATCAGCATGCACCTTGTCAAACTGTTTGCGTACCCCGTCAAACTCCCGGCCTGAATAAATTGCCTTGAGTGGCCGCTCGACCTCCTCACGATAGGAAACACGGTAGTCACGTCGCAATAACAATTTCAACAAGGTGTCGCCCGGATTGATGTGGGGCAATACATCATCATCAAGCAGATCACCCAGACTGGTCGCATCATAATCCAGTTGTGCCAGCATGGCCTCCCAGCGCTGCTGTACCGTTTTAAGATGATCAATCGCCGATTGTTTTTTACGTTGCAGGATTTCTGTGCTTTCTTCACTGTCACGATATTCTTCATGCACCTGGGTCTCGCGCATCTCGCCATTGAGGTAGGCCTGCACCCCTTTTATCATCGCCAGTTTATTTTTGATCGATTGTTCGATATTGATGCGTTCTACGCCCTCGGTATAGTCACCCAGGCGCTCCAGTGGAATCACAACATCTTCATTGATCTTGAATGCATTGGTATGGGCAGCAATGGCTGCAGTGCGCGAACGGTCCAGCCAGAAGCGGCGACGCGCTTCGGGACTGACCGCGACAAAGCCTTCCGCATCTCGCGCATTGGCCAGGCGAACGATTTCCGATGCCGCGCTGGCAACGGCGTCTTCATTATCCCCCGCCACATCGATCAGCAAGACCATTTTGGGTAATTCGGGACGCGATGCCTTGGTGCTGTAGTTCACTGCGCGGACATAACGCTCATCCAGGTGTTCCAGACCGGAAAGAATCACCTCGTCATGTCCATCGATAAAGTTCTTGGTTTCAACAATGGCCGGAACGGCCTTTCGCATGTCGCTACCAAAAAACTCAAGGCATATGGTACGTATTTTTTGTGGCATACGGTGCAGGATAAACACGGCCGAGGTAATCAATCCGTCACAGCCTTCTTTCTGCACACCGGGCAGACCGCCCAGAAACTTGTCGGTTACATCCTTACCCAGGCCCTGCTTGCGTAATAACTTGCCGGGTATTTTCAGTATTTCTGCCTCACCCTGCGGTGTTATTCCATCGGGCATAAAGCGTGTAATCTGGAACTGTACCGACTCCTGCAGGTGAATTTTACCCAGGTTGTGGTTCAGGCGTTCCACCTCAAGCCAGCTGGCGTCCGGCATCACCATGCGCCATGAAACCAGGTTATCCAATGTGGTGCCCCACAATACGGCTTTTTTGCCACCGGCATTCATGGCCACGTTGCCACCAATGGTGCAGGCATCTTGCGAGGTGGGGTCAACTGCAAAGGCAAGATCCCGGGTTGCTGCCAACTCGGATACCCTGCGCGTCACCACACCGGCCTCGGCACGCACTGTTGGCACCTCATCTTCCAAACCGGGCAACTGTCGCATTTGTATTTCACCCAGCGCTTCCAGTTTTTCTGTGTTGATAATGGCCGTGTTTTCTTGCAGCGGCACCGCACCACCCGTATAGCCCGTGCCACCACCACGCGGGATAATAGCCAGCCCAAGGTCAATGCATTTTTGCACCACCGTAGCCATTTCTGCTTCGCTATCCGGTGAAATAACGACAAACGGGTAAGTCACACGCCAGTCAGATGCATCAGTGACATGGGCGACCTTGGCCAGGCCGCCGAAATCGATATTGTCTTTACGGGTTACCTTGAGCAATTGCCGCTGGGTTTTCTGCCTGAGAACTTGCTGTTCAGGAAAGTAGGCCTCAAACCGACTCACGGCCTGGTTGGCCGCCTCTGCCAGACTTAATACCTTTTGGTTGTCTCCTGCTCGCTGGACAATCTGTTTTAGTCGATGGCGTAAGGCATGCGTCAGGGATGCCAGGCGTTTCTTGTTATTCAGCAAGTCATCCTGGATATACGGATTACGCGCCACCACCCACATGTCACCCAGCACCTCGAACAACATGCGCGCCGACTGCCCTGTTTGCCTTGAACCTCGCAGTTCATTGATAACCTCCCACATCTCTTCCCCCAGAAAGCGAATGACTATCTCGCGATCTGAAAAAGACGTGTAGTTATAGGGTATTTCACGTATGCGGGTAAGCGGCATTGAGGTCCAATAATGTGTAATGAAAGGCTGATTTTAACGCAAAGAGAATAGAAAAGGTACAAGATACAAAGAGCAAGGGTAAGAACTAAGTACGAGTGTGGGAGCGGCCCCATGGCCGCGAATATTCTTTTCGCGGCCATGGGGCCGCTCCCACAAGAAACCCCACAATCATTTGTATTTTAAACTAACCAGATAAGCGCGGCATAACGCGCCATCTTGCCTATCAAAATCATTACAAGACTTAACATCCAATGCAGCCGCAGCCAGCCTGCAACCACGCACAATGGGTCACCCACCACAGGCAACCATGACAATAACAAAACGGGTGAGCCCCAACGTTCGATCATTGACAGGGCTCGCTGATGCCCGGGTTTGACCAGTTTTTCAGCCGGGTATTTATATGCGATCCAGTAACCAATCAGCCATGAAGTCATACCACCGAGGGTGTTGCCGATAGTTGCAACCCATAATAGTTGCCATGCAGGATAGTCCAGCTCTACGGCCATATACAACAACAAGGCCTCAGAACCACCCGGGAACAAGGTAGAGGAAATAAAAGCACTGACAAAAAGGCCGATGAGCGAATAATCTTCCATGCATTTATCTTAACCAAATATCAGGGCAATTACCCAGAATAACCTATGTTACAATTGAATTACGAATGAACAAGCTTTATCACTCATCAATTGCTATGAGTGCGCTATAACAAAACAAATATTTGAGGAATTGAAATGCAATTCATCGGCTCCTACCAGATTGACCCCTCGATATGTGACGACCTCGTTGCGTTGCATCGTGATGCAGACCGAAAAGGATTGGTCGTTCGTGGTAAATTTGGCAAATACGGCAAGGTTGAAGTTGACACCAAGATGAAGGACTCATTTGATCTCGGCATTGTCACCGTACCTGATGACATGCTGCAGCAATACCACATTCCGGCATACTATGACGCATTGAAAGACTGTGTTGAGCAGTATTTCGACGAGCACCCGATGCTCAGGAATGTTGCCCAGTTTCAACTAGCGGAATCGCCTATCATCCAGCATTACCGACCTGGCGGCGGCTTTAAGCTGAAACACTTCGAACGCACCAATATTGCTTCTGCTACGCGTTTTCTTACCTGGATGACCTATCTGAATGATGTGCATGATGGCGGGGGAACTCATTTCGAGTATCAAAACAAAACATTTGATGCACGAAAAGGACAAACGCTCATATGGCCGACGGATTTCACTCATACACACGCAGGTGTTGTTTCGCCAACCGAACATAAATATATCATTACTGGTTGGCTTAACTTTGCCGAATAAAACTCGACGCTAGTTATACCTAATAATGACCGCCACCCCAGGTACTCACTTTTCTCTCTTATATGCACTTTACTTAACAAAAAAAACGGGGCCCGAAGGCCCCGTTCAATTCAAGTACTAACTACTTTATAGGTTTTTATTCAAGACTTAAATTAGCCTTAGAACTTCATACGCATGCCAACAGCAAACGTATCTACTTCTGAACCAGAACCGGCATCAGTATTAGCGAAACCCGCTGTCAGGCGTGTTTTCTTGGACAGGTTATGAATCAGACCAATTGCGAAGTAGTCTGTATCTGTACTTGCATCAGGGTCTGTGTTACCAAACTGGGCAACCAGTACGTTCATACCGAATTTAGCCTGACCACCGATGAAGAATGTATCAGTATCAGAACCTGATGAATCAGCCATTTCGTACTGACCAGAGATCTTGAAGTTACCGAACTTGTACTGACCACCGACCTTGATTGAATCATAGTTTGCACTGTCATCACCAACGCCCGCTACAAATACTTCAAATGCTTTCTGCTTGAATTTCAGACCGAAAGAGTAGTCACCATCAGCACCAGAACTACGACCAGAAACTTCGTCAGGACTGAATGTTACCCAACCTTTGAAGCCGCCCATTTTAGGTGTTTTATAGCCAACGCTGTTAGCCAGGAAGCTGTTGTGACCGAATGCGCCACTAGTCATACCACCTGCACCACGAGCCTGCAGTACTGTAGCAACAAATGGGTCATACTTGACACCACCGTTGTATTTATAAGCTGATTTCAGGTTACCCAGTTCGACAGTACCAAAACTGCCTTTCAGGCCTACCAGAGATTCACGAGCCGTCAGAGGACCACCATCAGAAGTACGACGGTTATCAGTAGTATCAGTACGGAATTCGTACTTGGCGATAGCTGTCATGCCGTTGCCCAGCTTTTCAGAAGCCTTGACACCGATACGGCCACGAGCGTTATCCGTTACATTTGTACCGTCTGAAGTTGAACCGTCATCAACAGAAGCGATTTCAACCTGAGCGTGGCCATAAACCTTAACGCCGGCAGTTGCGAACATAGGAGCGGCTGAAACAGCAGCACCAACAGCAAGAGCAAGTAATTTTTTGTTCATTGAATGATTTCCTCATTTAATTTTTTAAATTTGTGTACTTCATTTACGACTATAGCAACATTTTGGATTAATGCAACAACTATATTCAAAAAAACGACAGTGTTGTTTTTTGTGTGTTATTTTTACAACATATTACATAAGTTGTTGATCTTGAATGATACTGAAAATTAGCAATACACAGAGCTGTAGAATATTAAAACCACATAGCTTAAGGAACTCTGTCTTGATTTGTCTTGACACTTACCTATAATATTCATTATGGCCAAAATTAAATTCAGCTCAAAAATCGAAGAATCCGTATGGGAAGAACTCAAGATACTTGCCAGCGAATCACACCAGAATATTTCGGGGTTACTGACAGAGGCTGTCAGTGATTATATACATAAGCGCCGAATACGGCCCGAAGTAAGCAGTCACCTGAATGACTCTATTCGTGAAAACGAAGAACTGGGTAAACTGCTTGCCAAATAAAGGCGTAACTTATCTATCGCTGGATGAAGTTATTGAGATCCATAGTGTATTGATCAAGCGATTCGGTGGGCCGGAAGGTATCAGGGATACGGGCCTGCTTGAGAGTGCACTCTACCGCCCACGCTCCGGTTATTATTCCACGCTCGATGAAATGGCGGCTGCCTTGTTTGAATCCCTTATCAATAACCATCCTTTTGTTGACGGCAACAAAAGAGTGGCTTTTTTCGCAACCGATGTATTTTTGAGAATGAATGGCTATAAATTTGATGTAGAAGCCAAATCGGCTCATCGCTTCCTGATGGGGTTGTTTGACAGCAATAGCTGTGATCTTGAGCACCTGAGACCCTGGGTGCGTGAGTTTATTGTTGGTGTTTGATGGTTAATAAATTGTGGGAGCGGCCCCATGGCCGCGATTTCTTTTTTTCGCGGCCATGGGGCCGCTCCCACATTCTATATTACACCTTCGTGGCTTATAAATAGTTATTACCTTTTCGCGACCTGAGCGAAGCGAGGAAGTACTTGATGGAGCACCGCAGGTGATCCTGAAGTAAACCACTCCACATCAAGGTTCGAGACCATTTCATGCAGAAAATAAAAAACCCGCCACAGGGGCGGGTAGTTTATTTTGGCTGGGGAACAAGGATTCGAACCTTGATTGGATGAGTCAGAGTCATCTGTCCTGCCGTTAGACGATTCCCCAATGAAACATAGTAGCGAGTAGCTAGGAACTAGTGGCTAGGGGGTGTATTAGTCACTTTTCTCTATAATGTTTAATTAAGCCGTAGAGCATTTTTGAGATTTCTTTGGCTTCCAGTTCTAAATTCTTTCCCGCTACTCCTTCTACGAAACCTGCTTTTCTGCCTATTAGCAGCTGCGTCCAGAGCTCACCGCAAGACCCCTTGGCAATTACCAGATATTGAACACAACCCTTTACAGAGTCTCTTTCATAACCTTCGGCAATATTGGAGGGTATTGATAACGCAGAGCGAGTTATTTGATCCTTAAAGCCTGTATCCTTACATGCCTTCATAACCTTATAAACTTCTACGGACAAATTGCAAGCCCGCTTCCACACATCCAGATTTTCTAACGCATCCATGCGTTCTCCTGATTCCTTACCTAGCTACTAGCCACTCGACACTAGCAACTTTCTCTAAACGAGAATTCGCTTCGCGAATTAACGTTTAGAGAATTGAGGAGCACGACGTGCTTTATGCAGGCCGACTTTCTTACGCTCTACCTTACGTGCATCACGTGTAACGAAACCGGCTTTACGTAATGGAGAACGTAATGTTTCGTCGTATTCCATGAGTGCACGGGTAATACCGTGGCGAATCGCACCTGCCTGGCCGCTGTTACCACCACCGGTTACATTGACGTAGATATCAAACTTATCGAGCGCTTCCACCAGTTCCAGTGGTTGACGTACCAGCATGCGAGCCGTTTCACGACCGAAATACTGCTCAAGAGAACGCTTGTTGATTTTGATATCGCCACTACCAGGACGCAGAAAAACGCGTGCTACTGATGTTTTACGACGACCGGTTGCGTAATATTGTTCTGTTGCTGCCATAGTAATTTCCAGTTTTAGCTGACTTCAGCTTGTCTTATATATCCAGTGGCTTAGGCTGTTGCGCTGCATGTGCATGTTCAGCACCGGCATAAACCTTCAGTTTCTTAAACATGGCGCGACCCAATGGATTTTTGGGTAACATGCCTTTCACCGCTTTCTCAATTACGCTGGTTGGCGCTTTCTGCAAAAGCTTTTCGAGAGTAATAGACTTCAGGTTACCTATGTAGCCTGTGTGATGATAATAAGTCTTCTGCTTCATCTTGTTGCCGGTCACGTGTATTTTTTCCGCGTTAATTACAACGATGTAGTCGCCTGTATCAACATGCGGTGTATATTCTGGCTTATGCTTGCCACGTAAACGACGGGCGATTTCAGTCGCCATACGACCCAGGGTCTTACCCTCGGCATCTATGATGTACCAGTCACGTGTTACTTCTGCCGGTTTTGCACTAAAGGTTTTCATTTATTCCTACTCCGAAAACAATAGACCTATGGCCTAGAGAGCCGGAAATTCTACATAAGAAGGGTGTGATATTCAAGCATTATTCATGGAAAAAGGATAATAAATCGTGAGCTTTGCACGCTTTTGAATTTAAAGGGGCCTGCTTGCTACATAATAGGGTGATTCCAGGCTTTCATCGATATTATTTTCGTCTGCGAGCTTTCCCTTTCATACCGGCAACTCTCGGATTTTAATACTTTTTATTGCGATACTTGCTGGAACACGCCGCTCTCGGCCTTCCGTGGCCTTCGCGGGTACCTTGGTAATATCAGGCAATTAGTTCTTGCTACTTGGGATACTTGCTGGAACACGCCGCTCTCGGCCTTCCGTGGCCTTCGCGGCATAAGCCCTTCCGTGGGCAAAAAAAAAGCGCAGCAAAGGTAGGGGCTGCGCTTAAATATATCCACCAAAGGAGGATGGAGGAGTCAGATTCTGATGAGCTACTGCCCACCTGAATCAGTATGTAAGTATTTTCTAATATATTAATTAAGATGTCAATACCTTCATTAAAATAAAATCATTACCTCTATTTTATTACCATCTTATATTTAAGGTTTTTAGAGTAAAGGCATTACAATACGAAAAAAAACATGTGGGAGCGGCATTCAGCCGCGATTCTAGAAAAATCGCGGCTGAATGCCGCTCCCACATGGGCCTTATTACTCTCTCCCGGGGTATTAAAAAGGCCGGCATATAGCCGGCCTGTCATTCCCTTTTATTTTACCTATTACCCCTGATTTTAAATCTCACTCAAGATCCGTTTTCGGGTTTTCATATATTCATCTTTTGTAATAACACCCTTTCGATACAACTCACTCAATTCTTTCAGGCGTTTTTCCGTTTTACTCATTTTTTTCTTCATCGGCATCGCTACAGGTTCAACCTTTTTCACCACAGGTGCCGCCTGAACTTCTTTGGCTTTTTTAACTGCCTTTTTGTTGCATTTCAGTTTGACATGCACTGGCCTGACGATGATGTAATCATTGACTTTCATCGTAAAATCTTCACAACCGGCTTTCTTGAATATCAATGTTCCTCTGGCCTGATATTCCCAGTTTCCTCCCCAGCTGGCAGGAAATGCTTTTACCAGATCTACTTTTAACGGGCTAACGCCTAACTTATGATTGTCTGCAAAGACATTTGCGCCAGATGGCTCGGATGTAACATTTGGCGCAGTTGATTTAACAGAACCACCCCCGGTACAAGCCTGCAATGCCAGCACAATCACCATAAAGCCAATTTTCTTTATCATGATGACCTCATTCTTAGAATGTATTTATTTTTTTATACCAGAAAAAACAAACCCCGGCTATACCGGGGTTTGTTGTCTTATTTCACAATGCGCTTAGAATATTGCAAGTACAGACAGACTGATTCTGTCTTCAATTGCATCACCTATAACATTGGGTGTTGCTCCACCAGGTGCATTTGGTGCTTCAAGATTACGTACTTCGTAGTTGAACGTGACACGTGATTTCTTGTTGAGGAAATACTGCGCCCCCAGCGTCAAGGTATCAAACTTACGTTCTCTACTCGCTGTTTCAGTACTACGATTCAGCACGTCATAACGAATATCCAGCTCCCATTTTGGCGTGACTGCATAACCAAAATGTGCATACCAGCCATCAGCTTCACCTTTTGGATTCACGTTTAACGAGGCTGTGCTTCCAACTACGCAAGGAGGTGGGCTACCTGCCTGACAAGTAGAGATTGAACCAGGGCGGGCACCACCGTCTGTTCCGTCGATGATCATGCCATCAGCCTTGATATATTCGAAGGCGGCACGGTATTTACCTTGTCGGTATATCACGCCAAGACCAGATCGCTTACGATCGTATTCACCTTCTCCCAACGCATCTTCAGTTGTCAGGGTACGTTTACCATTTTGATGCCATGCCAGCAGTTTCAGGCCATCACGACGTCCACCTTTACCACCAAAGACTTTCTCTGATGCCCAGTAAATATAGGCATCTTTATTACCAGAGTTACCCGTACGGTTTAAACCATTACCATTACCAATCATTACCGCGTAACTGTGTTCCCAGCCATTTGTACCTTTAAAAGTATCAAAAACCTGTGCACCTACATCACGGAAAGCGCCAATTGGGCCTCTTGGTGTATTGGTGACGGTAGACCCTGCTGCACCACTTCCTGGCGTACCAGAACCATCACCTGATACGAATCGTTCGAGCAACAGGTTATCAGTCGCATTGGTGAAGTTGTTGTAATCAAATATGTGGATCGCAGCCAGGCCTTCCTCTGCACCCGGTGTCTTGAACAGACCCAGTCTGATACGCGCACCCTTAATATGATTCAGCGTAACACTGGCATCCGACAAACGCGCAGAACCTTTAGACTGATTCAGCACGGTTATACCATTATGACCGAACTCAGCCAGGAAGAAATAATTCACCTTGGAGTCTAGTGGCATACCTGTACCACGTACACCGATACGAGCGCGGCGAATGGATGCACCTTCGTTTGTGCGCCGCTCAGGACCCAGAAGATTAGGCTGCATCGGTTGACCACCAAATGGGCCTCTTGGAACTGCAGTTTGATCCATATACTGGTATTCAGCCTGCACAAAACCCCAGACCCTCGCACGTGCTGCTGCGCCTGCAGGCTCTGTACCCTGCAGCATGAGCCAGTTGGCTGCTTCTGCGGTCATACTGATGCCACCCAAAGCAGTGACACACGATGCGGCCAGCATCGTTTTTTTGAACATTGATTTCATTTTATTCTCCTCAGACATAAACTTTTTTATGCTTATTCTTTAATCCTGATCTAACCCGATTAAGGCTTAACCAGTACATAACCTTTTTTAATCAGATCCAGAATCTGTACGACTCCAGCAGATACCTTGACTGCATGCGAACCCAGCTTGATTGGGTGCTTTTTACTCATATTACGTACTGTATTGGTACACGCACTGAATCGAACGCCTTTCTGTGCCAGACCTTCGATACGACCTGCATTGGCATTACCGTCAAACAGCAAGCGCAGACCAGGGCCAAAGGCGACGATCTCGATATCGACATCATCTTCGCCATAATGTTTAACCAGGTTGCCGGCAACATTCAGTACCAATGTTTGCTTGAAAGGGTTTGGGTCACTGATTTGCAATACGACCTTGTGTTTTGCAAAGGGTTTGGCTGCTTGCGCAACAAAACCGCCCAAGGTTAGGGAAGCTGCCACCAGCAGTGACGCCAGCTTCAGTAATGGTTTTTTCATGTTATTGACTCCTCAGTCTAGTTGGAAAACTATTTTTATAACCACACAAGCTACAAAAAGGGGTATCAGATTTGCAACAAGTGTGTCATATAAACCATAGACGTTAGGATTGTTGCATTTATTCCATAGGCTGCCAAATTTTTTGAAACATTCGTTAATTAGTATTTACTGATTTACTGAAGATGGAATAATTCACTTCCCTGATACGTCCTAGTATCATTCAGAATAAAATTAGCTGCTATTTTCAACAAGGCAAGTTTATGAATCCCATAAAACGTTACTGCAAGGAACGCGAACTAAAAAACCGAATAGCCGGACAACGAAACCGTCTGTTTCGGATTGCCTACTCCTGGTGTCACGACAAGTCTTTGAGTGATGACCTGACCCAGGAAACCATGAGCAAGGCACTGAACAAATATCAGAACCTGAAAAATCCGGATTCATTAAACTGTTGGCTGTACGGTATCCTGGCCAACTGCTGGCGAGACCATTTCAGGCGAGCGCGCGAGATGAGCGACATTGATGATTGCGATTTCACTAACGACGAAACGCCTGAATCGCAATATGAGCGCCAGTTTATTACCGATTCAATTTTAAGTGCTATCGAGCAACTACCCATCAAACAAAGGCAGGTGCTCAGTCTGGTAGACCTGGAAGGCTTTAGCTATGCCGAGGTCGCTTCTATTCTGGAAACCCCTATTGGTACCGTAATGAGCCGCCTGTGCCGTGCTCGTAAGGCCCTGACTCACGATCTGCTGGACTTAAAGACACAATCTTCAGCCGAACAAACCCCTTTCCTCAGGAGAGTGAAATGAAACAGACCACAGAGTATTCAGATGAATTCCTGAATGCCTATATCGACGGCGAACTGGATCAGGAAGAGACCGGTTTATTACTCCATGAGCTCCGTTATAACGAAAAACTGAGCCAGCGCATTACTGACTTGCAAAAGGTCAGGGAAATGGTCCGCTACGCCTATCACGACGCGCTTCCCGAATGCCAGGAACCGGAAACAGCTCGACAGCAACCTTCACGTTCAAGGATGGCCCTGGCTGCCAGCATTATACTGTCACTCGGTATAGCACTGGGCTGGGGGCTGCACCTGCACAGCCAGTCTACAGATGGTTTGATCGAAATAGCCGAGGCCATTCAGATCAAGTCGACCGACACCACCAATCAGCAAGAAATAAAACTCGTGTTACATGTAACAACCAACGCTGAACACAAGATCAATACCGTGCTGAACGAGACAGAGGCTCTACTGGATCTATACCTGGAGTCAAACAAACAGGTGAAACTGGATATCCTCACCAATGGCAAAGGCCTCGCCCTGCTACATGCCAAGCATTCACCTTATAGTGAACGCATACAGGCACTACAGGCCAAATACAAGAATCTGACTTTCAAGGCATGCGCAAATGCCATTAAACGCGCACGAATGCTTACCGGCAAAGAAACCGAAATGCTGCCTGAAACAGTCATCGTCCCTTCTGCACTGGGTGAGGTTATGAAGAAACAGCAGGAAGGCTGGTCGTATATTAAGATTTAGATTAAAGAGAAAAGGGCTTCATGTGGGAGCGACATTCAGTCGCGAAACCAATTAAATCGCGACTGAATGTCGCTCCCACCCTGTCCCCTTGTATCTTTTACCTTGTATCTTTACCCTGCTCCAACAACAACCGCTCTACCACCTTGCCATTCTGGAGGTGTTGTTCAAGGATTTCGTCCAGGTCTTCTCTATCAACATAGGTATACCATGTCTCTTCAGGGTAAACGACAATCACCGGCCCCAGGCCACAGCGATCCAGACAACCGGCAGTATTAATACGTACACCACCCTGACCGGATAACCCCAGCTCCTTTGTTTTGGTCTTGAGGTATTTGCGCATACCGGCTGCATCGAAATCCTGACAGCAGGCGCGACCATCGGTGCGTTTATTGGTACAGAAAAATACATGGTATTTATAATAAGACATTACTCAAAGATACAAGATAAAACGGGAAAGGGCAAAAATCAGGTAACCCTTATTAATATCGGTTGTTACTGCAAGCAGCGCAAACCCTTTTGTCTTTACCCTTGTATCTTGTATCTATTGCCCTGGTCTTGTATCTTTAACCTATGAATAAAAGACATTACAGCCCTTTTGATCTGTTAATCGACAATGTCGACCAGGCCGTGCGCACTTTATTTGGCAAGCCGGAGATCACAGAGCGCCAAAACCCTGCCAATAACATCGAAGAAACAGAATTAACAGAACAGCAAATACAGCACATTGCTGGCCTGATGCGCGTGAATCATACCGGCGAGGTCTGTGCACAGGCACTGTACCAGGGGCAGGCGCTGACCGCCAAGCTCCCCAAGGTCAAAAAAAGTATGCAACGAGCAGCCCAGGAGGAAAATGATCACCTCGACTGGTGCCATACGCGACTGGATGACTTTGGCAGTCATACCAGCTACCTGAACCCTTTATGGTATGTCGGGTCATTCGCCATTGGAGCTACTGCTGGCTTTATCGGTGACAAATGGAGCCTGGGTTTTGTCGCAGAAACAGAAAACCAGGTAGTCAAACACCTCGAGAGTCATTTACAGCAAGTACCAGAAAATGACAAACGTACTCGCGCGATTCTTGCTCAAATGAAAACCGATGAAGAGCATCACGGCATAACTGCGCTCAGTGCGGGTGGTGCTGTATTACCTGGACCGGTTAAAAAAATGATGAGTTTGACGTCAAAGATAATGACGATGATTGCATATAAAATTTAACTGTAGGAGCGACCCCATGGTCGCGAATAAATGCATATCGCGACCATGGGGTCGCTCCCACACTTGTTCTTTCAAACCTTTACTTTGCCTTTCGGGATATTTCTGCCATAGAATATTTCCGCCATTTCACGTTTTAGCTGTGCTGAAATATTTCTTTGTTCTTTCGCGCTTAATTCACTTGAGCCTTTACCAAACAGGTAGCTATCAAGATTAAAATCCTGCAGCATCATCTTGGTATGAAAGATATTTTCCTGATACACATTCACATCCATTATTGAATAATTCTCAAGTGTGTCTTTTGATAAAAAATTCTGGATCGAGTTGATATCATGGTCAATAAAATGTTTTTTCCCACGTGTATCACGCGTGAAACCACGCACACGGTAATCCATCGTCACAATATCGGATTCAAAACTGTGAATCAGGTAATTCAAAGCCCTCAATGGTGACACCCGACCACAGGTAGATACATCAATATCAACCCGGAAAGTGCTGATACCATGATCAGGATGGCTCTCGGGATAGGTATGCACCGTGATATGACTTTTATCCAGGTGTGCCACGACTGCATCAGGTAGCGGCCCCGGTGCTTCAGTATTGGATATCTCCTCGGAAGCCAGGGGCTCTTCCGAGATCAACATGGTGACACTGGCGCCCTGCGGATCATAGTCCTGCCTTGCTACATTAAGAATAGTTGCGCCAATAATATTGGCCACATCCGTCAGGATATTGGTCAGACGCTCGGCATTATATTCCTCATCGATATACTCTATGTACTCCTGCTTATGCCTGGGTTCGTCGGCATAGCAAATATCGTAAATATTAAAGCTCAAGGTTTTGGTCAGGTTGTTAAATCCATGCAGCTTGATTTTCTTTTGCTTTACCAACGAAGAATACCTGCTTTAACCATTAGCGATTGGTGGGTGATAGATGATTTGCACTGTGGTACCAAAAGGATCATAACAGTAAAAACTACGTGCGCCGTCCCGGTGGGTTTTAGGTTTGGTACGCATTTCAATATCATGCGACAGCAGGAATGCATACCAGTCGTCGACATCTTCGGGCTGTTTCAATATAAACCCGATGTGATCCAGTACTTGATGCTCTGCTACCGTAAAACCTTCGCCACCCTTATGCAGGGCCAGGTTGTCATTACCCGATGTCAGGTAGACATTGTCAGGGTCTGGTCTCCACTCTACTTTCATACCCATCAGGTTGACATAAAATTTTTCCGCCTGGTCAAGGTCAGATACATACAATGCGACGTGTCGCAGCCCGCTAGTCGGGTTAGGTCTTTTCATTATGATCCTTTATCCAGATAGGCACGTTACGAAGTTTCGATCACTTCATAGTCATGTGTAATCTCGGCCGTCTTGCCTAGCATGATCGAGGCAGAACAGTATTTTTCTGCCGACAGTGAGACGGCTCGTTCCACATGATGCTCTTTGAGTCCTTTACCTTTTACAATAAAATGCGCATGAATTTTTGTAAAAACCTGAGGAATGTCTTCGGAACGTTCAGCTTCCAGTTCAACGACACAGTCGTCGACATCCTGCCGGGATTTTTTCAGCATTTGCATCACATCGAACGCAGTACAACCACCCATCCCCATGAGCAACATCTCCATCGGACGAGGCCCCAGGTTACGCCCGCCATGGTCAGGGGCGCCATCCATTACAAGCGTGTGCCCGGTGCCGGACTCTGCCATAAACGCAACATTTTCAACCCATTTTATTCTGGATTTCATCAAGCTTTTCTCCATCCATTGCAGTAATAATCTTAAGTCATATGATATTCAACCGCTAACAGATAGCATTATACGACACCCTGGTACTATACTTACACAATGGTTTGCATGTTCAATAACATTTAACGCATGCTGATTTAATAAAAATGACCTTGTCTACTGTGCCAATATAAGGTTAGATAGCGGTTATTGATAAAAGGAAGTTTTTTGATTTATGACTAAATTACCCACCAAGAGCAGCGTCAAACCAGTGATTGAGCGTTTTTTGTCTGCCTGTCACTCGAAAAAGTATGCAGCGAAGACTGTCATCATCCACGCAGGTGATACCCCGGACGTGCTCTACTATATTATCGAGGGCTCGGTCAGTGTACTGATTGAAGACTCGGATGGCCGGGAAATCGTACTGGCCTACCTGAATAAAGGTGATTTTTTTGGCGAAATGGGTCTGTTCGATGATTCAACACGCAGCGCCTGGATCAGGACCAAAACCAGCTGTGACCTGGCTGAGATAAGCTACGAACGTTACCGCCAACTTGCCAATGAAGACCCAGACATCCTGTTTGAACTGGCCGCGCAAATGGCGATGCGACTACGTAAAACCAGCCGCAAGGTCAGCGACCTGGCGTTTCTGGATGTCACAGGCCGTATTGCCCGCACCCTGCTGGACCTGTGCAAGGAACCTGACGCCATGACACACCCTGATGGCATGCAAATCAAGATAACCCGACAGGAAATCGGACGGATTGTCGGTTGCTCGCGTGAAATGGTAGGACGTGTATTAAAGAACCTCGAGGAACAAGGCCTTATATCTGTCAGTGGCAAGACCATTGTTGTGTTTGGCACACGCTAGGCAGACTGCTATTTTTCACCAATAAACGAAAAACGGTCGCCTGCCACCGCATTAAATTTTTCTGCTGCACTTCCCTGATTGACAGCGATTTCCAGTAAGCCATTGGAATTTTTGTAAAAAAAAGCTTCACCGGGTGATACATCAGAAAATGTTCTGGCCCTGCATATACGCTTGCCCTTGAAGTGGATCTCGTTGCCATTTTGCAAACTATCATAGCGGTAACCACTGATCAGGTTACCGAAATGATCAATAAACACGATTCGGGTTATATCATCCGGCATACTGGCAATCGCCCTCGTCTCAGCACACGGGCGAAGCGCCGATAAGTCGCCTGATGCAATAAGCGCAGCAATGGGGGCAAAAATATCCCTCCCATGAAAACTTGCCGAAACCTGACTGTCATCATAATTGATATGCCACCACTCCACGTCCTTTGCCCGCATCGCCAGTACGTCCAGTAACCCGTTATCAGGGCCGACAAACCATTGCTTGTCTATCCTGGCAACAATCGCTTCACGTTCACCACCAACGCCCGGGTCGACCACACAGACAAAGATACTCTCCTCAGGGAATTCATTGACGTAAGCAGGCAACAGGTAGGCACCAGCAGTTATTTCGAAATCGGGCACGTGATGTAACAAATCGATGACCTGTTCGTTCGGGGCTTGTTGAGCGAGTACGGCTTTTATCTGGCCGATATAGGGGTCGGTGGTACCGAAGTCGGTGAACAGGATGATCATAGGTTGATAGTAGCAGATTTATTTTTTTGTATCTTTTTACCTGTTTAGCAGCTCTGATGTTTTATAGGAGCTGCCATGAGGCCGCTCCCACTTCAAGCCTCGGCATTCCTCAAAGATTTTATTCATAACCCACTTACCTATAAAAACATATCACCATAACAAAAAAGCCGATCATAAGATCGGCTTTTTTAAATAAATCAAATCAAGCTAGGCTTAATCCTCGTCATCGTCCTCTGGAATCGGACGATCAACCAGCTCAACATACGCCATCGGCGCTGCATCACCTGGACGATTACCACACTTCAGAATGCGCAGGTAACCACCTGGGCGACTTTCATAACGTGGACCAATTTCAGAAAACAGCTTGCCCAGCATTTCCTTGTCGCGCAGTCTTGAGAAGATCAGGCGGCGATTGGCTACTGTGTCTGTTTTGGCAGTGGTGATCATTGGCTCTACCACACGACGCAACTCTTTTGCCTTGGCCAGGGTAGTACGAATAATCTCATGACGAATTAAAGAAGCAGACATATTACGAAACATCGCTGAACGATGACTGCTGTTACGATTTAATTGTCGACCTGATTGGCGATGACGCATGACTAATATCCCGAATACAAAAAATTAAACTAAACTAAGCCTTAAACAACTGCTGTTTCTTCGGCTTGCAGACTGGCTGGCGGCCAGTTTTCCAGGCGCATACCCAGAGACAAACCGTGAGAAGCAAGTACATCCTTGATCTCGGTAAGTGATTTCTTACCCAGGTTAGGTGTTTTCAATAACTCAACTTCTGTACGTTGTATAAGATCACCAATATAGTAGATGCTTTCTGCCTTCAGACAGTTGGCTGAACGCACTGTCAGCTCAAGGTCATCTACCGGACGCAGAAGGATAGGATCAACTTCTGATTCTTTCTCTTCTGGCTGTTCATCATCATTCCCCTGCAGATCAACAAACACTGCAAGTTGTGATTGTAGAATACCCGCCGCTTGACGGATAGCCTCTTCCGGGTCAACTGTACCGTTTGTTTCCAGGCCGATAATCAGTTTATCCAGGTCAGTACGCTGTTCAACACGCGCACTTTCTACATTGTAAGTAATTCGATACACAGGACTGAAAGTCGCATCGAGTAAAAGCTGGCCTATTGGGCGGCTTTCCATTGACTTGGCGCGAACAGTTGCTGGCACGTAACCACGGCCACGCTCTACTTTCAAGGTCATGTTCAATTCACCATCCTGTGTCAGGTTGGCGATAACATGATCAGGGTTGATGATCTCAACATCATGATCAAGAGTAATATCACTTGCCAGAACCGGACCCTGTCCCTTTTTACGCAGAGTCAGTGTTGCTTCATCACGGGCGTGCATATTGATTGACAAACCCTTGAGGTTCATCAATATTTCAATAACATCTTCCTGTACACCTTCGATTGCTGTGTATTCATGTAATACGCCTTCGATCTGGGCTTCAACTACAGCACAGCCGGGGAGCGACGATAGCAGTATTCTGCGTAAGGCATTACCCAATGTATGACCAAAACCACGCTCTAGTGGCTCCAGTGTAACCTTGGCACGTCGTTCATTCGTAATCTGTACATCCACAACACGTGGCTTAAGCAAATCTGAAACGAAACCCTGCATGTATGATCCTCTCTAATTACCTTATTTTGAGTAAAGCTCAACAACCAAATGTTCGTTGATATCAGATGGCATATCTGTACGTTCGGGTGCAGTCTTGAATGTACCAGTCATCTTTTTAACATCAACGTCAATCCAGTCTGAAAAACCTCTTTGCTGGGCCATATCCAATGATGACTGGATGCGCCCCTGGTTACGTCCTTTTTCCGTTACAGAAATGACATCGCTTGCTTTTACATGGTAAGAAGGTACGTTAACCTTTCTACCATTGACTTCAATACCTTTATGTCTGACTAACTGGCGTGCTTCATCACGGGATGCAGCAAACCCCATACGATAAACTACATTATCCAGCCTGCTTTCGAGCAGTTGCAGCAGGTTTTCACCAGTAGAGCCTTTCAGACGCGCAGCTTCTTTATAGTAATTACGGAATTTTGCTTCCAGTACGCCATAGGTACGACGTAATTTCTGCTTTTCGCGTAGCTGCACAGCATAATCAGATAAACGTGTACGACGTTGACCGTGAACACCAGGAGGTGTTGGACGATTTTCGATCGCACATTTAGAGGAATAGCATTTCTCCCCTTTCAAAAACAACTTTGTACCTTCTCTACGACACAAACGGCACTTTGGACCTGTATATCTAGCCACTGATAACCTCCGGTTAAACTCTACGCCGTTTAGGTGGGCGGCAACCATTATGTGGGATAGGAGTAACATCGGTAATATTGGTGATCTTCAGACCCAGTGCATTTAATGCACGTACTGCTGATTCACGACCGGGTCCAGGACCTTTCACCATTACTTCTACATTCTTCATACCGTATTCCTGCGCAACCTTACCGGCACGTTCTGCTGCAACCTGTGCGGCAAACGGCGTACTTTTACGCGATCCACGGAAACCTGAACCACCTGCAGTCGCCCATGACAAGGTATTGCCCTGGCGATCTGTGATAGTCACAATCGTATTATTAAAAGAAGCATGTATATGGGCTACCCCATCAGATACATTAACCTTCTTTTTACGTGCTGCTGGCTTTGCCATATCGTAATTACCTAAATAAACTTAAATTCTATAGAAAAACTATTAACGCTTGATAGGCTTGCGAGGGCCTTTACGTGTACGAGCGTTAGTCTTGGTACGCTGGCCACGCAGTGGTAAACCACGACGATGACGGATACCACGGAAACAACCTAGGTCCATCAATCGCTTGATGTTCATAGTCACTTCACGACGAAGATCACCTTCTACTTCATACTTACCTACTTCGGTACGTAATTTTTCCAGGTCATCTTCCGATAATTCTGCTATCTTGGTAGTAGGACTGATACCCGCTGCATCACAAATTGCTTTTGCACGTGTTCTGCCGACCCCGTAAATAGATGTTAACGAGATTACTGCATGCTTATTGTCTGGTATATTTATACCTGATATACGGGCCATTCAACTTTCCTCTTACACAAATAAATTACCGGTCATGTTACCGGCAAGCGCGCCATAATAGCTTAAAATTCAACAAAAATAAACTGAACAATCAACCTTGACGTTGTTTATGGCGTGGCTCTTTACAGATTACGCGAACAACACCATTACGGCGTACAACCTTACAGTTACGGCACATTTTTTTTACGGATGCGCGAACTTTCATTTGCCTACTCCAAAAAACAGCGTATTTTACTTAACGCCTTGATTTAAAACAATTTACTTAACAACTCCAGAACGGCCATACCCTTTCAGGTTTGCCTTTTTCATCAAGCCGTCATACTGCTGTGACATCATATGGGCTTGCATCTGGGCCATAAAGTCCATTACGACTACTACTATAATCAACAGCGATGTACCGCCAAAGTAAAAAGGCACATCCCAGTATAAAATCAAAAATTCGGGCAACAGACATACCGAAGTAATGTAAATTGCGCCGGCCAGGGTCAACTTCGATAAGACGCCGTCTATATACTTGGCAGTCTGCTCGCCGGGACGAATACCCGGAATAAATGCCCCTGATTTTTTAAGGTTATCTGCCGTCTCACGCGAATTAAACACCAGCGCGGTATAGAAAAAGCAGAAAAATATAATCAGCATTGCATACACAAAGACATACATGGGCTGACCTGGAGACAACAACTGGGCAAAATCACCTAACCATTGCATGCCTTCCGAATTATCACCTACCCATTTACCCATGGTTGCCGGAAATAAAATCAGGCTGGAAGCGAAGATTGGCGGGATAACACCCGACATGTTCAGCTTCAAGGGTAAATGGCTGCTTTGGGCTGCATACATCTTGCGGCCCTGCATTCTTTTCGCATAGTTGACTGTGATACGACGTTGTCCACGTTCAACAAAAATAACAAACGCGGTCACCGCGAGTGTTAACACAAACAGGATGAGTACTGCGAAGATACTCATCTGACCATTATTGGCCAATTCAAGCGTGGAGCCGATTGCACTTGGCAGTCCCGCGATAATACCGGCAAATATCAGTGTTGATATACCATTACCTATTCCGCGTTCCGTGATCTGCTCACCTAGCCACATAAGGAACATGGTACCCGTTACCAGGATAATAACTGTCGTAAAATAGAAGCTACCCGCATCTATGGTTACCAGTCCCGGTTGTCGAGACAAGCCAACCGCTACGCCCAGCGCCTGGAATGTTGCTAGCACGACCGTTCCATAACGTGTGTACTGTGTAATCTTGCGCCGGCCTGCTTCACCCTCTTTCTTGAGTTTCTCAAGCGAAGGAATAACCACCGTTAACAACTGCATAATAATCGATGCAGATATGTACGGCATGATACCCAAAGCAAAAATCGATAATCGCTCCAGTGCACCACCCGAGAACATGTTAAACATGCCCAAAATGGTATTGCGCTGGCTTTCAAACAGCTGCGCCAACTCCATCGGGTTCAGTCCAGGTACACTGATAAATGTACCGGCACGAAAAACAAACAAGGCGCCCAAGACAAATAATAATCTTTGACGTAATTCCTTTACCTGTGTTGCTCCACCAATACCTGGTAGATTCGTGCCTGCTTTAGCCAACTTATTCCTCTACTTTGCCGCCAGCAGCTTCAATTGCAGCTTTAGCACCTTTCGTGACAGCAACACCTTTAACTGTAACTGCTATATCAATTGTACCGGAAGCTATGATCTTAACTTTCAGAATCCTGTCATTGATCAGGTTAGCCTCTTTCAGTGACAACAAATCAATGACGTCTGCGCCAACCAGGTGTAATTCTGACAAACGGATTTCATCAACACGCTTCGCCTTTCGTGAACGGAAACCGATTTTTGGCAACCGTCTTTGCAATGGCATCTGACCGCCTTCGAATCCGACTTTATGAAAACCACCTGAACGGGACTTCTGACCCTTGTGACCACGACCACAAGTTTTACCCAGACCAGAGCCGATGCCACGGCCGACGCGCTTGGCTGCAGTTTTACTTCCTGCTGCTGGTTTAATGGTATTCAGCTGCATTTCAAACTTCCTCTACATTCAGCAAATAATTTGCTTTATTGATCATGCCGCGATTTTCCGGTGTTGCATCAACAACAACCGACTGCCTGATCTTTCTCAGACCCAGACCGCGTACAGAGTCCTGATGGTTTTTCAATCGACCACTCAGACTCTTGACTAATGTTACTTTTAGTTTTTGCTCAGCCATGGCTTATTCCACAATATCTTTAACTTTTTTACCACGTTTGGCCGCAACTGATTCCGGTGAAGCCATTTCAGTCAGGCCTCGAATGGTTGCACGCACAACATTAATTGGGTTACGTGATCCGATGCACTTGGCCAGTACGTTATGTACACCAACCACTTCGAATACTGCACGCATCGCACCACCTGCAATGATACCGGTACCTTCAGAGGCCGGCTTCATGAATACCTTACTGGCTCCATGACGAGATGTAATATCGTATTGCAGTGTGCCTTCATTCAGGCTGACGGTTTTCATATTCTTGCGAGCCTTGTCCATTGCCTTTTGAATAGCAACCGGCACTTCACGCGCCTTGCCATAACCAAAGCCAATCTTGCCGTTGCCGTCGCCGACAACCGTTAAAGCTGTAAAACCGAAAATACGGCCACCCTTAACCACTTTGGCAACACGATTAACTGCAACCAGCTTTTCTAATAACTCATCACCTGAATTTTTTGCTTCAGCTACTGACATACTCTTTACCCTTAAAACTCAAGCCCGCTTTCGCGTGCTGAATCTGCCAAGGCCTTGATACGGCCATGATATTTAAAACCGGAACGATCAAATGCAACCTTGGTTATCCCTGCTGCCTTTGCTCTTTCAGCAATTGCCTTACCTACTTTCTCTGCTGCATCAACATTGCCAGTAGATTTAACATCTGCCTTAACCGCCTTATCAAGCGTTGAAGCACTTGCTATTACTTCACTACCTGATGGTGCAATCACCTGCGCGTAAATATGGCGCGGTGTACGGAATACACACAATCTATGTTCACCCAGTTCGCGAATTTTGATACGAGATTTGCGTGAACGTCTGATACGACTAGATTTCTTATCCATCACTTATACCCTTACCTTATTTCTTCTTCGCTTCTTTACGGATGATCTGCTCATCAGCATATTTAACACCCTTGCCCTTGTATGGCTCTGGTGGCCTGAATGCACGAATCTCGGCGGCCACCTGCCCTACAGCCTGCTTGTCACAACCACTGACAATAACTTCTGTCTGACTGGGTGTTTCAATGGTTATACCTTCAGGTACGTTGAAGTCTACAGGGTGTGAAAAACCCAGCGCCAGGTTTAAAACCTTGCCCTTGGCCTGCGCCCTGTAACCAACACCAACCAGCTCCAGTTTTTTCTGGAAGCCTTCGCTAACACCAGTAACCATGTTGCTCACTATAGCGCGCATGGTTCCGGACATGGCCCATGAAGGCTTATCCTCAACGTGTGGCACCATATTAATTACATCGCCGTCTTGTTTGCATTCAACTGACGGATGAATATCCATGCTCATCTGGCCTTTTGGGCCTTTAACGCTCACAGAACTACCTGAAAGTGTAATATCTACACCTTTAGGGATACTAATCGGACTTTTCGCAATTCTGGACATCTTTAATTTACCGTTAACCCATCTACGAAACAGTGCAAATCACTTCGCCACCTTCACCGGCGGTGCGTGCTGCCTGATCTGTCATAACACCTTTAGAGGTCGAAATAATTGCTATACCCAAGCCAGCATTGACTTTCGGCAGCTCATTTTTTCCTTTAAAGATACGTAATCCAGGTCTGCTCACGCGTTTGATATTATCAATAACGGGCTTACCCTGGTAATAGCGCAATTGCACATTCAATACTGGCTTGCCGTCAACTTCACTGACAGCATGACCATCTACATAACCTTCGTCTTGCAAGACTTTTACGATCTCAACCTTTAGCTTGGAAGAAGGCATGGCCACCTCTACCTTATTAGCAGACTGACCGTTACGAATGCGGGTCAATAAATCTGCAATGGGATCAGTCATACTCATATCTAATACTTCCTCAATAAGATCCTAATTCGTTTACCAACTGGCCTTACGCAGACCAGGAACATCGCCACGCATCATCGCTTCACGGAGCTTGTTACGTGACAGACCAAATTTACGGTAGAAACCGTGTGGCCTGCCTGTCAGACGACAACGATTTCGCTGGCGACTTGGGCTTGCATCTCTTGGCAGTGCATGAAACTTGCGCATGGCGACCAGGCGCTCTTCGTCACTGACAGTCGTACTACTAATAATGGCTTTAAGCGCAGCACGCTTGGCAGCATATTTCTGTACTGTTTTGGCGCGTTTTTTCTCGCGATTAATCATACTTACTTTAGCCATTTTTTATCCTCAGTTCCTGAAAGGGAAGTTAAACGCTTTCAATAAAGCCTTACCTTCCTCATTAGTACGTGCTGTAGTCGTGATAGCTATATCCATACCACGTATTGCATCAATTTTATCGTAATCAATTTCCGGGAAAATGATCTGCTCATTGGTTCCCATACTGTAGTTACCACGACCATCAAAACTTTTCGGGTTAAGGCCACGGAAATCACGAATACGCGGAACAGCGATACTGATCAAACGATCAAGAAACTCATACATCTGCTCTCTACGCAATGTAACCTTACAACCTACAGGCCAGTCCTCACGCAGCTTGAATCCTGCTATAGACTTACGCGCCTTGGTAACAACCACTTTCTGGCCAGCGATCTTTTCCAGATCTGATACTGCATGCTCAAGTATTTTCTTGTCACCCAACGCTTCACCGACACCCATATTGATGGTGATCTTGGTGATCTTGGGTACTTCCATGACATTCTTGAGACCCAACTCATCCTGGAGCTGTTTGACCAAAGTCGTTTTGTACAATTCTTGTAATCTTGCCATCGCTACATCAACCCTTAAGCATCAATTACTTCATCATTAGATTTGAAGTAACGAACCTTTCTACCATCTTCCAGAACCTTAAACCCAACGCGGCCACCCTTTTCTGTAACAGGGTTATACAACATCACATTGGAACCACTCATTGGCATTTCTTTTTCAACAATACCACCGGCTACACCTGCATTAGGATTAGGCTTGGTGTGCTTCTTCACCATGTTAATGCCTTCTACAAGCACACGACCGTCGTCTTCTACTCTAATTACAGAGCCTCGTCGACCTTTATCTTTACCTGTAGTGACTATTACCTCGTCACCTTTTTTAATTCTGCGCATAATCTGATCTCCGAATTAAAGCACTTCAGGTGCAAGTGAAATAATCTTCATGAATTTTTCGCCACGTAACTCACGTGTTACCGGGCCAAAAATACGTGTACCAATAGGCTGCAAGCTGGCATTCAAAATAACCGCTGCATTGCCATCAAAACGAATCAATGAACCGTCTGCGCGACGAACACCTTTGCGGGTGCGCACTACAACAGCATTGTACACTTCGCCTTTCTTTACCTTGCCACGTGGAATCGCTTCCTTAATACTGACTTTAATAATGTCACCGATTCTGGCATATCGACGGTGTGATCCGCCCAGCACTTTAATACACTGAACACGGCGCGCTCCGCTATTATCTGCCGCATCAAGTACTGTCTGCATCTGTATCATGGCTAAATTCCAAAAAATCTAAATATTTAATACGCTACCAGGTTATACAACCTGATCACCTGAATCCTGCTAATTTACTACCTTTACCAGCTTCCATGTCTTCGACTTGGAAATAGGTCGGCATTGTTCAATCATGACGGTATCGCCTTCATTGCACATATTTTCTTCATCATGTGCATGCACCTTGGTGGAACGACGGATAAACTTTCCATAAAGAGGATGTTTAACCTTACGCTCAATCAATACAGTAATTGATTTGTCCATTTTATTACTGACCACACGGCCGGTAATGGTGCGCGTTACCTTTTCTTGCGTTGCTGCTTCACTCATGAGGCATCACCTGTACGAGACTTTTCATTTAACACGGTCTTAATGCGGGCAATATTACGTCGCACTTTATTCATTTGATCAGGTTTGGCCAGCTGACCTGTTCCTTGCTGCATACGCAGATTAAACTGCTCACGCAGTAAACTATCCAGCTCTTTAGACAGCTCCTGCTCATTCTTTCCACGAAGGTCACTTGCTTTCATTACATCACCGTCCGGCTTACAAATATGGTCTTAATAGGAAGTTTCGCGCTAGCCAGCTTGAATGCTTCGCGTGCGATATCTTCTGATACACCTTCCATCTCATATAACATTGAACCCGGTTGAACCAAAGCCACCCAGTATTCCACGTTACCTTTACCCTTACCTTGACGTACTTCCAAAGGCTTTTTGGTAATAGGTTTGTCAGGAAACAAACGAATCCATACTTTACCGCCACGTTTTATGTGACGCGTCAAGGCACGACGAGCTGCCTCGATCTGACGCGCAGTTATACGACCACGCTCAGTTGCCTTTAAACCGTATTCACCAAAACTCACTTTATTACCATTCTGAGCCAGGCCACGGTTACGGCCTTTCATTTGTTTACGAAACTTTGTTCTCTTAGGTTGTAACATTTTCCAGAACTCCGTTAGCTAGCTGCTGCTGTTGTTGTGCTAGCTTCAGCCTCGACTTCTTCAAATACCTCGCCTTTGAAGATCCAGACCTTAATGCCAATAATTCCATAAGTCGTGTTTGCTTCTGCTGTACCGTAATCGATGTCGGCACGTAATGTATGCAGCGGCACACGGCCTTCACGGTACCATTCGCCACGTGCAATCTCTGCACCGTTCAAACGACCTGATACGTTAATCTTGATACCCAGCGCACCCAGGCGCATTGCATTCTGTACCGCTCGCTTCATTGCACGACGAAACATGATACGTCGCTCAAGCTGCTGCGCTACACTTTCAGCAACCAAGGTTGCATCCAGTTCAGGTTTACGAATTTCTTCGATATTGACCGTAACCGGCACATCCATCATGCTGCTCAGTTCATTGCGCAGCTTTTCGATATCTTCACCTTTTTTACCAATCACCATACCTGGGCGAGCAGTAAAAATAGTAACACGGGCACTACGTGCCGGCCTTTCAATCTGGATGCGACTGACTGAAGCCTGTGACAAACGCTTTCTCAGGTATTCACGAACCTTGAGATCCTGTTCCAGTGTATCTGCAAATGTATCGGTACCTGCGTACCAGCGTGCAGTCCAGTCTTTCGAGATACCCAGTCGAATACCTGTTGGATGTACTTTCTGACCCATTACGGACCCTCTCCTATTACGACTCTGCTACAGTCACGGTTATGTGACTGGTGCGCTTCAGAATTCTGTTACCACGACCCTTGGCTCTGGCACGCCAGCGCTTATGGGTAGGCCCTTCGTCGACAAAAATTGTCTTAACACTTAACTCGTCAATATCAGCGCCATCATTATGTTCTGCATTGGCTATGGCCGACTCCAGAACCTTTTTTACAATACTGGCCGCTTTCTTGTTGCTGAATGTCAGCAGGTCAAGTGCACGTTCTACTTGCATATTGCGCACCTGATCAGCAACCAGACGTAACTTTTGCGCAGATATTTTTGCATTGGTTAGTTTTGCAGAAGTCATCTCAACACTCCATTACTTGACTTTGCGATCACCGGAGTGACCCTTGAATGTACGAGTTGCTGAAAACTCACCCAGCTTATGACCAACCATGTTATCTGTAATCAGTACCGGCACATGTTGACGACCGTTATGGACGGCAATAGTCAGACCTACCATGTTAGGTAAAACCATGGAACGTCTCGACCAGGTCTTGATCGGCTTTTTGCTGTTTGTGGCTTTTGCTTCATCAACCTTTTTGATCAGGTGATAATCTGCAAATGGACCTTTTTTTACTGAACGTGGCACGTTTATACCTCAGTCTTTACTTTTTAGTTCGACGGCGAACGATCAAGCGATTAGTACGCTTGTTCTTACGAGTTTTGTAACCTTTGGTAGGCACACCCCATGGTGAAACAGGATGACGACCACCTGATGTACGACCTTCACCACCACCATGTGGATGGTCAACCGGGTTCATGGCAACACCACGAACGGTTGGTCTTACACCTCTCCAGCGAGTAGCACCCGCTTTACCAATTTTTCGCAGGCTGTGCTCGTCATTACTGACTTCACCCACAGTCGCCATGCAATCTGCCAGCACCTTGCGCATTTCACCTGAACGTAAACGCAGCGTTGCATAAGCACCTTCACGTGCAACGATCTGTGCTGATGTACCTGCACTTCGTGCAATCTGTGCGCCCTTACCAGGCTTCATTTCAATATTATGTACAGTTGAACCAACCGGAATATTCCTCATTGGTAATGCATTACCCGACTTGATCGGCGCATCGCTGCCTGACATGATCGAATCGCCTGCACGTACACCCTTGGGTGCAATAATGTAGCGGCGCTCACCATCTGCGTATAAAACCAGTGCAATATGCGCAGTACGGTTCGGGTCATATTCGATACGCTCAACTGTCGCAGGTATACCTGTCTTGTCGCGCTTGAAATCGATGACGCGGTAACGCTGCTTGTGACCGCCACCCTGATGACGAACGGTAATTCTTCCGTAGTTATTACGGCCGCCATTCTTGCTCTTTTTCTCCAGCAATGGTTCATGAGGTGCACCCTTATGCAGCTCTGGAGAGACAATTTTAACCAGGCCACGTTGGCCAGGTGATGTCGGTTTTACTTTTACTATCGCCATGATTTCTCAACCAAAAAATTCGTATCTTTTATGCCAAATTTATTAAGCGGCATCGCCACCCATAAAGTCTATATCCTGACCTTCTGCCAACTTCACATAGGCCTTTTTCCAGTTCTTTCTGCGGCCGATGCTTTGACCGAAGCGCTTTAACTTGCCTTTCATGTTCGCAGTCTGCACAGACTCGACTTTTACTTCAAAAAGCAATTCAACTGCTTTTCTGATTTCTGACTTGGTAGCATCCGGCAGTACTTTAAATACAACCTGATTAGCTACATCAGCTGCGCGAGTCGTTTTTTCAGAAACGTGTGGTGCCAATAACACCTTCATAATTCTATCCTGGCTCATCCCAGCAACTCCTCTACACGCTTGACAGCTTCTGCTGTCATGACAATCTGCTCGGAACCAACCAGATTTACAGGATTCAAACCTGCAACATCTTCAACCTCAACATAAGGCAGGTTTCTGGCAGCCAGAAACAGATTTACATCATCTGCTTCTGTTACGATTAACACTTTCTCACCCAGACCAAGGCCGCTTAACTGCGCCAGTAAACCCTTGGTTTTCGGTGAATCTACTGTCAAATCTTCAACAATAATCAAACGCTCCTGTCTTACCAATTCAGACAGGATGGACTGCATGGCAGCCTTGTACATTTTCTTGTTCAGTTTCTTTGAATGATCCTGAACGCCGGTCATTGCAAAGGTTTTACCACCGCCTTTCCAGATCGGGCTGCGGATTGTACCAGATCGAGCGCGCCCTGTCCCCTTTTGTCGCCAAGGTTTTATGCCACCACCGCTTGCAGTTGAACGACTCTTGTGGCCACGTGTTCCGGCTCTTGCGGCAGCAAGGAAACCGACAACCGCCTGATGAACAAGACCTTCATTAAAATCACGGCCAAATGCGGCATCTGAAACGCTCAGTTTCGTACCCTTTTTAGCATTTTGCACTTGCAGATCCATCATCTACTCCTATCAAGCTTTTACTGCGGGGCGAATATAGACGTCGCCACCCTTGGATCCAGGCACTGCGCCCTTGACCAGTAACAGATTACGATCAGAATCGACACGCACCACTTCCAGGTTCTGGTTCGTGCGACGAACATTACCCAGGTGACCGGCCATCTTCTTGCCTTTAAATACACGACCTGGCGTCTGGTTCTGACCAATTGAGCCCGGCGCACGATGAGAGATGGAGTTACCATGAGTCGCATCTTGCATATGGAAGTTATGACGCTTGATAACACCACCATAACCCTTACCGATAGAGGTTCCTGTTACGTCGATAATCTGACCATTCTCGAAAATATCGACCTTGATCTCACCACCGACTTCCAGGTCATCGCCTTCACCGTCATCCAGACGTGATTCCCAAAGACCACGACCCGCTTCAACACCTGCTTTCGCAAAATGCCCGGCTGCAGCCTTGTTTACTCTGGATGCCTTGCGGCTACCGACTGTTACCTGAACCGCTCGATAACCATCAGTTTCATCTGATTTTATCTGCGTGATACGGTTTGGCTCTACTTCGATTACCGTTACTGGAATAGATGCACCCTCTTCAGTGAAGATTCGTGTCATTCCTGCTTTTCGGCCTATTACACCAATAGTCATTACTAAACCCCAGTTGCTCTTATCGCAATCAATTCAGTTTAATTTGTACGTCTACGCCAGCTGCAAGATCCAGCTTCATCAGCGCATCGACTGTTTTATCAGTCGGGTCAACAATATCCATTAAACGCTTATGCGTACGCAATTCGTACTGATCTCGCGCATCTTTATTAACGTGCGGAGAAATCAAAATTGTATAACGCTCTTTCTTTGTAGGCAGTGGAATGGGACCACGAACCTGCGCACCTGTGCGCTTGGCCGTTTCTGCTATTTCCACGGCAGACTTGTCGATTAAACGATAGTCAAAAGCCTTCAGGCGGATACGTATTCTTTGCTTGGACATATTTGATTACTCAATAATTTTAGCTACAACACCCGCACCAACGGTACGACCACCTTCACGAATCGCAAATCGCAGACCATCTTCCATCGCGATTGGCGCTATCAGGGTGACAACCATCTTAACGTTGTCGCCCGGCATGACCATCTCTACGCCTTCCGGCAGGTCACATGCTCCGGTTACGTCAGTTGTACGGAAGTAGAACTGTGGACGATAACCGTTGAAGAATGGTGTATGACGACCACCTTCGTCTTTGCTCAGTACGTATACTTCGCATTCAAATTTTGTGTGTGGGTTGATACTGCCAGCTTTTGCCAGTACTTGACCACGCTCCACTTCTTCACGCTTGGTACCACGTAACAGGATACCAACGTTGTCACCTGCCTGACCTTCGTCGAGCAGCTTGCGGAACATTTCAACACCCGTACAGGTCGTTGTCGCTGTGTCTTTAATACCCACGATTTCAATTTCGTCACCGACGTGGATGATACCACGCTCGATACGGCCGGTTACCACAGTACCACGACCCGAGATAGAGAAGACGTCTTCTACCGGCATCAGGAAGTCACCGTCCACTGCGCGCTCAGGCTCAGGGAAGTAGCTGTCCATGGCTTCAACCAGCTTGACGATTGAAGGGGCGCCGATGTCTGACTGGTCGCCTTCCAGTGCTTTCAGCGCTGAACCAACGATGATCGGAGTGTCGTCGCCCGGGAAGTCGTAGGAGTCCAGCAGTTCGCGGATTTCCATTTCTACCAGTTCGATCAGTTCTTCGTCATCGACCATGTCGGCCTTGTTCATGAAGACGACTATATAAGGTACACCTACCTGGCGTGACAGCAGGATGTGCTCACGTGTCTGTGGCATCGGGCCGTCTGCTGCGCTACAGACCAGGATCGCGCCGTCCATCTGTGCCGCACCCGTGATCATGTTCTTGACGTAATCCGCGTGTCCCGGGCAGTCTACGTGTGCGTAGTGACGGTTGCTGGACTCGTATTCGACGTGTGAGGTCGCAATCGTAATACCACGTTCTCTTTCTTCCGGGGCATTATCAATTTCATCAAACGCTTTTGCTTCTCCGCCCATCGCTTCGGCCATTACCTTGGTAATCGCTGCGGTTAACGTTGTCTTTCCATGGTCTACGTGACCAATCGTTCCCACGTTCACGTGTGGCTTATTACGTTCAAATTTTTCCTTAGACACGGCGCGCTACCTCTTTAAGTTCAAATAAGTTAATACTGTTAAAACGATTTCGTCACAGCTTCCACCACACTGGCAGGAGCCTCACTGTACTTCTCAAATTCCATCGAGTATGTGGCCCTGCCCTGCGTTGCTGATCGCACATCAGTGGCATAACCAAACATCTCCGACAATGGCACTTCTGCACGAATGATTTTACCTGCCGGACTATCATCCATACCTTGCACAAGACCACGACGTCGGTTCAGGTCGCCCATGACATCACCCATGTAATCCTCAGGTGTCACCACTTCTACCTTCATGATCGGTTCCAGTAATACCGGGTCCGCATTCTCCGAACCTGTCCTGAAACCCATCGAACCGGCTATCTTGAATGCCATCTCGTTAGAGTCAACATCATGATAGGAGCCGTCATACAGTGTAACCTTGACATCAACAACGGGATATCCCGCCATCACGCCATTCTGCATTTGTTCCTGTATACCCTTGTCAACTGACGATATGTATTCACGAGGAACCACACCGCCGACAATATTATCTACAAATTCGTAACCACTTCCCGGTTCCAGTGGTTCCAGCTTCAGCCATACATGCCCATATTGACCACGACCACCTGACTGACGAACGAACTTGCCTTCCTGTTCGACTGTTGAGCGTATTGTTTCGCGGTAGGCTACTTGTGGCTTACCGACATTCGCATCAACACTAAATTCACGCTTCATGCGATCTACAATAATTTCCAGATGTAACTCACCCATCCCGGAAATGATTGTCTGCCCCGACTCTTCGTCTGTCTGCACGCGGAAAGAAGGATCTTCCTGCGCCAGCTTCGACAATGCGACACCCATCTTCTCCTGGTCGCTCTGCGTCTTTGGCTCAATCGCAATCGAGATAACCGGCTCTGGAAACTCCATGCGCTCCAGCGTGATTATCTCTTTCAGGTCACACAAGGTGTCACCTGTTGTTACATCTTTAAGACCAACGGCCGCTGCAATATCGCCTGCGCGCACTTCTTTGATCTCTTCGCGACTATTGGCATGCATCTGTACGATACGGCCAATACGCTCTTTTTTACCCTTGACCGGGTTGTATACTGAATCACCCGTTTTAATAACGCCCGAGTAAACCCGGAAAAATGTCAACGTTCCCACAAATGGGTCGGTTGCAATCTTAAACGCCAATGAAGCGAATGGCTCATCATCTGATGAATGACGCTCCGCCTCGCTTTCATCCTTGTCATCCAGATGACCTTTTATGGCCGGCACATCAATCGGTGATGGCATAAAGCTGATAATCGCATCCAGCATTGCCTGCACACCTTTATTCTTGAATGCAGTACCACAAAAACACGGAACAACTTCGTTATTCAATGTTCGAAGACGAATACCCTCGCGAATTTCGTCTTCAGAAAGAAGACCTCCTTCAAGGTACTTCTCCATCAATTCTTCATTGGCTTCGGCCGCGGCTTCCACCACCTGCTCACGCATCGATTCGCATTGCGACTGCAAATCTGCCGGAATGTCTCGCGCATCATAGGTGACACCGCGATCATCTTCATTCCAGTAGATGGCCTGCATTCGAATCAGATCCACCACACCTTCAAAGTGCTCTTCCGCCCCGATGTTTAACTGCATCGGTATCGGGTTGCTACCAAGACGGTCTTTTATTTGCTCAACAACACGCAAAAAATCCGCGCCGGAGCGATCCATCTTGTTAACGAACGCCATTCGCGGCACTTCGTAACGTGTTGCCTGCCGCCATACCGTTTCAGACTGGGGTTCAACCCCACCGACGGCACAAAAAACGGCGCAAGCCCCGTCCAGCACTCTCAGTGAGCGCTCTACTTCGATCGTAAAATCCACGTGCCCAGGCGTATCGATAATATTGATACGGTGTTCCTGGAACTGCTTGTCCATGCCCTGCCAAAAACAGGTGGTCGCAGCAGAAGTAATGGTTATTCCACGCTCCTGTTCCTGCTCCATCCAGTCCATGGTGGCAGCGCCATCGTGCACTTCACCAATTTTGTGCGATACCCCTGTATAAAAAAGGACTCGCTCTGTTGTGGTCGTCTTCCCCGCATCAATATGAGCCATGATACCGATATTACGATATCGCTCTATGGGAGTTGTACGGGCCACCTCATCAAAAACCTGATCTTTCTAAAAACTACCAGCGATAATGAGCAAAGGCTTTGTTAGCCTCAGCCATTCGATGGGTATCTTCACGTTTCTTCACAGCAGATCCGCGACTTTCAGCGGCATCTATCGCTTCACCGGCCAGACGACGAGCCATAGACTTTTCGCCACGCTTACGTGCAGCCTCTATCATCCAGCGCATCGCCAGCGCCTGACGGCGGTCGGCCTTGACTTCAACCGGTACCTGATAGGTTGCACCACCAACTCGTCGTGACTTTACTTCCACGTGCGGGCTGATATTGTCTAGCGCCTTTTGAAAAACCTCTACGGAATCTTCCTTGCTTTTCTCTCCGATAGCATCCAGTGCAGTGTAAACAATACTTTCTGCAATTGATTTTTTGCCGTCTACCATGATCATGTTGACAAATTTGGCCAGCATCAGGCTTCCAAATTTTGGATCCGGGAGAATGGTTCTTTTTCCGCTTTCTCTTCTTCTAGACATTTCGTTTTCTCAAATCTCTCGATATTTTTAACTATTTAATACAGCTAAATTTACCCTTGAATTAACTCTTGGGCCGCTTGGCACCGTACTTGGATCGACCTCTTCTACGCGCTTCAACACCTGAAGTATCCAGGCTACCGCGTACAATGTGATAACGAACACCAGGCAAATCCTTAACACGACCGCCGCGCAACAAGACCACCGAGTGCTCTTGCAGGTTATGGCCTTCACCACCGATATAACTGGTGACTTCAAAACCGTTCGTTAATCGAACACGAGCGACTTTACGCATAGCCGAGTTAGGCTTTTTAGGTGTGGTTGTGTATACACGCGTACATACACCCCTTTTCTGAGGGCAACTTTCCAACGCAGGGACATTACTTTTGTCTCTTTTGCGTGAACGCGGCTTGCGCACCAACTGATTGATTGTAGCCATTAAAATCGTGCTCCGACTTCAAAAATATGTTCTTAAAAATAAAAGACAGGCCAGAATGAAGTCCGGCCTGTCCGAGCCGTGGAATATTAGAGTTTAGGCATGCTTATGTCAAGAGAATTATGGTGATTTTTACCAATTTTTCTTCTACTGACACTTCACTCGGCATAGCCAGAAAAAATCAGCCCCATTTTGCAATTAAAATGGGGCTGATAATGATATTCCATTCAATATCTATGGTTAATTAGCTTTCACTACCCTCTTCCACTGCCTCACCGGATACATCACCCGCTGATGGCTCTGGAGTCGGGATCACTATTTCGAGCTCTTCTGCTGGCGCTTCCTCACGATTGCGACGCCGACGACGCTCATCGTGATAGGCCAGCCCGGTACCTGACGGAATCAGGCGACCAACGATAACATTTTCCTTCAGGCCACGCAGGTCGTCGCTCAGTCCACGTACCGCTGCATCGGTTAGAACGCGGGTAGTTTCCTGGAACGAAGCTGCCGAAATAAAGGATTCGGTTGCCAGGGATGCCTTGGTAATACCCAATAATAGCGGCTCTACCAGGGCTGGCTGTTTGCCATCTTTTATGAGCTTTTCATTAGTTTCCAGCACGCCGAAACGTTCCAACTGTTCACCCTTGAGGTAATTGGAGTCACCTGGCGCCTTGATCTCGACCTTTTTCATCATCTGACGGGAGATAACTTCAATGTGCTTGTCATTGATCTTTACACCCTGCAGGCGGTAAACGTCCTGGATTTCCTTGACCAGGTAATCGGCCAACGCACTGACGCCCAGCAGCCGCAGGATATCATGCGGATCCAGCTCGCCTTCAACCACGACCTCGCCACGCTCGACATGCTCACCTTCGAATATGGTGACATGACGCCATTTGTGGATCAGCTCTTCATGTTGCTCGCCATGCTCATCGGTAATGATAAACCGCTGTTTACCCTTGGTTTCCTTACCGAAGCTGACGGTACCCGAGTACTCTGCCATGATGCAGGCATCTTTCGGCTTACGCGCCTCGAACAGGTCGGCAACACGTGGCAGACCACCGGTAATATCACGTGTCTTCGATGACTCCTGCGGGATACGCGCCAGTACATCGCCCACTTCTACAGGCGTGTTATCACTGACGCTGACAATCGCACCGGCTGGCAGTGCGTATTGTGCAGGGATCTCGGTGCCCGGGATAAAGATGTCATTATCATCGGCATCGACCAGCTTGACCATGGGTCGTAAATCCTTACCGGCTGTTCCACGTGTTTTTGGATCAGAAACGGTCAGGCTGGACAGACCCGTAATGTCATCTGACTTGGTGTTGACTGACACACCCTCGATGAAGTCAATAAATTTCAGCGTACCGGCCACCTCGGTAACAATCGGGTGGGTATGCGGGTCCCAGTTGGCGACAACCTGACCGGCCTCAACCGGTGCGCCATCATCAACGCTGATGATGGAACCGTAGGTTACCTTGTAACGCTCACGCTCGCGACCATGGTCGTCCTGTATGGTTAACTCACCTGAACGGGAAATCGCAACATGGTGACCATCTCTGTTCTTGACTGTCTTCAGGTTATGCAGCTTGATACTACCGGCCGATTTAACCTCGATATTACTGACTGACGCAGCACGAGACGCCGCACCACCAATATGGAAGGTACGCATGGTCAGCTGTGTACCGGGCTCACCGATGGACTGCGCCGCAACCACACCGACTGACTCACCGATGTTGATACGGTGGCCACGAGCAAGGTCACGACCATAACACTGCGCACATACGCCGCGTCGTGACTCACATAATATAGGTGAACGCACCTGAACCTGATCCACACTGAGTTCTTCAAGCCTGGCGACCATCAGCTCGTCCAGCAGTGTGCCAGATTCTATCGCAACTTCATCAGAATCAAGATAAAAGATATCTTCTCCAAGCACTCGACCCAGAACGCGGTCGCTCAATGATTCGATCACGTCGCCGCCTTCAACAACCGGGGTGATCTTCAGCGTCTGCTCGGTGCCACAATCCTCTTCGGTCACGACCAGATCCTGGGCCACATCAACCAGACGACGTGTCAGGTAACCCGAGTTGGCTGTCTTCAATGCCGTATCCGCCAGACCCTTACGAGCACCGTGGGTAGATATAAAGTATTGAATAACGTTCAGGCCCTCACGGAAGTTTGCCGTGATCGGTGTTTCGATGATCGAGCCATCCGGTTTCGCCATCAGGCCACGCATACCGGCCAGCTGACGAATCTGTGCCGGGCTACCACGAGCGCCGGAATCAGCCATCATATAAATAGAATTGAACGAACTCTGGTCAACCTCTTCCCCTTCGGCATTCAGCACCTTCTCGGTACCCAGTTTTTCCATCATCGCCTTGGAGATCTGTTCATTGGTGTGAGACCAGATATCGATAACCTTGTTATAACGCTCACCCTGGGTAACCAGACCGGACTCATACTGGTCCTGAATCTCTTTCACTTCTTCTTCTGATTTAGCCAGAATAGAAGCCTTCTCATCAGGTACCACCATGTCATTCGAGGCAATGGAAACACCGGAACGGGTTGAGTATTCGAAGCCCATGTACATCAACTGGTCAGCAAAAATAACCGTTGTCTTCAGACCCAGTCGTCGATAACAGGTATTGATGATGCGAGAAATGGCTTTTTTGCTCATATCGCAGTTAACCAGATCATACGACAGACCCGCAGGGACAATCTCAAACAATAATGAACGACCTACTGATGTTTCAACGATCTTGGTTTCTTCATGCATCACACCTTCGTCATCCAGCACACTCTCGTGTACACGAACCTTGATCTGTGCGTTCAGGCTGACATTGCCACTTTCGTAGGCACGATGTACCTCGGTGGTATCAGAGAAGATCATGCCTTCGCCCTTGTCGTTAACACGCAAGCGAGTCATGTAATACAAACCCAGTACCACGTCCTGGGAAGGCACGATAATCGGCTCACCGTTGGCTGGCGACAGTACGTTATTGGTCGACATCATCAGGGTGCGGGCTTCGAGCTGCGCTTCAATAGACAATGGTACGTGCACCGCCATCTGGTCACCATCGAAGTCGGCGTTAAACGCAGAACAAACCAGCGGGTGAAGCTGGATAGCCTTACCTTCAATCAGTACCGGCTCAAATGCCTGGATGCCCAGCCTGTGCAGGGTGGGCGCACGGTTAAGCATGACAGGATGCTCGCGAATAACCTCTTCAAGGATATCCCAGATCTCGGCGCCTTCACGCTCGACAAGTTTCTTCGCGGCCTTGATGGTTGTCGCCTGACCACGTAGTTGCAGCTTGTTAAAGATAAACGGCTTGAATAATTCCAGCGCCATTTTCTTCGGTAAACCACATTGATGCAATTTCAGTGTCGGACCGACCACGATGACAGAACGACCGGAGTAATCAACACGTTTACCCAACAGGTTCTGACGGAAGCGGCCTTGCTTGCCCTTGATCATGTCAGCCAGTGATTTCAGCGGACGCTTGTTTGTGCCGGTAATCGCGCGACCACGACGACCATTATCAAGCAGGGCATCAACCGATTCCTGCAACATGCGTTTTTCGTTACGCACAATGATATCAGGCGCATTCAGCTCCAACAGACGTTTGAGTCGGTTGTTTCTGTTAATAACACGACGATACAGATCATTCAGGTCTGACGTTGCAAAACGTCCACCATCGAGTGGTACCAGTGGGCGCAGATCAGGCGGCAATACCGGCAACACCTTCAGGATCATCCACTCAGGCTTGTTACCAGACTCAAGGAATGACTCTACCAGCTTGGAGCGCTTGGTCAGACGTTTGAGCTTGGTTTCTGAATTGGTGGCAGTAATTTCCTCGCGCAGCTTGACGGCTTCATCTTTCAGCTTGATCGAACTCAGCAGCTCAAGTACAGCTTCGGCCCCCATGCGCGCATCAAACTCATCGCCATGCTCTTCAATGGCTTCAAGGTAACCTTCATCTGACAACAACTGTCCCTGCTCAAGGGTAGTCATGCCCGGGTCAACAACCACAAAGGCTTCAAAATACAGTACGCGCTCAATATCACGCAACGTCATATCCAGCAACAAGCCAATGCGCGAAGGCAATGACTTCAGGAACCAGATATGCGCAACCGGGGAGGCCAGTTCGATATGCCCCATGCGGTCACGACGCACCTTGGCAAGTGTTACTTCAACACCACATTTTTCACAAACAACGCCACGGTGCTTGAGTCGTTTGTACTTGCCGCACAAACATTCATAGTCCTTGACCGGGCCGAATATTTTCGCACAAAACAGGCCATCACGTTCCGGCTTGAATGTACGATAATTTATGGTTTCCGGTTTCTTAACCTCACCATAGGACCAGGAACGAATCATATCGGGTGATGCCAGTCCAATTTGAATCGCCTCGAAGTCTTCTACATTTCCCTGTAACTTTACGAGATTGAGTAGATCTTTCATGTCTTCTCCTGCCTGCTAAACCGTTTTACTGAGTGCCAAAAAGCAAAATTAATCTTGAGCCAACTCAATATTAATACCGAGTGAACGAATTTCCTTAACAAGTACGTTAAAGGATTCGGGCATACCTGCTTCCATGTGATGATTGCCATCCACGATGTTTTTGTACATCTTGGTTCGACCATTCACATCATCTGACTTGACTGTCAGCATTTCCTGCAAGGTATAGGTTGCGCCATAGGCCTCTAGTGCCCAGACTTCCATTTCCCCGAATCGCTGTCCACCAAACTGGGCTTTACCACCCAATGGCTGCTGTGTAACCAGGCTGTATGGCCCGGTTGAACGCGCATGCATCTTGTCATCGACCAGATGGTTCAATTTCAGCATGTGCATATATCCAATGGTAACCGGACGATCAAACGACTTACCGGTACGACCATCAAAGACCTGCGTCTGACCTGTTTCCGGAAGGTCAGCCAGTCGCAACATGTAACGCAACTCTTCTTCCGTACAACCGTCGAATACCGGCGTTGCCATGGGCACACCACCGGTCAGGTTGCGACAAAGCTCGATTACTTCATCATCACTGAACGAATCGATATCTTCCTGCTTGCCACTGTTGTTATAGACCTTGCCGAGGAATTCACGCAATTCTGTCACCTTCGACTGCGCCTCGAGCATACGACCGATCTTGATACCCAGGCCTTTTGCTGCCCAGCCCAGATGACATTCAAGAATCTGCCCGACATTCATACGTGACGGTACACCCAGCGGATTAAGTACGATATCAACCGATGTACCATCTTCTAGATACGGCATGTCTTCAACCGGTACGATCATGGAGATAACACCCTTGTTTCCATGACGTCCCGCCATCTTGTCGCCCGGTTGAATACGACGCTTGACCGCCATATACACCTTGACCATCTTCAGTACGCCTGGTGCCAGGTCGTCACCGGCGATAATCTTCGATTTTTTCTCTTCAAACAATTCAGCGAAATGTCCCTGCATGCCGCTGAGCTGTTCTGCCATGACTTCAAGCTGCGCATTGGCTTCTTCGTTATGCAGACGCACTTCAAACCACTTCTCTCGCGGTACTTCAGCCAGGTATGCCTTGGCTATCTTGCTGCCGGCCGCCAGTTTATTCGGGCCACCATCAGCAACCTTGCCTGTAATCAGCTTTTCGATACGATCATAGATATCTTCTTCCATGATCCTGCGCTGGTCACCCAGGTCCTTGCGAATCGCCTCGAGCTGGGATTCCTCGATTTCCAATGCACGTTTGTCTTTTTCCACGCCATCACGTGTAAACACCTGCACATCAATAACGGTTCCGTCCATGCCAGATGGCACTCGCAGGGAAGTATCCTTAACATCCGATGCCTTTTCGCCGAAGATCGCACGCAGCAATTTCTCTTCCGGCGTTAACTGGGTTTCACCTTTAGGCGTCACCTTGCCCACCAGAATATCACCCGGTTTTACTTCTGCACCGATATATACAATACCTGACTCGTCGAGCTTGGACAGGGCACTTTCACCGACATTAGGGATATCCGAACTGATTTCCTCGGAACCTAGCTTGGTGTCACGTGCAACACAGGTCATTTCCTCGATATGAATCGTGGTCAGACGGTCTTCCTGCACCAGTCGCTCCGAGATGAGGATGGAGTCCTCAAAGTTGTAACCGTTCCACGGCATAAAGGCGACCATCAGATTTTGACCCAGCGCCAGCTCACCCATATCGGTACTCGGGCCATCGGCCAGTACGTCACCACGGGCAATCACATCGCCCGGCTTGACCAGCGGATTCTGGTTGATACAGGTGTTCTGGTTGGAACGCGTGTATTTGATCAGATTGTAGATATCAACACCGGCTTCTCCAGCCACTGTTTCATCATCGCTGACACGCACCACGATACGACCCGCATCAACCGAGTCAACCATACCGCCACGCTTGGCAACAACAGTAACACCCGAGTCAACAGCCACAGTACGTTCGATACCGGTACCGACCAGAGGTTTCTCGGAACGCAGGGTTGGAACGGCCTGGCGTTGCATGTTTGAACCCATGAGTGCGCGGTTGGCATCATCGTGTTCGAGGAACGGGATCAATGCTGCTGCAACCGATACAACCTGTCGCGGAGATACGTCCATATACTGAACATTCTCGGCAGCGGTCAGTGTAAATTCATTCAGATGGCGACAGGCAACCAGCTCGTCAGTCAGCTGGCCCTTGTCGTTCACGCCGGCATTGGCCTGCGCGATAATAAACTGACCTTCTTCAATTGCAGACAGGTAATCCAGATCAGGCGTCAACTTGCCGTTTACCACTCTTCGATAAGGCGTTTCCAGAAAACCGTATTTATTGGTACGCGCATACACAGATAGTGAATTGATCAGACCGATGTTGGGTCCTTCAGGTGTTTCGATAGGACAAACACGACCGTAGTGCGTCGGGTGTACATCACGAACCTCAAAACCGGCGCGTTCACGCGTCAGACCGCCCGGGCCCAGTGCCGAAATACGACGTTTATGTGTGACTTCCGACAGCGGGTTGTTCTGGTCCATGAACTGAGACAATTGAGATGAACCAAAGAATTCCTTGACTGCGGCAGCAACCGGCTTGGCATTGATCATTTCCTGCGGCATGAGACCTTCAGATTCCGCCACTGTCAGGCGTTCCTTGACCGCGCGCTCAACACGCACCAGGCCAACGCGGAAAACGTTTTCAGCCATCTCGCCGACACAGCGAATTCGGCGATTACCCAGGTGATCGATATCATCCACCACGCCATTACCGTTACGAATCTCGATCAATTCGTTCAAAACACCAATGATATCGTCATTTGACAGTACGCCGGCACCTTCATCTTCATCACGACCAATGCGGCGGTTAAACTTCATACGACCTACGGCTGACAGATCATAGCGTTCATCATTAAAGAACAGGTTGGTGAACAGGTTCTGTGCAGCTTCCTTGGTAGGTGGCTCGCCCGGACGCATCATACGGTATATCTCAACCTGCGCTTCCAACTCGGTCGTTGTGCTATCGATACGTAGCGTATTGGAAATATAAGGGCCACGATCAATATCGTTAAAATAGATCGTTTGCAGTTCGGTGACATTGGCTTCCTGCAATGCCTCGATCAGCTCTTCGGTCAACTCGTCATTGGCGTTGGCAATCACTTCACCGGTTTCGGTGTTGATGACATTGCGTGCCAGCACCTTGCCAAGCAGGTAATCACTTGGAACCAGCAGCGCAGAAACACCGGCCTTTTCCAGCTCGCGGATAACGCGCGCAGTTATACGCCGACCTTCTTCTACAACCACCTTACCCTTGACGACAATATCAAAGCCGGCGGTTTCACCACGCAGACGTTCAGGCACGAGGTCGAGCATGACTCCGTCTTCGGTCAGCGTGAAATTGTTATTATCAAAAAACATTTCCAGGATCTGCTCATTGTCATAACCCAGCGCACGCAACAATATGGTTGCAGGCAGCTTGCGACGACGGTCAATACGAACAAATACACTGTCTTTCGGATCGAATTCAAAATCGAGCCATGAACCACGATACGGAATCACACGGGCATTGAATAACAGCTTGCCTGAACTGTGTGTCTTACCTTTATCATGGTCAAAAAATACACCAGGTGAACGATGTAACTGGGATACGATAACGCGCTCGGTACCATTAATAACAAAGGTGCCATTATCAGTCATCAACGGGATCTCACCCATGTAGACTTCCTGCTCCTTGATATCCTTGACCACCTTGGAGTTGGCAGGCGCATCCTTGTCATAAATGACAAGCCGCACTTTTACACGAATGGGCGATGAATAGGTCATGCCTCGCAGCTGACATTCCCTGACGTCAAATGCCGGTTTTCCCAGACGATAACTTACATACTCAAGCATGGCGTAGCCATTGTAGCTAACGATCGGGAATACCGATTGCAATGCCGCATGCAAACCCTGATTCTCACGGGTTTCTGTATCAATACCGTCTTGCAGGAATTTGGTATAGGAATCCAATTGAATTGCAAGCAAATACGGAACTTCAAGGATACTAGCGTGTTTACCGAAATCCTTACGGATACGTTTCTTTTCGGTGAAAGTATATGCCATTTTATGCCTCAGCTATCGTTCAACATCTATGTTTAAAAACTTCCATTTACCCGCATCTTTTTCACATTAAAAAAGCTTGCAGATCAGAAATATCATCCATGTTTGTAATAAACAGGAAAAGGCCGGCAGCTAAAATAAGCCGCCAGCCCCCTGTTTTCATCAAAACAGGTTGCCTGGTTTTGCAACCGTATACAACCTTTACTTGAGCTCGACGCTTGCGCCAGCTTCTTCCAATTGCTTTTTGATGTCTTCTGCTTCGTCTTTTGTAGCGGCTTCCTTAACTGCGTTTGGAGCGCCTTCAACCATTTCCTTGGCTTCTTTCAGACCCAGACCAGTGATACCGCGTACAACCTTGATAACAGCAACCTTGTTAGAGCCGAAACTAGTCATGACAACGTCAAACTCGTCCTTTTCTTCTGCTGCTGCAGCTTCACCACCACCGGCGGCTGGAGCGGCGGCAACTGCAGCGGCTGCAGTAACACCGAATTTTTCTTCCATATCGGAAATCAGGTCAACCACTTCCATCACGCTCATGTTGGCGATGGCTTCTAAAATATCATCTTTTGAAACAGCCATTTGCTATCTCCCCTATTTAAAATGTTAATTACTTGGTTCAGGCTGTAATTGATCAATCAAATACAACCACATACCCAGTCGAATCAAATTCAGACTAGGCGCTTTCTTTTTGGTCCTTAACCGCAGCAACCGTGCGAACCAGCTTGCCTGGAACCTCATTGATAGTACGCGTGAGTTTTTCAACTGGCGCCTTCATGAGAGCCATCAGCATGCTGATTGCCTGATCACGAGTCGGTAATTTCGCGAGCCGATCAAGTTCTGAAGCAGCCATCATCTGGCCACCAATAGAAACCAACTTCACCACGAGCTTGTCGTTTTCTTTGGAGAAGTCCTTGATCACTCTGGCTGCAGATCCTGGGTCTTCCTGTGAGAAGGCCAGTAACAGAGGGCCAACCAGGCCATCCTGAATGCATTCGAAGTCAGTGCCGCTAACAGCACGCTTCGCCAAAGAGTTTTTAACTACACGAAGATATACACCCTCATTACGCGCTTTCGCGCGTAATTCAGTCATCTCGCCTACGGAAAGGCCATGATACTCAGCTGCAACTGCAGACAAAGCCTCGGCCGCTACAGCCGCTACTTCTTCTACTACAACTTTTTTCTGATCCAGATTTAGTGCCATATTTCATGTCTCCGGAATAGCCTTAAATACGTCCTGCAATCGACCGAAGTCTTTTACAGAACAACCTTTTTGGCAGCTCCAAGTAAAAACTTGCTGAGCATTGCCATCTGCGCAGGCCGGGATAACCCATTAAGCTTGTTAGCACCTACGGTCTTTGATGACCTGGCAGTTAATAACCACCAGGCTCAAAGTCTGTTCGTTTCAAAAACCGGGCTAGATAGTAGCCTGGTCAACCGGAATACCGGGACCCATGGTTGATGAAACAGTAATCTTCTTCAAATATTGACCTTTCGCTGATGCAGGCTTGGCCTTGGTCAGATCTGCCAGTAGCGTACTCAGGTTTTCCTGCAGCGCCTTGGCGTCAAAATCAATATTTCCAATAGAGCAATGAATAATACCGGCCTTGTCAGTACGATATCGAACCTGACCTGCCTTGGCATTTTTCACCGCACCTTCGATATCGGGTGTAACGGTACCGACTTTCGGGTTAGGCATAAGGCCACGTGGACCCAATATCTGACCTAATGTACCAACAACACGCATGGCATCCGGTGAAGCGATAACCACATCGAAATCCATGTTGCCTTTTTTGATGTCTTCAGCGAGATCTTCAAAGCCAACGATATCTGCACCTGCAGCTTTGGCTTTTTCAACATTATCACCTTGTGCAAATACTGCTACACGAATGGTTTTGCCCGTGCCGTTTGGCAGGATAG
>Ga0316207_10000649_pt1 | contig 51887 bp, 37 predicted proteins | sample 6weekpyrite_MG_FD_204943 | JGI IMG/M metagenome (GOLD analysis project Ga0316207, IMG submission 204943) | Microbial mat bacterial communities from mineral coupon in-situ incubated in ocean water Damariscotta River, Maine, United States -... | ecosystem: Environmental > Aquatic > Marine >...
AAGCATCAGTTTGTATTTCAAACGATGCAACGTTAATTGAATCTATCGAGCTTGCTAAGAGCCGTATCCAAATTATGATCGACAAGGGTATGGAAAACGCGGCTGGTACATTAGCAGGTTTAATCAAGCTAGCTGATGAGCGTATTGCTGGTATCAAGTCGGGTGAGCAACCAGCACTAGCACCTGATGAAAACGCTAAGTACTACGCTGAAGTTGTTATTGACTTAGATGCGATTATTGAGCCTATGATTGCCGACCCAGATGTAAACAACGAAGACGTTTCTAAGCGTTACACGCACGATGTTATTCGCCCTGTTTCATTCTACGACGGCCGCCCAGTTGATTTAGGTTTTGTTGGTTCATGTATGGTTCACAAAGGTGACATGCAAATTATCGCGCAAATGTTACGTAACCTTGAAAAGCAAAATGGTGGCATTGAATTTAAAGCGCCATTAGTGGTTGCACCACCTACATACAACATTGTTGATGAGCTTAAAGCGGAAGGCGATTGGGACATTTTAGAGAAATACTCTGGTTTCGTTTTTGACGATGCTCACCCTAAAGGTGAAGCACGTACTAAATATGAAAACATTTTATATCTAGAGCGCCCAGGCTGTAACTTATGTATGGGTAACCAAGAAAAAGCTGAACCGGGTGACACGGTAATTGCTACTTCAACCCGCCTTTTCCAAGGTCGTGTTGTAGCAGACACCGCTGAGAAAAAAGGTGAGTCATTACTTGGTTCAACACCGATTGTAGTACTTTCTACAGTATTAGGTCGCTTCCCAACTACGGAAGAATACCAATCTGCTGTTGAAGGCATTGACTTAACACGCTTCACTCCACCAAAAGAAGCAATGACAGCTAAAGCTGTGAGAATTGCAGATCCTAGTTAGGCTGGTAAATTAAGTTATAATTTTGAAAGGGTAACTATTTTAGGTAGTTACCCTTTTTTATTAATAAATGGTAAAAGTAAAAGGGGGCAGATCCCATTTTTAAACTCAGCTCAGCTCGTATTTGTTAATGAAATTATTTTTTCTTGCACGTTACTTTGGCAATAAGTGAAGGGAAAACATAGTTTGGCATGGCACGTTTATCATCAAACCCTTCAATGCCTTGAATTATTTCTAATTTGTAATGATACCCACCGCAAAGGTTATAAGACTTTCGTAGTAAAAAGGTTGCTAGCCGCTCAAAATTCACTTTGCTGTTAGGGATAATTTCAAGTTGATAAGTATTTTTAGCTAATTTGATTTGGGTAAATTGTACATTGTGATCGAAATCCCATTGGGCATTACCGTTATCACTAATCTCATGATTATATAAAGTCGAGCAAGCGCTGATAACGCTGCACCAAGCACACAAGATAACTAGTCGAAGAGTTTTATCCATTAGCATCCCTATAGAATGGAAAGCGTGAACAATGATTTTGCTCACACTTTCAATATAGCGTTTAAAGCGTCATTGCTTTTTTAATCATGACACAGCGTTGGTCTGCCTGCTGTTTAATAAGTAAACTGCGTTTAGTTCCTGCTGATAATTCACTTAATTCACTAACTGCTTTAGCTAATCTGTTCACACTGAGGTCATTACAGGTTGTAGGAATGAGTTGGCTATAACTACGCATGAAAACGGGGCCATTAGCTTTATCTATAGCCGCTAAATTTGCTAAACGTTGGTTTGCACTTTGTTCATTAAAGTGAGTTTGTTCGCTTGGATAAAGTGCAGACATGGCGGTACGTAATTTTGAAAACGGTTGGTCAGTGCCTTGCTGTTGTATTTTGGCTAACCAATCTACTTTTGTTTTTGCATTTGGCGCTATCACTTGTGCATAAATAGCTGACTTTTCACCGGTATCTGAACTATCTAATGTTAATTCGGTGGCAATGAGTTCCGCTGCTTTTTTATGCTGGAATCGACTTAACTGAGCAATAATATCCCAACGGATATCTTGGCTGATAGTTAAGTTTTCTAGGCTGTGTTGTCCGGTTAATAATTTGTATAAATTATCTAAGGCCATTGGCGTATGAGCAAAGTTTAAATAACTAGTAAACCAACGGCGTTGCAGGTTTTTATAATCACTGTTAGCGATAGTGCTTTGCCAAGTAAGATGTTCTAACTGCAAGGCAATATCTTTAGTATAACTATGTTCACTACCTAAGCCTTTATTTAAGTAGACCTTAGCAGATGATATTTGCCTGAGTACTTGTCCTAAAGTGGTGTAGTCTTGCTCAAAAGGAGCGTTAGCTAAAGCTACGGTTAAATACTCATTCAACGGCAGTTTTCCATCACGAACGCTGTCCCAGAGGCTTTGCCATAACATAGAACGTAAAAGTGGATCTTCAATCTGTGCCAAATAGTTTTTAGTGCTCGCAAATGAACGCTTGTCTAAATTAACTTTTACAAACGCCCAATCTTGATAGTTTGGATAAACTAAATCAGGACATGAAACCCCTACTAGTGAATCGACGCGGGTTGTTTCTCCTTGATAAATTACCGATACTTTTTTGAGCAAACTAAAGCCGGGTTTGTTGGCTTTAAATAGTGCTAGTTGTACTTTTTGCTCACGTAAAGTTGGTTGTTTTTTATCGGCTGTTTGTAATAACTCAAATGCGCTAATTTTACCTTGCTGACATTGATAGCTTGCTTCAATGGTATTAACACCTGCTTGATAGAGCCATTTTTTCTGCCATAGGCTTAAGTCTTTACCGCTAGCTTTTGCAAGGCTATTGATAAAATCATCTAATACTGCATTTTTGTAGGAATTATCTTTTAGATAATTATGAATGCCTTGCTGAAATGTTTGCTCACCTAATAAGTGACGTAATTGATTTAACACTGAAGCGCCTTTAGAGTAGGTAATCGCATCTATGTTATCGAAAGCGTTTGCGGTAGAAGGTACAGGAACTTCTATTGGGTGAGTGGTGATGCGTTGATCAGCGCGATAAGCACTTTGTTTACCACCAGCATAAAAGCTGCGCCAAGCATTAGTAAATTCAGTGGCTTCACTGGTTGCTAGTGTTGCCATAAAGGCGGCAAAACTTTCATTTAACCACAAACCGTTCCACCATTTCATCGTGGCTAAATTACCAAACCATTGATGCGCCATTTCATGCATGATGACACTTGCAAGACGCTGACGACGGCTTTTTGTCATTTCACCATTGGTTAAAAAGCTACCTTCGGCAAAAGTTACTGCTGCTGAATTTTCCATGGCGCCATATAAAAAGTCAGGTACTAATACTTGATCGTATTTTTTAAATGGGTAGGAAATTTTGAAATAATCATCGAAAAAATCGAAACCCTGATTAGTGTAGGTAAACCAATGTTGAGGTGTTATTTGGCTGGCAACAGATTGACGAGCGAATAAGCGCAGTGGGTATTTGCCACTGTTATCTTGCCACATTTTATAAGGGCCTGCGTGCATTGAAAAATTATATGGGCTTAGTTTTTGGCTTTTAGGAAAGTGCCATAGGTTAATATCACCTTGTTCTGTAATAGAGGTTTCTCTGGTTGCAGAAAATACCGTCCAGTCTTTTGGTGCGGAGGCGGTTAGTTCAAAGGTAGCTTTGAGATCAGGTTGATCGAATAAGGCAAACATTTGCTGTGCGGCAGCAGGTTCAAAATGAGAATAAAGATAAACTTTACCATCAACAGGGTCTTTAAAACGATGTAAGCCTTCGCCATTAGTGCTGTGTTTTCGTGTAAATTCAACGGTAACTGTATTGATGCCTTGATTTAGTTGTGCGGCGGGTAAGGTAATAAACCACTTGTTGTAAAGTTTATTGATTTGCTCAGTAGTGATTGACTTATTATTAATGACTAGCTTGGTAATTTTCGCTTCGTTTAAGTCGACTGTTAATGGTTTATTATTATCGCTTAAATCAAAATTGATAGTAGAGCTTGCCGAAAAATTTTCTTCACCGGTTAAGTTAAAGTTAAGTTTGTAGTTAACATTTGAAACCCGAGTCGAGCGCTTAAATGCTTGCCCTTGGCTTAAATATTGATTTTCTGCTCTAGGGCTATAAGCACTCTTAGTTGAAATGTTTTGTGTGCTAGCTTCTCGAACATTGTTTTTATTTTCGGTAACAACACAAGCGTTGAGTATAATGGTAGAGGCTAACACTATTGCTAATGTTAAGTGGTTTGCAGTATTAAATTTCAAGGGCATTCCTAAGTATGGCGTTTAAATACGTGTGAGAGTATAAAGTAGAATGTTGTTTTGAAAAAGTGAGTAGTGGTATTACTGAAAAGTTAAGTGTAAAGAATTATTGAAACTTCTCAACGATGTCGTATTTTTCTTTAAGTTGCTGCACCAATTCAGCATTGTTTTGTAAAAAACCATTGAACTGTTTGATAATTTCAGGGTGTTGAATGGAAGATAAATGATAGCTGTAGACTTCATGTTTTATATTGGTATTTAGCACAATTGCTTCTGGTTTATTTAGGCGCTTTAAATTATGTCTAATGACATTGGAATCAATGTTGGTAGCATCAACATTTCCGTGCAGAAGGTGTTTTATTACAGCAAAAGGAGTATTTTCTTCTATTAATCTAAGTTCTTTGCTATCAAGCTTATCGAACCACATTGTTGGCACAAAGCCAAAGATAGTCCCTAGTTTTTTTACATCTGCTCGCTGGTAGTTTTTATTAGATTTTAAAACATAACTACCTGCCATTAGCTTGATAACAGATTGGCTAAAAGTGATGTTTAACTTATTCTGCTTGTCGTTTCTCCATCTAACATTATCGGGAAATTTAAAATCTATGCCTTTTTCTACATACCACTGATTAAAGCGTTTGATGGGTAGTGCAACGAAGCGGTAGGAATAATTATATTCTTCGAAAAAGGCGGTTAGTAAATCTTTGCTAAAACTTGGTCTGCTGGTATCGTTTGCTGAAAAATCATAAAGTGGATAATAACTGACTTCTTCTACGCCAATGATAAATTCTTTAGCATAGGAATAATTAATACTGACTATTAAGCAAGTAATGAAAGCTTTGATAAAATAGTTTTTTACTTCATTCTTCATATAATTATAGAATTGGTTGTTTGGTCAAAAAAGGGCACAAAAAAACCTGTTATATTTAAATATAACAGGTTTTATTTTTTAATCAGCTTTTAAGCCTGTTTTGTGACTACTTTTTCTTTTTAACCGCTTTTGCGTTAGGTAAATCGGTAATTGAACCTTCAAAAACCTCTGCTGCTAAGCCAATAGATTCATTCAAGGTTGGGTGAGCATGAATAGTTAAACCGATATCTTCAGCATCTGCGCCCATTTCAACGGCTAAACAAATTTCGCCCAGCAATTCACCGGCATTAATACCCACAAGTGCGCCACCTAAAATACGGCCACTATCTTTTTCAAAAATTAACTTGGTTTTACCTTCAGTACGAGCTGAAGCAATGGCACGACCAGAGGCAGCCCAAGGGAAGTTAGCTACCTCAATATTTAAACCTTGCTCTTTGGCTTCACGTTCAGTAACACCAACCCAAGCCATTTCTGGATCGGTATAAGCGATTGAAGGAATACAACGAGGGTCAAATTCATGCTTTTTACCTGAAATAACTTCAGCAGCACAATGCGCTTCGTGTACTGCTTTATGAGCAAGCATAGGTTGACCAACTACATCACCGATTGCGAAGATGTGTGGTACGTTAGTGCGCATTTCTTTAGAAACATTAATAAAACCGCGCTCATCAACATTAACCCCAGCTTTATCTGCTGCAACTAAATGGCCATTTGGTTTACGACCAACGGCAACTAGAATTTTGTCATAACGTACTGGCTCTTCAGGTGCATTTTTACCTTCGAATGTTACGTATAAACCGTCATCTTTGGCATCAACAGCCACAACTTTAGTTGAAAGCATCACTGACTTAAAGCGTGGTTTATTGTGTTTAGTGTAAATTTTTACAATGTCTTTATCAGCAGCAGGTACCAATTGGTCTGCAAACTCAACCACAGAAACATTACTACCAAGTGAGCTGTAAACTGTACCCATTTCTAGGCCAATAATACCGCCACCTAGTACTAGCATTTCAGCAGGAACATCTTCTAGCGCTAAAGCGCCTGTTGAATCGATTACACGAGGATCATCTTTTGGAATAAAAGGAAGATCTACAACCGATGAACCACAAGATATAATAGCGTTATCAAAGGTGATAGTGGTGTTACCGTCACTGCCTTCAACCTCAATGGTTTTGTCAGAAGTGAACTTGCCGTATCCAGTTACTGTTTTAACTTTACGCATTTGGGCCATACCGCTAACACCTTGCGTAAGTTTGCCAACCACATCTTTGTCTTTCCATTGACGAATTTTTTCTAAATCAATTTTTGGCTCGCCAAAAGTAACACCGTGTGCTGCCATGTCTTTGGCATCATCAATAACTTTTGCAACGTGCAATAACGCTTTAGATGGAATACAACCCACATTTAAACAAACACCGCCTAAATTGTCATATTTTTCAACTAATACAACGTCTAAGCCTAAATCTGCAGCACGAAAGGCAGCCGAATAACCGCCAGGGCCTGATCCTAGAACTACCACTTGAGTTTTTATTTCGTTACTCATACTATTCCTCAATAAAACTGTTAAAAGTTTTTTAATTTATGTAAATATTTTTATGGGCGAAATTCTACGCTTAACTGTTGAATTTCGCCAATATTTATTGGTTATTTTGTACTAAAAATTACAATATTAATTTACGAATATCTGACATTACGCCAGCTAAGTGCACAGTAAAGCGTGCTGCGATAGCGCCGTCAATTACACGATGGTCGTAAGACATTGATAAAGGTAGCATTAGTTTAGGCACAAATTCGCTGCCATTCCACTTTGGCTTCATTTCTGATTTTGAAACACCTAAAATAGCGACTTCTGGTGCATTAACAATTGGTGTAAATGCCGTGCCGCCAATGCCGCCAAGACTAGAAATAGTAAAACAACCGCCTTGCATGTCTGCGGCTTTTAATTTGCCATCTCGTGCTTTAATGCTAATTTCGAGTAATTCACGGGATAATTGGTGAATACCTTTTTGATCAACGTCTCGTACTACCGGCACAACTAAACCGTTTGGTGTATCAACTGCCACGCCAATATGAATGTACTTTTTCAAAATTAAACTTTCGCCATCTTCACTCAAACTTGAGTTAAATACTGGGAAAGCGCGTAGTGCATCAGCCGCTGCTTTTAAAATAAATACCAGTGGCGTAATTTTAAAACCAAGCTTTTGTTTTTCACAAATAACATTTTGTTCTTTACGAAATGCTTCAACGTTAGTGATATCTGCTTCATCAAATTGGGTGACGTGAGGAATAGTTACCCAGTTGCGATGTAAAAATGGCCCTGATATTTTTTGAATACGTGTAAGTGGTTTCGTTTCTATTTCACCAAACTTAGAGAAATCAATAGCTTTAGCGCTAACCACTTGTAAGCCACCTTCGCCACTAGCAACAGAGCTACCGGCATTAGCTTTCGGGCGAGAAAGTTCGTATTTAACATAAGATTGCACATCTTCTTTTAAAATACGGCCTTTGTTACCTGTGCCTTTAACTAGGGTTAAATCAACACCAAATTCACGGGCAATACGGCGAATAGAAGGTGAACTATAAATAGTACCTTTACTACTTGAGGCGCCTGCTTGTGGGTGGTGTGGTACTGGAGAGCTAATTGGCGCGGTAGTAGAGGCAACTTTTGCCGGTACTGGCGCAGGTGTGGCTGCTTTAACTGGCTCTGCTACTGGCGTTTCAACAGACGCACCACCAGATGTTTCAAGCTTGATAACTAAAGAGCCTTCTTTTACTTTATCGCCTGTTTTAATAAAGACTTCTTTGACTGTACCAGCATGAGTTGAAGGTACATCCATAGTGGCTTTATCTGTTTCAAGGGTGATTAAACCATCTTCTTCTTCGATGACATCACCAACGCTCACTAATACTTCAATAACGTCAACTTCACCGTCTTCACCAATATCGGGTACAGAAATTTCAATTACTGCGGAAGCGGTTGGCGCTGACACGGGAGCCGGAGCGTCAGCAACAACTTCTGCAACGGGTGTTTCTACTGGTGCTGCTTGAACAGGCGATTCCTCAACGACAGGCGCTTCACTTGCCGAGTTAATTTCACCAATGACATCACCTTCTTTGATTTTATCGCCAACAGCAACGGTTAAGCTCGCTAAAGTACCGGCAAATGGTGCTGGGATATCCATAGAAGCTTTATCAGTTTCAACGGTTATAATGCCTTCATCGGCTTCAACTGTGTCACCAACGGCAAAACAGATTTCAATTATTTCAACTTCTTCGCCGCCAACATCGGGGACTAGGATTTTTTCAATAGACATTTTATTTTCCTTCTCTAGTCACAAATTAAGCGTAAAGTGGGTTAAGTTTATCAGCGTTAATATTGAAGCGTTTAATTGCTTCGCTCACCACACTGCGTTTAATATCACCGCGGTTAGCTAACTCAAATAAAGCAGCAACGACAATGTAGTTTTGATCTACTTCGAAATGCTGACGTAAGTTATCGCGGCTATCACTGCGACCAAAACCGTCAGTACCTAAACAGCGATATTCTGTGTCAATATAAGCACGTACTTGATCTGAGTAATTTTTAATGTAATCAGTAGCGGCAATAGCAGGGCCAGCATCTTTTGTGATGACATTTGAGATATAAGGAACACGTTGCTCACTTTCAGGGTGAAGCATGTTCCAACGCGTAACATCTTGACCGTCACGGGCTAATTCGTTAAATGAGGTTACTGAGTACACATCACTTGAGATATTAAAGTCGTTGGCTAAAATTTGTGCTGCTTGGCGTACTTTTTGTAAAATAGTACCAGAGCCCATAAGTTGCACATTAGTCACTGATTTTTTAGCTTTTGCCGGCACTTTCTCTAGCTGATAAATACCTTTAATGATTTGATCTGAAATATCTTTAGTATCAGGTATTGCAGGGTGTTTGTAGTTTTCATTCATCAAGGTCATGTAATAGAAAACATTCTCGTTATCTTCATACATACGACGTAAACCATCACGCACGATAACGGCAATTTCATAACCATAGGTAGGATCATAAGTAACACAGTTTGGAATTAAACCGGCTTGCACATGTGAATGACCATCTTGATGTTGTAAACCTTCACCGTTAAGTGTGGTTCTACCGGCTGTTGCGCCCAGTAAGAAACCACGCGCTTGGCTATCGCCAGCTGCCCACGCTAAATCACCAACACGTTGGAAACCAAACATAGAGTAGTAAACATAAAATGGGATAGTGGTTGCGTTACATGTTGAGTAAGACGTACCAGCTGCTACCCATGATGCCATGGCACCTAGCTCGTTAATACCTTCTTGTAATACTTGACCTTTTTTATCTTCGCGGTAATAAGCCACTTGATCAGCATCTTGCGGTACGTATTTTTGCCCTTCATTAGCATAAATACCTACTTGGCGGAATAAACCTTCCATACCAAAAGTACGGGCTTCATCTGGAATAATTGGCACAATGCGTTTACCAATTTTTTTGTCTTTTAGTAAGCTGTTTAGCACACGTACAAAGGTCATAGTTGATGAAACTTCACGATCACCTGAGCCTTTAGTGATGGCGTCAAAAGATTTTAATGGTGGAATTTCCATTGTTTCTTCAGGTTGCTGGCGACGCGCAGGTAATGAACCACCTAATGCTTCGCGACGAGCCATCATGTATTTGTACTCTTCACTGTCTTCTGGGAATTGATAGAAAGGCAAATCAGCAATATCTTCATCACTAATAGGCATGTTAAAACGATCACGGTAATGCTTGATTGCTTCAATATCCATTTTCTTAACGTTATGAGCAATATTTAAAGCCTCACCTGAAGCGCCTAAACCAAAACCTTTCACTGTTTTTGCTAAAATTACCGTTGGGCGACCTTTAGTGTTCATGGCTTTTTCATAGGCGGCATAAACTTTAACTGGATCATGACCACCACGGTTTAAGCGCCAGATATCTTTATCAGACATATTCGCAACCATAGCTTCGGTTTCTGGATACTTATTGAAGAAGTTTTCGCGGGTGTATTTGCCACCTTTGGCTTTACAGTTTTGATATTCACCATCAACGGTTTCATTCATTAACTGTAATAACTTACCTGAAGTATCACGGGCGATAAGTTGATCCCAGTAACTACCCCAAATAACTTTAACTACTTCCCAGCCTGCGCCGCGGAACGTGCCTTCAAGCTCTTGAATGATTTTACCATTACCACGAACAGGGCCGTCTAAACGTTGTAAGTTACAGTTAATAACAAAGGTCAAGTTATCTAAACCTTCGCGAGAAGCTAAACCAATAGCACCTAATGATTCTGGCTCATCGGTTTCACCATCACCAAGGAAACAATAAACACGTTGTCCTGAACAATCTTTAATACCACGATTGGTTAGGTATTTTAAGAAGCGCGCAGTATAAATGGCTTGCAAAGGGCCTAAGCCCATTGAAACCGTTGGGAATTGCCAAAAATCATCCATTAAATGTGGGTGAGGGTAAGATGATAAACCTTTACCATCACATTCTTGGCGGAAATTTGCCATTTGCTCTTCAGTTAAACGACCTTCTAAAAAAGCACGGGCGTATATGCCCGGAGAAATATGACCTTGAGCAAAAATAAAGTCGCCGCCATCCTTATCTGTCGCCGCTTTGAAGAAATGGTTAAAACCAACATCGTACAAAGTAGAGCTTGATGCAAAGCTACCAATGTGACCACCTAGCTCTAAATCTTTTTTAGAAGCGCGTAGTACTAAAGCTAATGCGTTCCAACGAATGGCAGCACGAATGCGAGATTCAATAGTTTGATCCGCGGGCATATGAGGCTCTTGCCCCGGTGGAATTGTATTTACATAAGCAGTAGTTGCATCAAAAGGTAAATGCGTACCGCCGCGACGAGCGCGATCAATTAAGGCTTCAAGTAAAAAATGTGCGCGCTCTGGCCCTTCATTTTCTAATACTGATTCCATTGATTCTAACCACTCTTGGGTTTCTAATGAATCAATATCAATGTTTGATTGGTCTGACATATTTCGTTGTCTCCACTATTTTTGTATTAGTTTAGTTACGAGTAGCGAGCAGTTAGCTTTAAAATACATCACAATTAGTGTTGTATTTCGCAACTCGTAACTCGAAACTTATTATTTTTACATTCGACGCATGGAACGTTCCATACGACTATTTTCCTGAGTAAGCTTTAATAATACTTCCTCAATAAAAGCAAGGTGGCGATGACTTGCGCCCCACGCTTTTTTAGGCTGTCCGCTAGTGATAGCGTCGAGCAAATTTTTTCTGTAATCAGTTATCTTGCTAAAGATGTCAGGACGTTTTGCTAACACGGTTAAGTTTTGTTCTATATTATCCGTCAATAACGCTGACATACTGCGCGCTGTGTGTAATATCACAACGTTATGCGATGCAGCACATATGGCAATGTAAAACTCATAAACTGCTTGTGCTTCTAAACGAAAGTTGTCCTCTAATTGGCTGCTGCCGATCAGATCATGTTTGGCTTGAATATGCTCAAAGTCGGCACTAGTGCCGCGCATTGCTGCATAATATGACGCCATACCTTCCATGCCATGACGAAATTCTAATAAATCAAACTGTGATTCATTATTATTAGCCATTAAATCAAATAAAGGATCGGCAAAAGATTTCATGATGTTTTTGCTAACAAAAGTGCCGCCCCCTTGTTTTCGGGTTACTAAGCCTTTTGCTTCTAATTTTTGCACGGCTTCACGTAATGACGGTCTTGAAACTTCAAACTGTTTGGCCAGTTCACGTTCAGGTAATAATTTTTCACCTGGTTGTAAGCTGCCTTCAATGATCATGTTTTCTAGTTGCGCTAGAATAATGTCAGATAACTTTTGTGGTTTAAGCTGTTGTTTCAATGGTTGTGGCATTAACGGTTGAACCTTTAAACATTCATTATTGTAAAAACAACAAATAATGATTGGTTGTTTTTATTGAATATTGCACTACTTTTAACTGGTAAATTGGTATTACCAATCAAATTTCAAGCAATAAAATAGCAAATAAAGCTGTTATTTGCAATGTAATTTAGTTGAAGCTTATGAATAAAGCAAGGACGTTGGTGAATAAAAAATGAAATAACATGGCAGTTAATTTATTAAACGGTTGTTTAATACGGGCGTATTAAATTAATGGTCTTACCAATTAAAGGTGAGGGGCTAGAACCTAGAGTCTAGACCCTAAGTTCTAGTTTAAGATGCCAACTAAGGTTAACGCTGAAATAACAGCAAGCACTAACAGTGCATTTCGTTTAGCTAAACGTACTAGTAAACATGGCTCAGCGGTACAATCGTCGTCGTCAACCATAATGTCTTCAGACTTTTGTGCCACATCGGTTAATATTTTGTGAGTTGGCTTAGTAAAATCAAACAAGCTTTCTAACCACATAGGTAGAGCTTTTGAAAAATGGCCCACAAACATGTAGCCCAGTGACGTTATACGAACAGGTAACCAATCAATATAGAAAAGAACATCATGATAGTTTTTACACCCAGTAGAAATACTCGGAACACTAGGTTGCTCACTAGTAGCTTGATCTTCTGTTTGTTCTGAGTCTAGCGTACAACCATTTTGTTGTTCAATTACGGTGGTTAATAAACGGTAAAAGACCACACCAACAGCGCCAAATACAACAAAAAATAACATGATAGCAACATAGTAACGATAATTTAGCCAAATCAATGCTTGACCAAAACCCATAGGCGGTAAATTTTTATCTTGTAATAGTTGCTGGTGATGTAATTCTGAGGTCGTCATTTCACCACGAAACGCGGCATGTAAATACTGCTTGTAACTATCTCTTGTGGTGAAGCAGCCAAAACAGACAATCAGTATTAGTGTTGAAATAATTAGATGTAGTAAACCATCGTCTACTAAAGCCAACACACCATAAACAACTGCTACGGGTAATAGCAAAAAAATGGTATAGCTTAGGTTGCTATCTTTAAATTGAGATAATAGCGAATTATTTTGAAAAAAAGTAACGTATTTCTGGTAGTAATAATCAAAGCGCCAAACGGAAGCAGATAATGATTTTTCTGCCATTAAGGCGATTAGTAAACTTAATAAACTCATATAGAACCTAATTGGTTAATAGGTGCTCATCTTCTTGCTATAAGGCTCAATTGAGGCGTCAATTGTACTCACAAATTCTTCGGGAAATAATTTGAACATCCGAAGGATGGCCTGAAAGGCGAAGTACAGGATGCACGGAGTATTGACTAAAGTCAACTCCGTGCATTTTCCTTTCACTAGAACCATACAGCTTCAAGCTGATTACCTATAGGTTTTCCTTTGTATAGTTATGTTTGTATTTCAACACTTAAATATCTATTTCCGCTTGTAAAATTTGATAAAAATACTGCCAATCAAATGCTTGACCAGGATCGGATTTTCTACCGGGGGCAATATCACAATGACCAACAATATTTTCGTTACTAATTAACGGGTAGTGTTGTTGCAAACTACTAGTCAATTTTGCTAATTGTTGGTATTGCGTATCTTCGTAAGGAATATCATCCGTCCCTTCAAGCTCTACGCCAATAGAAAAATCATTACATTTTTCTACACCATTAAAACAGGATATGCCTGCATGCCACGCTTTATCATCAAATGATACATATTGAATGATACTGCCATCTCGCCTAATTAAGCAATGGGCAGAAACTTGTAATTGTGCAATTTCGGCAAAACTTGGGTGTGCATTAGCATCTATTTTACCTAAAAAAAGGTTAGAGATATGATCACCACCAAATTGACCCGCAGGTAAAGAGATATTGTGAACAACTAATAAGCTAACTTCATCGTTGAGATCACGCGCAGTAAAGTAGTCAGATTTTTTGTGTTCAACACTTACTAACCAACCTTGCGTTATGGATAAGCTATGTTGCAAATTATTACTTATTATCACTTTTTTCTGTTTGCTTAACGACATACAATAACTTTTTATCACTTTACACATAAGAATCATTCTATTATGACTGAAGATGACTCGACAAACAAAATAGGTAAAATATTTGTTTGGTTGGCATGGATTATCGCCATCGCTTTATTGATGTTTTTGTTTCAAGGTGTGCTTGATAAACAATACAACCCCAATAGTCAGCCGCAAGTTAGCCTTAATAGTTCAGGGCAAGCTGAAGTCGTTTTGCAACAAAACAGGCAAGGTCATTATGTTACACAAGGTACAATTAATGAGTCTTCAGTGACTTTTTTACTCGATACTGGGGCAACGCAAGTATCTATTCCAGCGCATATTGCAGATGCATTGCAACTTGAAAGCTTTGGTAGTTACCCTGTGCAAACGGCTAATGGCACGGTAACGGTTTATAAAACAAAAATAGATCAGCTTAGCATTGGCAATATTTTCCTATATAATGTTGCCGCACATATCAACCCAGCAATGAAAAGTGATGAAATTTTGTTGGGGATGAGTGCGTTAAAAAAAGTCGAGTTTAGCCAAAAAGGCAAACAACTGACTTTACGTGAATACTAATAACATTAATATATAGCAGGAATAGCAATGCCTACCTCTACACTTTCTTCTGAGATAATAAAATTACAACAAGACATTACGGCAACCGTAACTTGGGCACTTAAAGAAGATTTAGGTGTTTTTGATGATGAAATGCCGAGTGTTGATCAAGATATTACGGCGATGCTGATTCCACAAAATGAGCAAGCGGTTGCGACGGTTATTACGCGTGAAGATTGTATTGTGTGTGGTGTTGCTTGGGTAAATGAAGTATTTGCACAATTAGATGCAGCCCAACCAGATTTACCCGCGACTAAAATTACATGGTTTGTTAATGATGGCGAAATGGCGAAAGCCAATACCACCTTATTTGAACTTGATGGCAATGCCCGTACTTTGCTAACGGGCGAGCGTAGCGCACTTAATTTTTTGCAAACCTTATCGGGCACGGCAACATTAACTAGTCAATACGTACAAGAATTAGCGGGTTCTAATACCAAGTTATTAGATACGCGTAAAACCTTGCCGGGCCTGCGAAGTGCACAGAAATATGCGGTTCTTAGTGGCGGCGGTGTTAATCACAGAATCGGCTTGTTCGATGCCTTTTTGATTAAAGAAAATCATATTGCCGCTTGTGGTGGTATTGCTCAAGCAGTTGCCACTGCTAAAAAAAATCATGCTGATAAAACCGTAGAAGTCGAAGTAGAATCAATGGATGAACTACAACAAGCCCTTGGTGCAGGCGCTGATATTATTATGTTAGATAATTTTACGCCACTCATGATTGAAGAAGCAGTTACAGCAACACGCGGTAAAGCAAAACTTGAAGTATCGGGCAATATGACCATAGAAATATTGCAAGAATACACCAAAGCTGGAGTCGACTTTATCTCTAGTGGAGCATTGACTAAACATGTGCAAGCTATTGATTTATCAATGCGTTTTAAATAAGGTTTAGGCAATAAAGCCAACATCAGTTGTGCTCGTTTATTAACAGCCGAGTCGTTTTTATTTTTAACCTTTCTGAGTTTTTCTACTAGTAAAACTTGTTGTTCTAGTGTTTGGCATAGTAAGCATCTAGTTGATTATCTATAAGCAATAAAACCATAGTGTTATGTAAACTAAAGATTACAAACTTATTAACAAAAGTTTAAATGATAAGTGTTGTTTGTTTTACATTCTGGTAAATTAAAACAAATATAGGATATAGCAAATCTTTGAATTTCAGTGGTCTATACTAAGTAAACCTAGTAATACTTAGTTTGTTAAAACATTGATATTCCCAACCAAAGTAGGAGACTGAACATGGCATTTGAAGTTAAATTTGAATTAACGGATACGGACTTGGAGTATTTCCGTGATGTAATGCAAAAAGCACAAGCGGGTGCAAAAGCCTTAACTGAGCAAGAAATTTTAAGCAATGCAGAAAAGCTCAGCCAAGATATTAAAGAAAATGTGCCAGAGTTTGTTCGTCAACGTATTCAAAAACTAGAAACTTTTGTTGCTATGATTAACGATGATGAATGGCAAATTCCAACAGAAGAGCGAAATGAAGTTTTAAACGCTTTAGCTTATTTTAGCGATCCAGAAGATTTAGTGCCAGATCATATTCCAGCACTAGGCTTTTTAGACGATGCTATTATGATTGAGCTAGTTGCTGAAGAGTTTAAAGATGATGTTGAAGCGTTTGAAGAGTTTTGCTTATATCGTAGCCGTGAAGAAGGTCGCTCGGGTAATATTACGGTAACTAGAGATGAATGGTTAGATGCAAAACGTCGCGAGTTGCATAGTCGTATGAAAAATAGACGTGCCTCAAGAAGTCGCGGTCGATCGTCATTCCGCTCCATTTTTTAAGACTGACAGTAAAAATGAGTGGCAATTACCAGCATTGCCACTCATTATTTAATAAATTAACCAATCCAAAGTTAATCAAATCTTTAAAATAATTTTAGAGCAAGCTACTTTAATTTACTAACAAAGGTTTTTCTAAACTTAGCTAGTTTAGGAGATACTACCGCCTGACAATATTGATTTTCAGGGTTATTTTTAAAGTAATCTTGATGATAATCCTCACCAGAATAAAAGGTTACGGCAGGGCAGACTTGCGTAACAATATCTTGCTCAAACGCTTTATCATCATCCATTTCTTTTATTATCGTTGTGGCTATTTTTTGTTGTTCATCATTATGGTAGAAAATAGCAGAGCGGTACTGGCTACCAATATCATTACCTTGGCGATTTAATTGGGTTGGATCGTGTAGGGTAAAAAATATCTCAAGGATTTCTTTATAGCTAATAAGGGCAGGATCAAATATCAGTTGCACAACTTCAGCATGCCCGCTTTCACCAGAGCAAACTTCCTCATAGCTAGGTGCATCTGACTTTCCACCCATATAGCCAGATGTGGCGGAAAATATGCCTTGTACCTGTGAAAAAGCTCCTTCGATGCACCAAAAACAACCGCCAGCTAAAGTAGCTAATTGTTTATCTTCAATAAATTTTGACATTCTTTGAAATTCTCAGTTGATCGTTGTAATAATTTAAGAGTCTACTATACCAAGCTAAGTAATTAAGGGGAAAATTTTAACATATCAATACATGTTATTCTGGCATCATTATTTTGTAGGCGGGAACTTGTTCGCACTTGCCCGAGCGCGATTAAAATCCCGCCTACGAATACATTGCTACCTGATCGACATGCACAGGCATAAAAATAATTAGTACTGAGTAATTAAGGGGAAAATTTTAACATATCAATACATGTTATTCTGGCATCATTATTTTGTAGGCGGAAACTTGTTCGCGCTTGCCTGAGCGCGATTAAAATCTCGCCTACGAATACATTGCTACCTGATCGACATGCACAGGTAAGACAATCATTATCATCTGTTTCCCTAAAAATTATAAGCGACATGTTGATGAAACCGAATAATGACCTCTTCTTTGCTCGGGTCTATCGCTAACTCCGTTGCCATTAATTTCAATGCTTGTTCAATTTGATTTAAAAAGCGACCAAAACCATGCTCGGTTTGATTTTTATTGGTGGCTACAAACACTAATTGAATATCGTCGACTAACTCATTGGCATTCCATTTACTGACAATACCACAGGGGTTTTGCTCTGGGTTGTAACCTAACATTTGCAATTCACCAATACGCGATACAATTTCATGAATACTATAACGCACAATTGGCACTAAACCGTTTGCGATTAAAGCACCATTATTTAAGTTATAGCGTTTAGCTGCTTGAGTGAATACATCGGTTAAATAAGAATAAAGTGGGTTGTATGGATCACTGGCATTAAGGTCAACTTCAACCATATTAAGTAGTCTATTAGATACCGAAAGATTAACTACCGCATAGGTCATAGCAGAGTGAAACTCTGGCAAATTAACATGTTGGCTAGCATAACGGCGAATGATAGGTCGTAACTTATGCGCTTGTGTTGTTAAGGTGTTATCTTGATTTGCAGGTTTATTTTTGGTGAATAAATCATAAGTGATATGTTGATGATCACGTAGGCGAATATCACTCATGTCGATTTTAATTGTTTTCGCATAAGCTTTAACTAACTGCGCTATTTTAGCATGAAAATGTGCGGAATTTTCTCTTATACTTTGCCCTGATGTAAGAAATAGCAATGATACTTTTTGAGCACGTTTATCGGCATCAAAAAAAGATTTTTTTAGCTGATGACTAAAGGGATTATAGTAAAATAAAATTTGCTGATTAGTTTGCCACTGATGCATTTCTTGATTGAATCGAACACGAGCCAATTTGTCATTTGCGATAAATTGGCAGTTCTCTACTTCAAAAACTTCAGATAAGTCGAAAAGTATATTAGCTAAGCCTTTATAAAAATTATGATAATTACTGTTGCTATTATTCGCAGGCATATCTGATATTTTCGCTATGGTTTGAATAAGTTCATCGGTAATTGTAAATTCTGCCAAAATATATTGGTTATCACGCGCGTTACTAGGAAGGTAAGTTTTATGTGCAGCACTGCGTTTTCTGATAATTGACATCGCATTTCCTTATTTATTAAACAGGTCGATAATTAAAATTGCTGTAATTTTAGCCGCAGTTAATGACATTTGTATTTCAGATTTATGGCAAGTAAATGACAGCTTTGGATGTTTATGCAGTCTGTCATATTACAGTAATAATACTGTAATATGACAGCAACAATACTGTCATAATCCCTTGTTAATCTGCGATTAGTTTTTACTTAACCTTATTAATAACTCTGACCTAAATGAAGAAATTATCACGTGTTAGCAGCAAGCTTGTTATTTTGTCCTTGGTACCTTTACTGACATTTAGCATTATTGTATTTGTTGGTATAAAGCTATCAACCGATCGGCATTTACAAACTCAGCAAACGCTTGAGTCCCGTTTAAGCCAAACGCAAAAGCTGAACTTAATCATCAGAACTTTTACTTCAAATATTATTGATACCGCTCACAAAGCTCGCAGTGGCATGGCGTTATGGCAAGATGCACAAGCACAGGTAAGTACTGGCAAAAAAATTATTACTCAGCAGTGGCAAGCTTATCAATTGGCAAAGTTAACGGCAGAAGAAAGTGCTCTACTGCCAAGCATGAAACCTCTTTACTTAAATAGCCTAGCGAGTATAGATAAAATTGCTGACTACATGGCGCAAGAGTCTTCTTATAGCATGGGCAATTATGTTGATTTGCAAATGTATGCCGCACTAGAGCCGTTTTTAATTAAGCTTGATCAGTTGGTTTTGCTACAAAAAAAATTAGCTCGCCAAGATAGCCTAAAAAATAACAAACTTAGTGTTGATACGAATCGAGTTATTCAAATAACCGTTGCTGTTATTGCTACTTTAATACTGCTGTTAGGCTGGTCTATATTTAAGTCAATTCGAGATCCTCTGCAACACTTGCAGCGTGTAATGATTAATGTCGAGCAAGAGTCTAATTTATCATTACGCGTTGAGCTGACAACACAAGATGAATTGGGTGAAATAGGGCAAAGCTTTAATGCAATGATGAATAGAATTGCCGGTTTTGTTGATACGCTAGCCAATATAGGTACTACGCTCGACTCTGCAACAGAAAACACTATAAGAGCCTGTCAAAAGGCGCAAGGGCAAGTGCTAAGTACACAAAGTGAGCTTTCAAATGCCAGTGTTTCTGTTGAGCAAATGAGTAAAGCGGTAGAAACCACCCAAGCCCATACCGAAAATACAATTTGCGTTAGTAAAGATGCTGACACACATGCCACGCAAAACTTTACAGTAGTTGCACAATCATCAGCGCAAATTAAGCAGCTTGCAGAAGCGATAGGGCATTCGGCTAATCAAATGAATGTTTTACGAGAGCATGGACAACAAATTAATTCGGTACTTACGGTAATTAAAGCGGTTGCAGAGCAAACTAATTTATTGGCATTAAATGCTGCTATTGAAGCTGCACGTGCGGGAGAGCAAGGTCGAGGCTTTGCCGTAGTTGCTGATGAAGTTCGCTCGCTTGCTCAACGCACTCAAGAGTCGACGGTAGAAATAGAAACCGTAATCGCCACTATTAGAAAAGCCACAGATGAAGTTGCCACACAAATGCATAAAAATGCAGATTTGGCTAATCAAGGGGCACAAACAATAAAAGATACTGAAACTAATCTGCAAGTTATTAGTGGCTCTTTTGCCAACATTATCAGCAAAAATGAACGAATAAAAGATAATCAAAATGAACAATTACAATCGGTTAAAGATGTAAAAGGTATGATGGAGCGGGTGTTCTCCTTATCACAAAATAATAAAGAGAATACTGATAATGTACTAGGCAATGCCAAAGCTGTAGAAAACTTAAGTCTTGAATTAAAAACAGCATTAACTCAGTTTCGTTACTCCTAAAATAGCAAAATATTTATGTCATTTAACACTAAAAAAACAAAGCGATCAGCTGATAAATAATGAGATAGTTCAATGCAGTCAACAATTAAAGCGATAATAGTAAACAAGAATATCACCACTGTTTTTCAACCAATTTTCGATATAGAAAATGAAATTATTGTTGGTTATGAAGCATTAACGCGTGGACCAAAAAATACCGAACTGCACTCACCTGAATTATTATTCATGACCGCAGAAAAATTTAACTTATTGTCTGAGTTAGAGCTACTTTGTCGTGAAAATGCAATAAATCGTTTTGTAGAGTTGAAGCTAGTCGGCAAATTATTTATCAATATTTGTTTAAATGTCATGCTTAATAAAGATCATCCCTACGGTGAAACCTTAAAATTAGTTGAACGTGCGGGGTTATCGCCACAACAAGTTGTGATAGAGATCAGTGAAAAATCACCATTTCCTAATAGTGATGTTTTACTTAAGGCATTGAATAAGTACAGAACATTTGGTTTTGACATTGCTATAGATGATGTTGGGGCAGGCTATTCTGGTCTTAAGCAATGGAGCTATTTACGCCCAGATATTGTTAAAATCGACCGCTACTTTATTGACAAGTGTGATCAAGATGTAATGAAGCGAGAGTTTTTAAAAATTCTCTTCGAATTAGGTCGTATATCCAATGCCCATATTATTGCCGAAGGAATTGAAACTAAAGAAGAATTTGAACTTTTACGTGAGCTTGGCATGGTTTACAGCCAAGGGTTCTTTTTAGCTAAGCCCCAAGAAAACCCAAGAAGAGATTATCCTCAGCTAGATATAAGCCCAAATATTGAAAAAGAATCGACTTTAGAAACGGTCGCATCATTGGTTACAGCAACAATTACAGTTCAATATCACCAAAGTGTTAATGATGCTTATGATATTTTTACCGAGAACCTGAATGTATACGCTATTCCTGTATTAAATGGCAGTATTCCTTTAGGTATGATTTTTCGTAATCAATTAATGGAATCGTATTCAGATATTTATGGTCGAGCTTTGTTTTCTAAAAAACTAACCAAAGACATTATGTTTAATAACCCGATGATAATTGAGCACTCTATGCCTTTAGAGCAAGTTAGTGCTTTACTTACCGCGAGAGCAAATTCAGAATTTACTCAGCCGTCAATTATTATTGAAAATGGTCAATATCTTGGTGTGGTTTCTCCTCGTGATTTACTGAGAAGCATCACAGATTCAAAACTAGAGCAGGCGAGGTACGCTAATCCTTTAACAGGTTTGCCCGGCAATGTTGTCATTGAGAAAGAGATAGATGCTATGTTACATAAACAAAAAAGTTTCAATTTAGCCTACTTAGACCTTAATCATTTTAAACCGTTTAATGACATTTATGGCTATGCTAACGGTGATTTACTGCTTAAAACTTTAGCAAATATCATCATGATTAATACTAACAATAAATACTGTTTTGTTGGTCATATTGGTGGTGACGATTTCATTATCATGTTTAAAAATAATGAAGTTAAAGATATTTGCCAAAAAATATTGGATGATTTTGCCAAGCAAAGTTTATCGTTTATTAGTACCGAGCATCAAAAACAATCAGGCTATAATGCGTTAGATCGTAGTGGCAACAAAATATTTCACCCTTTAGTAAGTCTAGCCATAGGGGTTATACAACCGGATCCAAGTTGTTTTAATTCATATCATCAAATTGCTGATTTAGCATCTAAAGCAAAATCTGAAGCTAAAAAGCTTCCAGGTAATAGCTTGTTTTTTTGTAGACGGCAGCAACAAGAGTATAAGATGAATGCTGAAATGACCGCCTAGAAAAATCCTGCTTGCTTTAGCCCAAATAAGGCTCTAAAGTGATGAATTTTTCAGGAAACACTGTGATTAACAATCAACAAGCATTAATTGAAGCAGTCAACCAAACTATGCCTTTTGGTAAATACGCAGGCAGAAAACTATTACAACTTCCTGAGCCTTATTTGGTATGGTTTCACGGTCAAGGTTTCCCTGAAGGCAAGCTAGGTCAGCAATTAGCATTAATGTACGAGGTTAAACTCAATGGTTTAGAGGCAATGTTGAAGCCGCTACTAAAATAGCGAGATCTTGTAACAAAATTAATCTAACTGATATTCATCTTTAACTTTTTTAATGGCATTTAAGCGCGCTTTTACTATCGCTTCTTTTATTTTGACACCTTGTAAACCCTGTTCAACAAAAGCTTTGGCATTAACTTGGCAGGCTGCCAGCATAGCATCTTTTAAATACTGCTCTTGCGGATAAGGGCGGTTTTCAAAACCTAAGCGCCCGAGGAAGTCACTTTTACAAGCAAGTAAAAAATCATCAAACTCTTGTGGTTTTCGCCAGACATCAAGCTGATTAAAAATTCTCAATAAGGTGCTCGCTTTCAACTGAAAAGCTTTGTGGCAATGTAAGTGATGTTCACACACTTTCAAAGCAAGTTGCTTGCAATAAGTCGGAATTTTTAGTTGTTTGGCAATTTTTTCAACCAAAGGTAAGCCTGCTTTTTCATGGCCGCGATGACTAGGCCAATGCTCACTTGCGGTTAAACCTTTACCGAGATCATGGCATAAGGCGGCAAAACGAATGGCGATTTTATTTTCATTTTCAGTGGTTAATAACACCGCCTGCTGTAAAACCATCATAGTATGTTCACCGCTACAAATTTCAGGATGCCACTGTGCCGGATTAGGCACACCCCATAAAACATCGAGCTCAGGCCAAAGTGATTTAAGTGCTTGGCATTGACGTAATACTTGAAAAAACACCTCGGGATGTTCTTCATTCAAACTCAGCTGCATTTCTTGCCAAACACGCTCAGCACTTAATGCTAATAACTCATCGCTTTTGCTAATTTCAGTCATTAATTCAAGAGTTTCAGCTGCTATGGTAAAACCGTAACTATGATAACGTGCAGCAAAGCGGGCTACCCGTAATACACGAAGTGGATCTTCAACAAAGGCACTACTAACGTGGCGCAGTATTCTATTTTGTAAATCTTGCTGACCGTGATAGGGGTCTATTATTTCGCCATCTCGATTTTTTGCCATAGCATTAACCGTAAGATCGCGTCGTAGTAAGTCTTGCTCAATAGTGACATCAGGCTCGGCATAACAAGCAAACCCCGTATAACCCTGACCTTGTTTACGCTCAGTACGGGCAAGGGCATATTCTTGCTTAGTTTTAGGGTGTAAAAAAACCGGAAAGTCTTTACCCACTTGGTTAAACCCAAGCCTAAGCATTTCATCGACACTAGCGCCAACCACTAAGTAATCATGATCTTTAACGGCTTTATTTAATAGTTGATCTCGAACCGCGCCGCCGACGAGATAAACATCAAGTTCAGAAATATTTGCAGTAGGGGTGCGAGTGTTCAAAAAAACAGCCTAAATAGAGTGATATTTAAATCAAGTTTACCACAATTTTCGTGGACATAACGCCACCAACAGGTTAATTTTATCAGCGTATTATTGCCTTTGAGTTGCAGCACGTTTTTATGTATACAAATTTTTTTTCGTTAAGTGAGCCGCCATTTTCAATTGCTCCTAACCCTAAATACCTATTTATGAGTGACAGGCATCGTGAAGCGTTGACACATTTAAGTTATGGTTTAGATGGCTCAGGCGGTTTTGTGCTGCTTACCGGTGAAGTTGGTACGGGTAAAACTACGGTTAGCCGCTGCTTAATGGCAGATTTACCGACAAGCACCCAATTGGCTTTTATTTTAAATCCAACCTTATCTAGCCAAGAGCTATTAGCGACTATTTGTGATCAACTCAAAATCCGTTATCGTAAAACCGGTGCTACTTTAAAAACCTTAACCGATAAAATTTCTGAAAAATTATTGAAGAATCACGCTAACGATATTAATACCTTACTGATTATTGATGAAGCTCAACATCTTGAAGCAGAGGTGCTGGAGCAACTCCGCTTGCTGACTAATTTAGAAACTAACACTAAAAAATTACTGCAAGTGATCTTAATTGGCCAACCTGAATTACAACAACTTTTGAAACGTCGTGATTTACGACAGTTAGCGCAACGCATTACCGCTCGCTATCACTTATTGCCATTAAACCAACTAGAGTTAACGGCTTATATTAAACATCGATTATCGATAGCTGATTGTCACCGAGCACTTTTTAACAACAGTGCTTTGAAAGCCATTCATCAATTATCTCAAGGTATTCCAAGGCTCATTAACTTGATTTGTCATAGTGCATTAATGGAGGCTTATAATAGTAATAATGCCGTTGTGGATAAAAAAATAATACTAAAGGCAGCAAGTCATGCATTAGGAGATGATTTTGAGCAGCCAAAGTTATGGCAAAAAAACAGTACTAAAGTAGCGACAGCGGCAATAGGTTTAGTTTTATTCGCTGGTTATTGGTTAGGGCAAGGGCAGTTTCAACTGCCGAATGTTAACCAGCAAAAAACGCTAATTGCTCAACCCACAGAGCTAGTAGCTCCCCTTGAAGATAAAGCAACTGTTGAAGATTCATTGTCAGTGCAACCTCTAACGGCAAAGACAGAAGCGCCAAAAGCAGAAACAACAAATACAGAAACAACTGTGCCTGTTGAAGTAACTTCTGTAAAAGAAGCTCAACAACAAGTAATAAATCAGCCAGTAGTCGTTAAAAAAACTAAAGAGTCACTAACTCAAAATTCAGCGATTGAACATAAAGAGGATTACCAAGTTGAGGCGGTTGAAGGTGTTTCTGAAGATTTACTCGCCCGTTTTCAAGCCGCAATTGACAATACAAAGGACTCAAGTAATAAAGCCGAAACTACTGAGCTTAGCCAAGGTGTCGATGGTGAAATAAAGCCGATAACGCAAATGCCTACTTGGGTGCAAGAAGGGCTACCAAGCTTGCGATTTGAACAACACATTTATGCGTCTGATGGCGAAGGTTGGGTAAATGTTAACGGTAGAGATCGTTATGAAGGTGACAGTATTGCCAATGGAGTGGTTATTGACAAAATCTTGCCACAACAGGTGATTTTAACCTATCGCGGGGAAACCTTTAGTTTGCCTGCACTGACGAGTTGGTAGTGCTCAATGCTAATACTCGCCAATTTCTTTATTTAGCCATGCGGTAATTAAATAAGAAGAAATTGAGTCACTGCTACTCATTTTATATTGAGGCGTATTTTGCACTGAATCTTTAGTAACAGATTCTTTTGATTGAGGCTGCTCTGCTTCGGTATTGATTACCGAGAGGTTATCGGAAAAATGGCTAAGTTGCTCCCGAGAAAACCATTGAGCATCTTCAAGGCTATCCTGTTTAGTTTCAATTTTTTCTGAGCTTGCTTGAGCGATAAAACCAAGCATAATTGAAGCAGGAAAAGGCCAAGGTTGAGAAGCTACATAGCTGGGATTTTCAGCAATGACAGCTGCTTCTTCAAGCACTTCACGTATTACTGTTGCTTCGAGTGTTTCGCCAGGGTCGACAAAACCAGCTAAAGTTGAATAGACCCCAGTAGGCCAACTTGCTTGCCTACCAAGTAAGCAGCGCGCTACGCCATCGCTAAACATTCGTTCAATTAACATTATTACCGCAGGATCGGTGCGCGGAAAAGTCAAATTTCGACATTCAGTGCACTTGCGCGCATGTCCAGCTTCCGTTGAGCGGTTAAGGTTGCCACATAAGCCACAAAATTGATGACTTTTATGCCAATGCACTAAGCCTTTTGCTAAAGCCAAAACACCGGCATCAAAGGCGTTCAGTAAGGCGGTATTTTGCCTTAATGATTGCCATTGACCAAAAGTTAATAATTCTTCTTGAATTGAAAACCTTAACTTATGTTGGTCAACAGCAAAAATTGCTCCTTGTTCGCTTTTACCAAGGAAAATGCATTGTTCTAGATGCAAGGCTGGCAGTTGTGCTTTATGCAAATACAGCGGTGTTATTTCATCCGTTTTAAAAAAACACATACCGTCATTTATTAAGCAAAACGAGGTGTCTGCTTTTGCAAACTCTGCTTTTAACCAGCCTTGATTTTTACGTTCATTGCTGCATCTGTCTAGCTGCATTTGACAATAGGCGAGTGCCATTAATTTATTCCTTTATTTTAAGATGCAGCATTTAAAACTACTTTTACTGCCAGCTAGGCATTTTAGCTTCAAAAGCTTCAATTTTATCAAGCTTATTTAACGTCCAGCCAACGCTGTCTACGCCATTTTCAAGACTGTATTTTTGAAACTTACTTAAGCTAAAGCTAAATTCAACTTGTTTACCGTCTGCATTAGAAAAACTAACTTTGTTGTTAGGTAAGTCAATATGTAGGTTGAGTTTAGCGCCATCGACTTGAGTAAATAACTGCTCTATTTCATCTTCGGTTAATTTTATCGGTAACAAACCAATATTGATACAATTTCCATAAAAGATATCTGCAAAGCTTGGCGCAATTATCACTTTAAAACCGTATTCTTCGAGTGCCCATGGTGCGTGTTCACGGCTTGAGCCACAACCAAAGTTTTCTCGAGCTAATAAAATACTGGCAGCTTGATACTCTGGTTTGTTTAAAATAAATCCAGGGTTTGGCTCTTTGCCACTGTGATCTAAGTAACGGCTGTCGTGAAACAAGTGTTTGCCAAAGCCAACACGCTCAGTTTTTTGTAAAAACTGTTTTGGAATGATTTGATCGGTATCAACGTTAGCGATATCTAATGGCACAACCAAGCCAGTATGTGTGGTAAATTTTTCCATTTTTATTCCTCGTTTGGTTAGGCGTTTAAGTCAATGAAGTGACCGGTAATTGCAGCGGCGGCCGCCATTTCTGGACTGACTAAATGGGTGCGACTACCGCGCCCTTGACGACCTTCAAAGTTGCGATTACTGGTAGAGGCACAGCGATCACCAGCTTTAAGTACATCATCGTTCATGCCTAAACACATTGAACAGCCGGGTAAGCGCCATTCAAAGCCAGCATCGCTGAAAATTTTGTCTAATCCTTCACTTTCAGCCTGTGCTTTTACGCGATAAGAGCCCGGAACAATAATGGCATCTACCGTACTTTGTACCCGCTGATTTTTTGCAGTGTAATCTTTGACAACACTTGCAGCTGCGCGAAGATCTTCAATACGTGAGTTTGTACATGAGCCAATAAATACTTTATTGACATTGATATCAGTAATTTTAGTGCCTGCTGTTAAATCCATGTATTTCAATGCTTGCTCGCAAGACTCTTTTTCAATGGGGTCGCTAAAATCATCAGGTGAAGGTACAACGCCATCGACGCTGATCACTTGCCCAGGATTTGTGCCCCAAGTAACTTGTGCTTTTATGTCTTTGGCTTCTAAGGTCAATACACTATCAAATATGGCATCATCATCTGATCTTAATGCTTTCCAATCGGCTACTGCTTGTTCAAAAACTTCACCTTTTGGCGCATATTCTTTACCTTCAATATAATCAAAAGTGGTTTGATCCGGCGCAATTAAACCGGCTTTAGCGCCAAATTCTATACTCATGTTACACACTGTCATGCGCTCTTCCATGCTTAATGCTGTAATGGCTTCACCACAATATTCAACTACAAAGCCTGTTGCACCCGCGCTACCTGTTTTACCAATAATGGCAAGAATAATATCTTTAGCGCTAATGCCTTTGCCCACATGACCTTTCACTTCAATTTTCATAGTTTTAGCTTTGTTTTGACGCAAGGTTTGTGTCGCAAAAACATGCTCAACTTCAGAAGTACCAATACCAAACGCTAATGCACCAAAAGCGCCGTGAGTAGCAGTGTGAGAATCACCACAAACAATAATAGTGCCCGGTAGGGTTAAACCAAGCTCTGGTCCCATTACGTGAGCAATACCTTGATTTTTATGACCCATACCAAAAAGTTCAATACCAAAGTCTTTACAGTTTTTCTCTAGTGCGCGTAATTGATTAGCAGCACCTTCACCAGCGGCATCAATTTTGATAGAGCGAGTAGAAATATTATGATCCATAGTCGCGATTGTACGCTCAGGGTGGCGAACAGGGCGATTATGAAAACGTAAATTGGCAAACGCTTGTGGTGAGGTTACTTCGTGAATTAAATGGCGATCAACAAAAAGTAGTGGTGTTTCACCTGCTACGTCTTCAACTAAGTGATTTTGCCATAATTTTTCATACATGGTTTTAGGCGTATTGTTTGTCATATTATGCACTCTCAATTTGTTTACAGATGTAGTTTCCTACTTCACTGGTACTTTTCGCGTTTGCTCGCTCGTTTGCGGGCAATAAATCGGCAGTTAATATGCCATTATCTAAGGCGCTAGCCACCGCATCTTCAATAGCTTGAGCTGCTGCGCCTTCATTTAAACTAAAGCGTAACATTAATGCGGCTGATAAAATTTGTGCTATAGGGTTGGCAATGCCTTGACCTGCAATATCAGGAGCACTGCCACCGGCAGGCTCATACATACCAAAACCTTGCTCGTTTAAGCTTGCCGAGGGTAATAACCCCATAGAGCCGGTGATCATTGCGCAGATATCAGACAAAATATCGCCGAATAAATTAGGGCATAACATTACGTCAAACTGGTTAGGATCACGTACTAATTGCATAGCGGCGTTATCAACATATAAATGCTCTAACTCAACCTCTGGATAGTCAACGGCCACTTCTTCAACCACTTGTCGCCATAATTGACTTGTAGCTAAAACATTAGCTTTATCTACCGAAGTAACCTTGTTATTACGTTTTTGTGCCGCTTGAAAGGCAAGGTGAGCAATACGTTTTATTTCACGACGAGAATAAAACATTGAATCAAAGCCCGTTTCTTCTTCGCCTTCACCTTTGCGACCTTTTGGCTCACCAAAATAAATATCACCGGCTAATTCACGTATCACTAAAACATCGAAACCTTGTTCTGAAATATCACTACGTAGTGTTGATAAACTTGAAAGAGCCGGTTGTAAAGTGGCTGGACGCATATTACAAAATAAATCGAAGTGACCACGTAAACCTAATAAAGCACAGCGCTCTGGTTGCTCAGTAGGCGGCAAGTTTGCCCACTTAGGACCACCCACAGAGCCAAATAAAATGGCATCACTTTCCTGACAACCTTGCATGGTTGAGTCAGGTAGGGCAGTGCCGTGATTATCAATGGCAGCACCGCCAATATCATAGTCTTTCGTGGTGATTGCTATATCAAATTTTTTTGAAATAGTCGTTAATACTTTTTTCGCTTCGACCATAACTTCTGGGCCGATACCGTCACCGGCTAGTATTGCTATGTTAGACATATTTTTATACCTTACAAATAATGTATTGTTTATAGCGCGAACAAGTTACCGCCTACGTGGTAATGTCTGTAGGCGGGATTTTAATCGCGCATGTTGTTAATTTTAATCGCGCATGCTTTTAATTTTAATCGTACAAATTGAGTTTTATTTCACTGACTTTTCTGATTTCAGCTCAGCAATAGTCATGGCACGGCGAATGCTATTTAGCGCATGAATCAGCGCTTGCCCTGATGCTTCTATCACATCTGTTTCTAAGCCATAACCGTGGAAGTTTCTGTCTTGCCAAGTGATTACTAAATCAGCTTGACCTAAACCGTCTTCGCCTGAGCCTTTATTTGATATTTTGTAATCACTGACGGAAAACTCAATATCAACACTTTGCTTAATGGCTTGATATAAAGCATCAACTGGGCCGTTACCTGTTGCAGCATGAATTTTTCCTTCGCTGTGGTCTCCGTTATTGTTACCTGAGATTAACTTAATACTGGCAGTGGCAAAATCACCGTCGCCACATTGCACCTTGATGTTGTCTAAGCGGTAATAATCTTGTAAATCTTTTTGTTGTAATTTAAAGACTAAAGCTTCTAAATCATCATCAAATACTTGACCTTTTTTATCGGCCAAAGCTAAAAAATCACTGTAAAGCTGTTCAATATCATAATCGCTTTCTTGGTAGCCCAAACTTTCCATGCGATGCTTGATTACATGGCGACCACTGCGTGAGGTTAAATTTAATTTTGTTTTGGCAATACCGACACTTTCTGGGGTCATGATCTCATAAGTATTACTGGCTTTTAACATGCCGTCTTGGTGAATACCGGATGAATGACTAAAAGCGTTACCGCCAACAATAGCTTTGTTTAACTGCACCGGCATATTACACAAGGTACTGACGAGCTTAGATGTGCGGGCAATTTCTTGATGATTAATATTGGTATTAACATTTAGCAAACCTTGACGGGTTTGCATGATCATTGCCACTTCTTCTAAAGAGCAGTTACCGGCGCGCTCGCCAATGCCATTAATAGTACATTCTATTTGACGAGCACCGGCTTGTACTGCTGCCATTGAGTTGGCAACCGCTAAGCCTAAGTCGTTATGACAATGTACTGAAATTATTGCTTTATCAATGTTAGGCACGCGATTAAATAAATTAGTGATTATGCCTTGAAACTCAAACGGCAAAGTATAACCAACGGTATCTGGAATATTTACTGTAGTAGCTCCGGCGTCAATGGCGGCTTCTACCATGGAGCATAAGTTATCAATAGGGGTACGGCCGGCATCTTCACACGAGAACTCAACATCGTCAGTAAATTTTCGTGCATATTTAACTGCATGTACTGCCATCGCTTGTACATCGCTAAATTCTTTACGTAATTTTTGCTGAACATGTACCTCAGATGTTGAAATAAAGGTATGAATTCTAAATTGGTCAGCCACTTTTAATGATTGAGCACAGGCGTCAATATCAGCTTCAACCGCGCGTGCTAAACCACAAACGCGGGCATTTTTGATAGTACGCGCAATTTGTTGCACTGACTCAAAGTCGCCGGGAGAAGACACAGGAAAGCCAACTTCCATAATATCTACACCTAAGCGCTCTAACGACAAGGCTATTTGCAGCTTTTCATGCACTGATAAGCTGGCGTTAAGTGCTTGTTCTCCATCGCGTAAGGTGGTGTCGAAAATGATGACATTGTCTTTTGTGCTCATGTGTTTTTATCCTTTATATGCCTATTTTTGTTAACTAATTCTTTTTAAAACTAACCAACGCATAGACGTAAAAAAACCCGCGTTAGTTAGCGCGGGTTTTATTTGAATACTTTATTTTTTTTGATTCTAAAAGAATCGTTGAAGTCATTAAATAAGCAATAAAACCTAGCCGCGCATGATGAGTGCGAGGAGGAGGTTGAGTTTATTGTGCTTAATTAATTTAGTCATTTCTCTTAAAATTGTGTGCTTCAGTTACTATGTGTATATTAATAGCGCATATACTCTAACTCTGTCAAATGAAAAAAAGAGTATCGCTAGACACTTTAGTTATATGGGGCCGTTAATGTTGTGAGGTTTAAAGATTATACTCAATCGTTAAAGAGGCATTATAGTCGGTTTCACTATCAAGGTTATTTTTAAAGCTTGAGTAGCTAACATTACCTGAAACAGTGAAACGCCAATTTCTATAGCTGTGCTGCACGCTACTTGAAAACATCACCATGTCTTTAGCAATACTGGTGATTGGGTTACCAATTAATGGGTTGTTAGGCGCTTTGTCACTGTTATCGTAATTTAATTGTAAATATCGCAATTTATTAGTTAGATGAGTGTTAATGCTTAGTTGTGAATAAGCACCGAACACATAGGTTTTAGCGTCGTTGTCGTATAAATTACTAATAGTACGACCATTAAAGCGCATGCCGGTGCTGTAGCTAGAATGTTCGTAATAACAGTCACCTATATTATCTCTAGTTCCACAATCAGCCAGGCTATCGCTGTATTCAATAAAAGCGGTTGTGGGGATATTGAATAAGTTGAAGTTGGCATCAATGCCGACTTGCAATTCGGCTTTAGTTAAGAATTTTAAAGGGTCAGCACTACCATCTTCCGCAAATTTTTGTGCATAAATGGCAACAGGCACATTAAATAAGGTATTTGAATAACGAAAATCGTAGCCGGCTTGTTGATTCGCGGGGTTTAGTGTATTGTCATCGCAAACTAAATCATCAATACCGCAGTTAGTTCTACCAATTAATACATCCCAAAAGGTAGATAAGCTTTTTGAGCGACCGTCACCGCCCCATTGCGCTAGGCGAGATAAGCCTACTTCTAAATTTTTAAGTGGTTTAAAATTTAGACGAAATCCCCACAATAAGGCGTTTTTTACTGTGCGTTTATCATTCATTTTTTCCATAAACGTGGTGACAGTCCAAGGAATATCTAGCTCAGTGAATGGCAGGGTAAAAGGCGTTGCAGATTTACGTGATAAGCTTATCGCTGGTATTGGCCGAGCATTATTGGTTAAACTGAAACTCGTATCCCAGGTTGGGCCAAACCATTTGTCTTGTTGGCCGATGGAAACTATCCAGTTACCCCAAAAAGCGGCAATATAACTATCATCAAAGCGCATCTCGTCATTGCCATCAGTACTGGGAAAGTAACTTGGCGAAATCTTCATGGCAAAGTTATCTGTCATCATGCTTGATTGGATTTGAATACTATTTTTTTCGCGGAAGCTGTCACCAAAACTGGTCCATTGGTTATTGTTAGCTGACAATTGTGCTTTAACGCGGTTTTGGTTTTTATTAGCTAACCTAAATTGATGTTGAATATAGTAATAAGCATTTTTTTGATTTTCACTTAAATAACTACGATTAACTTGCTTTAAATCTTGAATAATATCTTGCCACATGAGTGGGTAAGTGGTGACTGGAGTCGCAATATGACCTGCATCTGCCAATAATTGAATATGCGCTTTTAAATAAATGTCTGAGGTGTCTATCCATGGCTCTGCTTTGCTAGAAATACTGACGAAGATGATATAAATGAACAGGAGTTTTATAAGCTTTGAAACTGAAAAAGGCATGTAAAGCGAAATCCGATTTGTTATTGATTGAGAATATTTGAATTAGAAGAAAAAGGATTATACGTGTTTTAATCACCTTTATATAGGTTTAAAATATGTAATATTATTAAGGTTTTATTTTTATCGACAGTTAATCAACTTAGTGCAATAGGAATTGTTATGGCAACTCGGCGTTACCTTTTTTATATTTCTCAAAATTATTCCTATGCTATTTTACGCCCGTTGCAAGCGGCGATTATTGCCAGAGGTGATCAAGTTGCGTGGTTTTTAGAAGGCAAAGCAGTTAATGCGGGGTTTTTGGCTGAAAATGAACATCAATTGTTGTCGGTACAAGCAATAAGCGACTATAACCCTATTGCTACCTTTTACCCAGCCAATATCGCACCTACTTTTTTACCGGGGATTAATGTGGCAGTTTTCCATGGTTTTGATGCGGGCAAAGTAGACAAGCGCGGACATAATGATCACTTTAAAATTAGGAACTGCTTTGATCTTTATTGCACTCAAGGGCCAAGTACAACAACGCCATTCTTAAATTTAGCTGAGCAACATGATCATTTTAAAGTTACTGAAACTGGTTGGTGCGCGTTAGATAATCTCTATTTAGCGCAAGAAAAAATAGCCGAAAACAAACCGACCATACTGTTATGTTCGACATTTTCAAAAAAACTCTCTTGTGCTCCACATCTATTTGAAACGATAAAACGGCTAAGTCAAGCCAATAAATGGCAATGGTTGGTACAGTTTCACCCTAAAATGCCAGCTGAAATTGTGCAGCAATATAAATCACTACAAAATGAAAACTTAACTTTTGTAGAAACTGATGATGTTCTTCCCTTACTAAAAAAAGCGGATGTCATGGTTTGTGATACCTCCTCGGTGTTGTTAATGTTTTTGTTGTTAGGTAAACCCGTAGTGACATTTAAAAATATAGCTCCCAAAGATTATTTAATTGATATAGATGATGTTGAATTATTAGAAGAAACTATCGAAAAAGCCTTGCGGAAACCAACAGCGTTAATGAAAAATATTGAGCACTTTATTGAAGTTACGCACCCTTACAATGATGGTAAGTCTTCAATTAGAGTTTTAAATGCCGTTGATGACGTTGTCGCCGGTAAGTTTTCTCTAAGTAAAAAACCGATGGATTTTTTTAGGCAACTAAAAATGCGAAGAAAGCTAAAGTATTGGAAGTTTTGGTAAATGTTTAAACGATATTACCAACCGATAGATTTTAACCAGCTATTAATTTGTGTCATTAATTCTTGCTCTGGGTAATAGCCAGCATCACTATTGTTTAGCTGGCGCTGGCGATAATAGACTTTCATTTCTTTTTTAGCTAAAGCTAAACGTTGTTTGCTTTTCTCTAGAACAACAGGGTTATCATATCTTAAATACAAATCTAATATTGGGTATTCGCTATAGGCGATTTTTTTAGCGAAATCTGTGTTAGCGTCATCAATTAGTTTCTCATTAGTTAATGAATAACTGCTCAGTAAGATCACGGCATTAGGTGTAGTAATATCTTGGTTGGCGTTTTCTTGATCAAACAGATCAACTAACATAACACCATGATTACCTTGCGCGACAATGACCACAATTCCCGGATATTCACTTGCTTTGCTGATAACGGCATTGATCATTGCCGCAAACTTCATCTTGTAATCATCAAGTATCGTTTTATTTTCTTCTTGTTGTTCAGTGATCGTTAAGGCAGTAGACGGATAGTTTTCAGGTTTACTGAGCGGCTGAACTGATATCGTTGTCCAACCTTGTTGTGGCAGTTTGGTGCGTAAAAAATTGATAGCTTTAGGATTAGTTGCCCCTTGTTGCCAGTCAGGTAATAACATCATAACGCCTTTGTTATTCACACTGGTATTTTCACTAACCAAGGTAATATAATCATCAGGCCCTGCCAATAATGCTTTAACTTTATCCTTTGGAAGATAATGTTTTAAATCTTCTTTGTGCTGTTTGCTAAGGGAAGTCGGTGCTGGAATTTTGAGAGCAGCAGAAGCTTTTTTAGATGGCTGTTTTTGCTCGGGCTTAGTGCTTGTTTGTTCTCGTGTTGAGACTGTTTTCTCATCTTGTTGAGCTAACACTGAGCTACTTGGACTTATCAATAGCAAGAAAATCATCGTGATTTTTATTGCAGTTAAGTGAACCCTTGTTATTTTAAATAATGTGCGCACAGCTGACCTTTGTTTCTAAAGCTTTATAGTACTTCTTCTAGTTGTATCGACTTGCAAGCTAAAAGTATGAATTTAATAACCCCTTAGTTAAAAGGGCAGGGTGCAACAAAGGTAAGTAATTCACCCGTAACAGGATGCGTTAAACTTAAATTTCTCGCGTGTAATTGTAAGCGTGAACTTACCGTTAATGCTTGCTCATGAGCATATAATCTGTCCCCTAAAATAGGATGACCTAAAGCAAGCATGTGTACCCTTAATTGGTGTGATCGCCCCGTAACCGGTGTTAATTCAACTAGAGTACTCTCATTGTCAAGTGCACTGTAGCTAAGCACTTGGTAATGGGTTAAAGATTGTTTGCCATTTTCATGATCAACTTTTTGTTTTGGTCTATTAGGCCAATCACAAATTAACGGTAAATCAACACTACCTTGTTGTTCTTTTACATGACCAAAAACACGGGCAATGTAACTTTTTTTCGTTTTTCGCTGTTCAAATTGTCGGCTAATATTAACATGGGCAGCTTTGTTTAATGCCATAATAATGATGCCAGAAGTTGCCATATCTAATCTGTGCACTATGGTTGCAGTAGGCAAAACTCGTTGTACGCGATTTTGTAAACAGTCTTGGTGCTCAGGCAAGCGCCCTGGCACACTGAGTAAACCACTGCTCTTGTTTAAAACCACCATATCTTCATCTTGAAAAATAATATCAAGGTAAGGTGACATAGGCGGTCGATAAATAAAGTCTGGATTTGCGCTCATATTTGTTTCCTTTGTAGGTAGGTGCTTGCTGGACAATAGCAGATGACTATTTGTCGAGCCTCACTGAGTTCGTATCGACCTACTTTAATGGGTTACCACTATCATACGCACCGCTTCAAAGGTTAATTGCGCCTTATCAATATAATGACCTAATTCACTTTGCTGATGGGCAATAAAATCAATTTCTGCTTGGCGAACACTAGGATTTATCGCTTTTAGCGCGGTTAATCGCTGTTGTTCTTGTTCAAGCTTGGTTTGCATGTTTGCTAATGCTTTTTCCTGAATGGCTGAAATTTGCTGTTCACCATGCCCTTCTGCTTGAGTTACTAGTGGGCCTATTTGTGATTTTAACGCTTTAATTAACTGCAATGCCATTTGCTTTTTAACCGGCATTAATTGTTTATCTAACACCGACTCACTGACTTTATCAGCAAGGTTTTTACCATTTTTATCAACTAAGATACGAATAGGTGTTGTTGGTAAATATCTACTGAGTTGTAAATGTGCTGGCGCAGTGGCTTCAACGGTAAATAAACACTCTAAAAAGAAAGTGCCAACAGGCAGCGCTTCATTTTTTAATAAACCCATGCTGGCGTTACCAATTTCATCGCTAAGCACTAAATCCATAACGCCGCGCACCATTGGGTGATCCCAAGTTAGCAGCTGATAATTTTCATTTATTAATGCGGTGTCACGATCAAATGTTACCGTAGTACCATCTTCAGGTAAGCAAGGGAAGTTGCTGTTAAGCATGTGCTCACTTTGATTAAGTGCAATGGCATTATCGGCTTTATCGTCTTGTTGAACACCGAAAACATCAAGGGCTTGAAACATAAATTGCGGTAAGTCTATTTTTCTGTCATTTCGAGCTATTTTCTCTACTAATTCATGGGCACGACCTTGCCCTGAAGAGTTCAGCTCAAGTAACTTGTCTCGACCCGATTCTAATTCGGCTTTTATTTGACAATGTTTTTGCCAACTATCACTGATAAGTTGCTCAGCTTCACTTGAGGCCTGTTGCGCGCTTAAAGCGAGTGCGAGTAGCTGTTGACCATAAGCTTCAAAAACTACACGACCGGTAATACAAGTATGCTCGAATGCTTGCATGCCTTGTTGATACCAATCAAATAATAAGTGCTGAGCCGAGTCTTCAAAATAAGGGACATGCAAACGAATGATTTCGGTTTGACCTATTCGGTCAAGGCGACCAATACGTTGTTCTAATAAATCAGGGTTGCTTGGTAAATCAAATAATACGAGGTGGTGAGCAAATTGAAAGTTGCGACCTTCACTGCCTATCTCTGAGCACAACAATAACTGTGCACTGTCTTCATCTTGAGCAAAGTATGCTGCGGCTCGGTCACGTTCAAAAATGGATAAGCCTTCATGAAACACAGCACTGCGAATGCCTTCTTTAACACGTAATGCTGCTTCTAAGTCAATAGCGGTTTGTGCATGGGCACAAATCACCAAGACCTTTTCTTTTTTCAATGATTTGAGAAGATCAATTAAATACTCTACGCGAGGATCAAAATCTGTCCATAACTCTGCTTGACTATCTAACCCGTAAAGCATTTCAGGGGTAAAAACAAACTTAGCTTGTTTTGAATTTGCCAGTGTTTCAGGGCAGCCACTGAGCATAAATTCATTTAATGACTCTTGGTATTGCTCGGGCATGATTAATGGCGCAGGATGCGTTTGTCGCGCAGGAAAACCTTTAATGGTGTTGCGCGAATTTCTAAACAAAATACGGCCGGTGCCATGTCTATCAAGTAATTGTGCTAATAACTTTTGTCGAGTACTGGCTTGTTCTTCAGTATTATCACTATTGAGTGCTGATAACTGTTCAGCAATATTAGATTCTTTAAGCAATGCTACTAAGGTGTTTTCTTGAGCTTTTGATAATTTCTCACCTGCAACCAAAGCGTTAGCGGCATCTGCTACTTCACTATAATGCGACTCTTCTTCAGTGAATTTGTCGTAATCGAAAAATCGATCAGAATCGAGTAAACGTAAACGGGCAAAATGGCTTTCATGACCGAGTTGATCTGGTGTTGCTGTTAATAATAATACCCCTGGAATAACTTGTGATAATTGGTCAATGCACTGATATTCAAGACTTGGTTTATCTTGCTGCCAATTTAAATGATGCGCTTCATCAACCACCATTAAATCCCAGTCTTCACTGATCAATTCTTCATACCATTTAGGATTGTCGGTAATAAAACCTAAATTAACCAATACTAATTGCTCAGTGCTAAAAGGGTTAGTGCCATCTTCACCTGCGGTTTCAACACACCTGTCTTCATCAAATATACTGAATTTAAGGTTAAAACGACGTAACATTTCAACCAACCACTGATGCATTAATGATTCTGGAACAATAATTAGAATGCGCTTTGCACGGCCACTGACTAATTGTTGATGCAGAATTAAACCCGCTTCGATGGTTTTGCCTAAACCCACTTCATCGGCGAGTAAAACACGAGGAGCAAAGCGATTACCTACTTCATCGGCAATATAAAGTTGGTGGGGAATAAGACTAACGCGCCCGCCTGTTAATCCCATTAATTCAGATTGTTGTTGCTCATACTGATGTTGCAAACAATCTTTGCGCAAACGAAACCAATCAAGTCGGTCTACTTGGCTATTTAGTAAACGGTCGTGGGGTTTATTGAATTTAATAAAATGATCTATCATCACTTCTTTTAATGATATTTCTTCGCTCTCACTGCCTTGCTTAGCAGCCTGTTTTATACCGTGATAAGTAATGATGCCGTGTTCTTCAGTGCTTGATGTTACTTTTAACAGCCAGCCTTCATGACTTGGAATAGTATCGCCTTGATTGAAAATAACACGGGTTAAGGGGGCATTTGCTTTGGCGTATTGGCGTGACTCACCGGTAGCGGTAAAAACAATATTAACAAAGCGGTGCTCAACACCAGTAACGGTTCCTAACCCTTGATCTGATTCACTGTCACTGATCCAACGTTGACCTACCTGAAATGGCATAAACTAAACTCTCCGAGAACTAAAAATTATATTATTCCCCGCACATTATATTGAACAAGGAAAAAAGCGGCGCTATGGTACTCTTATACCCAAACTACTTCAAGATGCAGGATTCAGCGGGAATTAAAAACATCTTTAGACAAGCGATAAAATAGCTAAAAGAACGTCATCATTTTTCTCTAATGCTGATATTTGCTAATCACTTTAGCTATTTCACCTCTACTATCAAGAGTGGATATCGTTTTGGCCCATAACTGGGTAACACAAGCCGGTGTGTTTTTGTGAAAAATAAAAGCGGTTTTATATTTATCATTTAAGGTATAAATAGAGGCAAGTTTTTTGTCTTCCAAGCCTAACTTATTTAACTTGAATTTAGCCACTAACTCTGAATATGCAATTGCTTCAACTCGATTATGTAGTAACATTGCTAACATGCTATTTGCCGAAGTAGTTACCACTTTGTTTTCTATTTTTAGTTCTTTATCAAGTAAAGCATCCCCTATATCTTGACGAACAACAGCATAAGTAAGCTTTTCGATTGGTTTACTGAGCAAGGTGTTTTTGTTTTCACTCAAGACCATAATGGATACTTTTGTTATTACTGGTAAACTAATTAATTGAAATTTTTTGCTTCGTTCAGGTGTTTTAATCATATTAAAAGCAGCGTAATTAGGATAGCTTTCAAGAGTATGGAACAATCTTGCCCAAGGCACTGTTAATACGTCATCAAGGTTGATATCAATTTTAAGTTCTTGAAATATTAACGATAAAATTTCAGGATAAATACCAACGAGTTTGCCATTTTCATCTAGATAGTTATAAGGTGGGTAATCTTCAGTATACCATTGATACTCTTTGAGTATTTTTGTTGCCTGTTGCTCGGTGCACTCAAATGAGTGCACCGCTGCAGAGAAAATAAAATAAAAAACTACAACTATTTTTAAAGCCATTAAATCACATAATTGTTTAATATTACTTTCAGTATAGTAAAAGAAAAAAGATTTACTAAACTGCTCAAATCGCCTTGCTAAGTTTTCATTTAGGTGTACTGTTAAAGTGTAAGCCAATAATGATTGTTCTACTTTTTTGTGGTTGTTTTTTTGTCAGTAAATCTCGGAGATTGCTTATGACTGAAGAAATTATAAATAGTGAGAAAACCGTTGTCACACCTTCTGGCGTTGAAAAAACTATCTATATTTTAGATACCAATATTTTACTCCACGAACCTTTTGCATTTTTATCTTTTAAAGAACATGACGTTGTTGTCCCCATGACAGTGTTAGAAGAATTGGACTCAATTAAAGACAGGCGAAAAGACGTTAGCCGAGATGCTAGAGTAGCTATTAGAGCCCTTGAAGATACGCTTTCAGATGCCACTCCAGAGCAAGTACTAGCAGGGGTTAAATTACCTGAAAATGATGAACAGCATCCTAGTGGCTGTTTATCAATCATCAATGACTATTCCCTAGCACAAACAGCGAAAACTTTGTCATTTAATGAAAATGATAATCGCATTATTAACGCGGCATTGCACATACAAGAGAAAACACCATCGAGTAAAGTGGTTTTAGTTACCAAAGACATTAACATGCGCTTGAAAGCTAAAGGTGCAGGCCTTGCCCATGTTGAAGATTATCGAACCGATCAGCTTATTGATGATATTCAATTTTTAACCAAAGGTTATCATCTATTCTCAGGTGACTTTTGGCAACAAGTTAAAGCCTGTGATAGCGAATCAGATGGGCGTTATACTACGCACTTTATTGATAAAAATACTGTGCCCTTAAGTTATATGAATGAATATCTTATTGATGAAAGCGAAAGCTTTGCCGGTAAAGTCACAGGCTGGAATGATGAAAAAATATCCGTGTTAGATTTAGGTCGCGAGCGGTTATTAGGAAAAACAGCGTGGGGTATTCACCCAAAAAATATTTATCAAGGCATGGCAATGGATGCTTTACTTGATCCAACCATTGATTTGGTTATTTTAACAGGCCCCGCCGGTTGTGGTAAGACTTTGCTCGCCCTAGCTACAGCATTAGAGCAAGTAATAGAACGTGGCTTGTATGATAAAATTATTGTTACCCGATCGACACCAGAAATAGCCGAGTCTATTGGTTTTTTACCTGGCACCGAAGAAGAAAAAATGGCACCGTGGTTAGCAGCTATTACTGATTCCTTAGAAGTGCTACATAAACAAGATGAAAGTATGTCAGGCAGTTTAGATTACATCATGGATAAAGCGAATATTCAGTTTAAATCAGTAAATTTCATGCGTGGGCGTAGTATTCAAAATTCATTAGTACTTTTAGATGAATGTCAAAACTTAACAGCGGCTCAACTTAAAACTATCATTACCCGTTGTGGTGAAGGTACTAAGTTAGTGTGCTCTGGCAATTTAGCGCAAATAGACAGTAATTATTTAACCGCGGTTACTTCAGGGTTAACATACATTGTTGAACGTTTTAAAGACTTTCCAGGCTCTGCAACCGTTAATCTTAATGGTGTTGTTAGAAGTCGCTTGGCTTCTTTTGCAGAAGAAAATTTGTAAGGCTTTTCTTTTGTTTGATGAGTTGTAACATTTTGTATTTGAGCGCAGCCTAAGGTTTGCAATTCAATTTATATTAGTGTTAACATTTAAGCACGTTCACGTAATGCTATTAATTATCCGTGCTTAAATTTTTCAATAAAACAGTAATGCTGACTTTGCTATGTTTGATCTTTATTGGTCAATCAGTTGCTTCGTCTGTAATGTTTTATAGTATGCCAAGTATGAATATGGGTGTTATGCAAGAGCAAGGCATGCATAGTATGCATGGCGCAAGTCATTCTACTCAGGTAGCTGATGCTGACGATGTAGAAGATTGCTGTTCACAAGAACTTCATTGTTTTGCCAGTGCTTGTTCAATGTTGAGCGCATTCTCAGGTATAATCAATACTGACGTTATTGCTGGAACCTCATTAAAAATAACGTCAACAGATTTACTCATCACTAGTCAGAAACTAACCTCTCTTTATAGACCTCCAATTCTTAGTTAATACAGCATAAATGCGTCCAAATTTTGGCTCATTTCTCGCTTTACACCTTACAATAGTAACACTTAAAAATATCAAGTAAATCTTAGACACCACTAGTTTATTTAGGCTATTGGTTTGATCTAAAACTATTTTATGCCGTATTTGGCTCAGTATTAATTAATCCCTGGGGGGCTTATGTTTTCAAATAAACTTACACTTAAATGGTCTTTTGCAAAAAGCATTCTTACCTTTATTACCATGGTTGCTATTGCTAGCACCGCTGCTGCAAGCAATAAAACTACGACTAAAGGGGCTGAAAGTAATTCGTCAACATCATCCTCTGCCTTAGTCGTTTATAAAAGCCCTAGTTGCGGCTGTTGTAAAAAATGGATTAGCCATCTTGATCAAAACGGCTTTCAATCAACAGTACATAACAGATTAAACTTAAGTGAACTTAAAATAAGTAAAGGTATTGCGCCACAGTATCGCTCATGCCACACGGCTATATCTGAGGATGGTTATGTGTTTGAAGGGCATGTGCCGGCTAAATTTATTAACCAGTTTCTAGCTGAAAAGCCTCAAGATGCACTCGGTTTATCTGTTCCGGCAATGCCAATAGGTACTCCAGGTATGGAAATGGGTGAGCGTTTTATGCCTTATCAAGTACTATTATTAAAAACGGATGGAACGAGTGAAGTATATTCCATGGTAAATTCGTATAAGGAACAATTTTAATGTTTACCTCTATTCAATTACAAGACAAAGGTCGTATGCTTGCAATAAGCGTACTGTCTTTGGCTTGTTTTAGTGTTTATGCGAACTCTGACCCAACGGATGTTAAAACCCTAACTTTCGCGCAAGCAATTAAAATAGCGCAGAAAAATGATCCTTGGCTTAGCGGTAACCGTCATAAAGAAGATGCCATTATGTCAATGAGTAAAGTCGCTGAAACTTTACCGGATCCTAAAGTGTCTATCGCTATGGCGAATGTTCCGATTGACGGTTATGACTTTAACCAAGAGGGGATGACGCAATTAAAAGTTGGCGTTACGCAAATGTTTCCTCGTGGTGACAGCTTAGCCCTTAAAAATGAACAGTTACGTAAAGAAAGCCAAGCTTACCCATTTCAACGACAAGACCGTCAAGCAAAAGTTGCCGTTACTGTTGGTCAATTATGGCTTGATGCTTATCGCATTCAGCAAACTATCAAGTTAATCGAAAGAGATTATTCGTTATTTGAACAGTTAGCGGATGTCGCTCAAGCAAGTTATTCCTCAGCACTTGGAAAAACTCGACAGCAAGATATTGTGCGAGCACAGCTAGAGTTAACTCGCTTAGATGACAGGCTTGATTTATTAGCACAGCAGAAAAACAGGTTTGAAGGTCAGTTGTTACAATGGCTTAGTGATTATGCCCCAGATGTTAATCCAGAAGATAAAATATCAATGAATAGCATGACATTGCATGGCATTTATTTAGGCAAGGATTATCCTGAAATTGATTTATTAAAACCTGAACTAGTTATTGCAAAAAAATGGCAACAACCTGAAGAGCTGGTGACGTTTTTTAATCAACACCCGGCAGTTATCGCTGTTGATAAAAAGATTGATGCAGTTAAAACCGGTATTAGCTTAGCAGAGCAAAAATATAAACCTGAATGGGGGGTCAACGCGAGTTACGGCTATCGTGGTGACGATCCTATGGGCAGAAGCCGCGCTGATTTAGTGTCAGTTGGCGTGACATTCGATGTGCCACTTTTTACTGAGAATCGTCAAGACCAAGAAGTAAAATCAGCAGTCTCTAAAACAGAAGCAGTAAAAACGGAAAAACTTTTATTGCTAAGAAAACTACTTGGCGCATATTCAAGTGGCAAGGGGCGTTTATTACGCTTAAACGACAGACAAAAGCTTTATCGAGGCACATTGCTACAACAAAGTCATGATCAAGCTGAAGCTTCTTTAACTGCATATACCAATGACGACGGCGATTTTGCTGAAGTGGTTAGGGCAAGAATTGCGGTTTTGAATGCTGAAATTGATGCCTTAAATATTGAAATAGCGCAACAAAAAATCACTTTAGAGTTAAATTATTTATTTATTGGCACCCTTGCTGCCACTTCACAAAATATAAGCCAGCAAGACTACGCTAGCAAAGGAAATTTACAATGAGTTCAAACAAATCAATGTTAATCGGCGCTGTGATTGGCTCAGTCGTGACCCTAGGCGCTTATAGTGTCTTTGCACCGACAACAACAGAGACAACCGCATCAGCGTCAGCACCACAAAAAAAAGAGCCGCTTTATTGGGTTGCACCTATGGACCCGAATTTTACCAGTGATAAGCCCGGAAAATCGCCAATGGGGATGGATTTAATTCCTTATTATGCTGATGACGGCTCAGGTCCTGATGAAGGTAAAGGAACTATTCGTATTTCTCCAGACGTAGTTAATAATTTAGGTGTTAGAACGACAGCGGTAAGATATAAAGCGCTTCATACGCAAATTGATACCGTCGGTTATGTTGCTTATGATGAAGACCGATTAGTGCATATTCATCCACGTGTACAAGGTTGGATAGAAAAACTTTATGTTAAAGCTATTGGCGATCCAGTACAAAAAGGGCAGCCGCTTTATGATATTTACTCGCCAGAATTAGTCAATGCGCAAGAAGAGTTATTGTTAGCGTTAGATCGTAAAAATAAACGTCTTATCAGCGCAGCAGAAGACAGATTGTTAGCACTGCAAATTCCTCAATTAGCAATAAAACAGTTGAAAAAGACCCGAAAAGTTTCTCAAAATATTACCTTTTATGCGCCGCAAAAAGGTGTGGTAGAAAACCTAAAGATTCGAGAAGGTTTTTTTGTTAAACCGGGCGCTACCATGTTATCAATAGGTGATTTGTCTGAGGTGTGGGTAGAAGCAGAAGTATTTGAACGCCAAGCAGCGCAAGTAAAAGTGGGCACACCATTGAGTATGACCCTTGATTATTTACCCGGTAAAATATTCCAAGGCAAAGTTGACTATGTTTACCCAACACTTGAAGCTAAAACTCGTACTGTAAAAGTCCGTATTCGTTTTAATAACAAAAATGGCGAATTTAAGCCGAACATGTTTGCGCAAATATCCATCCATACCAGCGCTGACCAAAGTGCTTTATTAATTCCAAAAGAAGCATTAATTCGTACCGGTAATCAAGACAGAGTGGTTTTAGCACTAGGTGAAGGTAGCTTTAAATCAGTTGAAGTAAAGGTAGGGCGCTTTGACAGTGAAAGTGTTGAAATTTTAGCTGGCATTTCTGAAGGCGAGAAAGTAGTAAGTTCAGCGCAGTTCTTACTTGACTCTGAATCGAGTAAGACTTCTGATTTCTTGCGCATGAACCATGATGATGGCGCAGATGAAGCTGAGCCAACGTCGGTTTGGGCGCAAGCAACCATTACCAGCATGATGGCAGACCATAAAATGTTAACACTAGAGCATGAGGCAATTAGTGAGTGGGCATGGCCAAGTATGGTAATGGATTTTATTGCTACCAATGAAGTTGATTTTTCTGAGCTAAAAGAAGGTTTAACCATTCAGGCACAAATTGAGAAAACAGCAAGTGGTGACTATATTATTTCAGCCATTGAAGTGGGTGAAAAACCGGTAAGCACTGCCACTGTAATGGGCACTATTAAATCATTAATGGCAGATCACGGCATGATTACCATTGACCGTGCAGCAATTGAAAAATGGAATAGACCTGCTGAAGAAGTTGATTTTACTGCTGCTGACGGTGTTGATCTTTCAGCATTATCCGTGGGCATGATGGTCAACTTTACTTTTGAAATACGTGATGGTGATTTTATTATCACTGAAATTAACCCGATGGCAAGCGCTTCTGATGAAGAAGCTGCTGATCATTCAAACCACTAAAAGTAGGAGTCACTAAGTTATGATTGCTGCTATTATTCGCTGGTCTATTGGAAATCGATTTTTCGTTATACTAGCCACGTTAATTGTGATGGGTATTGGCTTATATTCAGTCAAAAATACCCCAATAGATGCCTTGCCAGATTTGTCTGATGTGCAAGTTATTATTAAAACCTCTTTTCCAGGACAAGCTCCACAAGTGGTGGAAGATCAGGTTACTTATCCATTAACCACCGCTATGTTATCAGTACCGGGTGCGGTAACGGTACGTGGCTATTCGTTTTTTGGCGATAGTTATGTTTACGTTATTTTTGATGAAGATACCGATCTTTATTGGGCGCGCTCACGAGTATTAGAATATTTAAGCCAAGTGGCTCCAGATTTACCTGCCTCAGCAAGACCGCAACTAGGCCCTGATGCCACGGGTGTTGGTTGGGTTTATTTATACTCTTTGGTTGATAGAACAGGCAATAATGATTTAAGTCAATTAAGAAGCTTGCAAGACTGGTTTTTAAAATATGAATTACAAACCGTGCCGGGTGTATCTGAAGTTACTGCGTTAGGAGGTATGGTTAAACAATATCAAATACAAGTAAACCCTGATAAGCTGCGTGCTTTTGGTATTCCACTGTCGCATATTCAAACAGCTATAAAGCGTGGTAACCAAGAAATTGGTGCTTCGGTAGTCGAAATGGCCGAAGCTGAATATATGGTAAGAGCGACTGGTTATATTAAAAGTGTTGCAGACTTAGAAAACATCCCACTTGGGGTAAATAAAAATGGTACACCACTATTACTAAAAGATGTTGCCGAAATAGGTACAGGCCCACAAATGCGCCGAGGCATTGCAGAGCTTGACGGCGAGGGTGAAGTGGTTGGCGGCATTGTGGTGATGCGTTTTGGTGAAAATGCCCAAGAAGTGATTAATGGTGTTAAAGCAAAACTTGAGCAACTGAAAAAAGGTTTACCTGAGGGAGTTGAAATTGTTCCTGTTTATGACAGATCGGCATTAATTGAACGAGCAGTAACTAATTTAGGCTTTAAGCTACTGGAAGAATTTGGCGTAGTGGCTTTAGTTTGTGTTGTGTTTTTATTTCATGTGCGCTCATCACTGGTGGCTATTTTGAGCTTACCTGTGGGTATTTTAATGGCTTTTATTGTTATGCACGCCCAAGGATTAAATGCCAATATTATGTCATTAGGGGGGATTGCTATTGCTATTGGTGCCATGATTGACGGTGCCATTGTTATGATAGAAAACATGCACAAGCACATGGAGCGAACACCAATAACCAAAGAGAATCGCTGGAAAATAGTTATGGAATCGGCCAGTGAAGTTGGGCCAGCACTGTTTTTTAGTTTATTAATTATTACTGTAAGTTTTGTGCCGGTATTTACCTTAGAAGCGCAAGAAGGGCGAATGTTTTCACCTTTAGCCTTTACTAAAACTTATGCTATGGCAGCCTCGGCCATTTTAGCCATCACCTTAGTGCCGGTGTTAATGGGATATTTTATTCGCGGTAAAATATTGCCTGAACATGAAAATCCAGTTAATAAATTTTTAACTTGGATTTACATGCCAACGTTGAAAACGGTTTTACATTACCCTAAAACCACAGTTTTGGTTGCTACTATGTTGTTAGGTGTTGGTGCCTATCCGTTAGATAAAATTGGTAGTGAGTTTATTCCCCCCCTTGATGAAGGGGATCTGATGTATATGCCGACGACGTATCCCTCTTTATCAATTGGCCAAGCAAGACAAATATTACAGCAAACCGATAAACTGATTAAATCCGTACCTGAAGTTAAAACGGTATTTGGTAAAATCGGTCGCGCTGAAACGGCCACCGATCCTGCGCCGTTAACTATGATTGAAACTTTTATTCAATTAAGACCCCATGATGAATGGCGTGAAGGCATGACCACGGATAAATTAATTCAAGAGCTTGATGCGTTAGTTAAAATTCCTGGGTTAACTAATGCTTGGGTAATGCCGATAAAAACCCGTATTGACATGTTAGCAACAGGTATTAAAACACCTGTTGGTATCAAAGTGGCAGGGCCTGATTTATCTGTTATTCAAAACATAGGTAAACAAATTGAAGAAATTTTAATTGAGGTTCCTGGTACAGCTTCTGTTTATTCAGAGCGTGTTGCCGGTGGTCGTTACGTTAAAGTTGATATTCAACGGGCAAAAGCGGCTCGTTTTGGTCTTAATATTGGTGATGTACAACAAGTTGTTGCTACGGCTATTGGTGGTATGAATGTTACCCAAACCGTTGAAGGGCTTGAGCGTTACCCAGTTAATTTACGTTACCCGCAAGATTACCGTAATTCACCTGAGCAGCTATCGCTACTTCCTATTGTTACGCCAAAAGGGCAACGTATCTCTTTAGGAGATGTGGCTAATGTTTATGTAGAAGATGGTCCTCCAGCGATTAAATCAGAAAATGCACGTTTAAATGGTTGGTCTTATATTGATATTAAAGATATTGATGTTGGTACCTATGTAGAGAAGGCTAAGGTAGTACTCGATGATAAGCTAGTTTTACCTGCGGGTTATTCTATTGTTTGGGCGGGGCAATATGAATATATGCAACGAGCAAAAGCGAAGTTAACTTATGTGGTGCCATTAACCTTGGGCATCATTATTTTCTTACTTTACTTGAACTTTCGCAACGTCATTGAAGTAGCCATGATTATGGGCACTTTACCTATGGCGATGATAGGGAGTATCTGGCTAATGTATATTGAAGGCTATAACTTCTCAGTGGCGGTTAGTGTTGGCTTTATCGCACTGGCAGGGGTCACGGTTGAAATTGGCGTCATCATGTTAGTTTATTTAAATATGTCCTACAAAGAAATGCTAGCTGACCATGAGGAAAAAGGCATTGCAACGGATCGTGAGGATGTATTTAAAGCGGTACTCCATGGTGCAGGTTTACGTATTCGCCCTATTATGATGACGGCGGCAGCGATTATCGCAGGTTTATTGCCTATTTTATATGGAACTGGCACTGGCTCTGAGGTTATGAGCCGCATAGCTGCACCAATGGTGGGTGGAATGGTAAGTTCGGTTATTTTAACCTTATTCATATTGCCGGCAATATTTTTCTTATGGCGCGCACCAAGAATTACAAAGCATAAATAATGCGTAATCACTTAGCTTCTATAATTTAAGTGATATTAAAATTTTGCGAGTGATCATGTTGCTCGCATTTAACTTTAAATATATAGCTTAAAGTAATATGATAGAACTCAATAGAATATAATTATAAGTGAGAGATAAATGAGTGTATTAAAAACAAGTAGAAAATATCATAAATGGCTGATGCTATTTTTAGGTTTACAGTTTGTTGTTTGGTCGGTGACTGGTGCCTATATGGTATTTTTTAATATTGATTATATTCACGGTGATACGTTAATAATTAATCATCAAAATAAAGTCAACCCAAGCAATATTAATTATTCGCAGCAACAATTGTTTGCGCAATACCCAAATGCTAAAAATGTGGAATTAGATCTGTTTATTGATCGTGAAGTCTATCGTTTTAACTTAAATAAGAAAAAGTATTTAGTGGCAGCTAATAATGGTAAGCAGTTATCTCCTTTAAGTGAGAGTGAAGCAGTAAAAGCCGCTAAACATTTATACACAGGTAAGGGCGCTGTTGAAAGTGTTGAGTTGATTGAAAATAATCCACCGTTTGAATTAAGCCGGCGTGTACATAGTGCATTGCCGGCATGGCGAGTTAACTTTGACGACTTAGGCTCACCGGCACTTTATATATCGGCAACTAACGGAAAACTGTTGGCCAAACGACACAATTTCTGGCGTTTATTTGATTATATGTTTAATTTTCATGCTATGGATTATATCAATGGTGCCATCGACAATTGGCTACTGTTTTGGACCACGCTCTTTAGTATTTTTGCCAGTATTACCGGACTTATCTTAATGTATTTTCGTGTTTTTAAGTCAGACAAAGATATTCTTGATGCCAATGAGAATGAGCACACTGTTAAGGAGACTATCTAATGATGTTAGTTAGAAAAATTCATAAGTGGGCTTCAGTGCTTGTTGGTATTCAATTTTTATTGTGGCTGTTAAGTGGTATATATTTCAATATCATGGATCATACTAAAGCCAGCGGTGCTACTTATCGAAGTGAGCATAATATGGCTGTAGCGGTTGATAATGCCAAGTTGGTTGACCCTAAGGTGATTTTAGAAAAGCTAGCGCCAGCCATTTCAGTTACACAAACTAACTTATTAGGTCAACCTTATTACTTGTTAACTCATGTTAAAGGCTTGTATCGCAATTTTGTTAACGAATATACCTTAGTTGACGCCTACAGCGGCGCTGTTACCAATGTTGATGAGGGCTTTGCAAACAAGCTTGCTAGCATGTCATACAGCGGTCCCGGTAAGATAAAAAGCACAACCTTAATAACGGGCGTTATTGATGATTTTCCCAAGCAAAAAAATGCCACTTGGCAAGTTGATTTCGCTGATGACATCAACACTAGTGTTTATGTTGAACAAGGCTCAGGGCGTATTGTTGGTCATAGTGATGACGAAAAACGTTTTGCTGATATCTTTTTCATGTTGCATTTTATGGACTACGGCAATGAAGGTAGTTTCAATAATGTGCAAATTATTCTTTTTGCCTTTATTACTCTTTGGCTTTGTTTGTCTGGTTTAATTTGGACCATTGATTTAGGTTTACGTGGCCAATATCAAATCAAGTACTTTGCTAAGAAAAAAGAGGTGAAGCTCTTTGATAAGCATCAAAAAAGTTTAGGCAGTGTCGCCTTATCTACTCACACTAATTTACTTGATGGTTTAATTGAGCAAAATATTACCTTACCGTCAACTTGTGGTGGTGGCGGTACTTGTGGTCGCTGTAAAGTGATGGTTAGCCCTGTAGCAAATGCTACTTCTGCTGATCATGTACATTTTAATGACCATGAAATACAGCAAGGCTATCGCTTAGCGTGTCAGCATTTTTGTAATGATGTTGAGCATATGACCTTAATTGATGTTACTGATGCAGAGAAACATACCTTAGAATTAGTGAAAAGTCGTTTTGTTAGCCCTTTTATAAAAGAGTTACGTTTTAAAGTTAAAGGCGAAGCACCTTTTTCATTTAAAGCGGGTGCTTTTATGCGCTTTTTTATTCCTGATGCTACCGGAGTATCAAAACCGGTTGATTTACCGCAAGCGTTGGCGAGTCATTGGCAAGATATTGACGATTTTACCTATGAGCATGGTGACTGTAGTCGCAGTTACTCATTTGCTGAGTCGTCAAAAATAACCGACGAGTTAGTTTTTACCATAAAAATGCAAAGTGCGCCTAAAGTCGATGGTAATAGTAAAGTGTTGCCGGGGATCGGCTCAAATTATCTTTGTAATCTAGCTGTAGGTAAAACTATTGAGGCACTAGGTCCGTTTGAAGATTTTTTCGCCCAAGAAAATAGTGAAAAAACTATGGTGCTGCTAGGCGCTGGCTCAGGAATGGCACCGTTAAAAGCCATTATTGAAGAACAAATGGCTATAATTTCTGCTAGCAGTGAGCAAGCCGCAGCCAATAGAAACATTCATTTCTTCTATGGCGCAAGAGTAGAAAATGACCTGCTTTACGTTGATGAATTTTATCAACTTGCCGAACAAAACGAACATTTCCATTATTACCCAACCTTGTCAAGAAAAGACGAAAAATGGTTAGGGGCTA
>Ga0316207_10000650_pt1 | contig 51856 bp, 36 predicted proteins | sample 6weekpyrite_MG_FD_204943 | JGI IMG/M metagenome (GOLD analysis project Ga0316207, IMG submission 204943) | Microbial mat bacterial communities from mineral coupon in-situ incubated in ocean water Damariscotta River, Maine, United States -... | ecosystem: Environmental > Aquatic > Marine >...
TGGCGGCGGTTCCGGTAATTTCTCAGATGGTAATGGTGGACCTGGTGGTGGCTTTACAGGCACTGTCGGTGGTGGAGCTAATGGTGGTTTTGGCGGCCCCGATACGGGATTAAACCCGAATGGTGTTGATCAGCTTAACGGTGATGGTGATGCACATTCCGGCGCGGGTGGTGGTGGATACAGCGGCGGTGGACGTGGTACCAGCTATGGTCAGGGCGGCGGTGGCGGCTCAAGCTTCGGTGACAGTACTATTGCGGGTAACGGACGTTTACCTGGTAATGCTGCTGAGGCAGGTAACTCAGGTTATGGAGGCATTGGTAACAGTTATTATGACAATCAGGGACCTAAAGGCCCTCACGGTAGTGATGGTAAATTAACCCTGTACTGTGCTATTTCATCAACCGCAGTGGTTGATGCTGATAACGATGGGGTTTTGGACGCTTATGAAACATCTACGTTCTTAACCAATCCTAATCTTGCTGATACGGACGGTGACGGCCTCTCTGATTTTGCTGAGCTCGTAACACATCACACGAATCCACTGCTTACAGATACCGATGGAGATGGACTAACTGATGATACTGAGATCAATACTCATGGGACAGACCCAAATATAAGTGATACGGATGCAGACGGTTTGTCAGATGGTGATGAATTAACACTACATTCTACCGATCCTCTAAATCCTGATTCTGATTCAGATACACTCAGTGATGGCGTAGAAATTAATACGCATTCATCTAATCCAAATAGTGATGACTCTGATGGTGATGGTTTAACAGATGACGTTGAAGTTAATACGTATCTTACAAGCCCTACTTCATCAGATAGTGATTCAGATGGTTTATCAGATGCATCAGAAGTTAATACTCATTTAACGAATCCGAATCTGTCTGATTCAGATAATGACGGACTGAATGATTTCTTTGAAATAAACACCTATTCAACGAATCCTTTATCACCTGATAGTGATGGTGACAGAGTCATCGATAGTGATGAAATTCAGGTTTATTCGACTGATCCGAATAATGAAGATAGTGACTCGGACGGATATACTGATGGTGATGAAATTATAGTTAAACCAGTCATTGCTGATAATGCTGTTCCATTAGATACAGTTACATATGAAGCGTGGGGGCTTTACGAATATAACCCCGTTGCAACTTGTAATGTAATCCTGGGTAAGGCATGGGGTGCTGGTGGTGGCCAAAACTGGGCATCGAACGGTAATTCATCAGTTGGCGGCGGCGGCGGTTATGCTAAAACATTAATAGATGTTGATGCGGCTAATGTTGTAGAGCTCTATGTTGGTGAAGGCGGTCGCGGCTCCGGCATGAATGGTAATGCTTTTGGTGGCGCACTTGGTGGAGACACAGCACACTTCGGTGGCGGTGGCGGCGGAAGTACCGAGCTAAGAATTTTAAATGAGCGCTTGTTGGTCGCTGGCGGCGGCGGTGGCTCTGGTAATAGTTCTAATGGCCATGGCGGAGCTGGCGGTGGTTTTACCGGTACTCCCGGTGGTGGAGAAAATGGTGGCTTCGGTGGCCCTAACACAGGTTTAAACCCTGATGGTGTCAATCAAACTGGCGACGGCTATAGTGCTCATTCAGGTGCCGGTGGTGGCGGCTACAGTGGCGGCGGTCGTGGCACCAGTTCTGGTCAGGGCGGCGGTGGCGGCTCAAGTTATGGTGATAGCACTATTGCTGGTACAGGTCGAGCTCCAGGTAATTTAGCAGAGGCTGGCAATTCAGGTTTTGGTGGAGTCGGTACAAGCTATTATGACAACCAGGGCCCTGATAGCGCTAACGGTAGTGATGGTAAAATCATTGTAGAGTGTCATGTTTCAATCGGAAACACAGGTGGCTCTAATCCTAATGATATAACCTCCGTACCGAGCTTTGTTTATGTCCCTTAATAACCATTAAATAATAAACACAGTGAAATCACAGGGAAGTGATTTTGCTGATTTATTATTCTATTTATCCACTCATAATTCACACACAACTAGCTTTAATATTCATAACTAATTTTAAAATTTCCAGAACAGTTAATGTGAAAAAAATACACACTACAACTGTGTTAGATATTGTTTATAGGTATCTATAGCCCCATTTAAATTAAAAATATATAAAGTGAATTAATAATTAGTTATTAAAGCGCAAAATTATTTGCACTCCGTTGTCCAGTAAAATTGTTTACTGTTTCTATCAAGCCCTACCCGTATAAATACAAATTAGCTGTATCTATTATTTTCTTCGGTTCATTTTGAATAAAAAACATGCATAAATAAATGCTGCTTACTGTATATACAGATTAATAAAATAATCCTTTAAAAATTTAAACCGGTTATATAAAACATATAAAAATATATACTTCTTAAGATTTTAACGACAAGGTTTTATAGAGACTTTTATCTGGCCTTCTGTTAAAATTGCATAACATTTATTTACAAAGGACTCTTAATTAATGTTTACACCAAACCCGTTTAATAATAAAAATCCTATAGAAAACTATATATATTTTTCACCCCTGACTAAGGGTATAACAGGTAAGGCCATTAAAATAAACAAGGATCTTTTTCTGCCCTTCTTTTGTGGTATCGATCCCAATACCTATGATGGCAAGTTGATTATTCATAAAATTGAATCGCTACGTACAACACCCGATCACCTGAAGTCTTCATCTGGTAACCTTTATACATCCTCTGATCACACGCAACAGTTGCAAAATTTCCGTAATCAAAAAGAGCGCATGTTGGTCGTTAAAAATGCTCAAATAATTTATCGAATTGAACAAAAAAAAGGTGACACCTCCCCTACTGTTTATATAAACCAAATTCGAATTATTAATAAAAGTGATAGTAACGCTCCGGGCTTCTATAGTAGAAAAAAACTACCCGGTAGTGCACAACGGGGTCCAGCAACTAAAATGGAAAAACAATCCCTTAAGCATCTGACCGTGGGTATTAATGGTATGGCAGATAGTATTGAAGATGCTGTTAATCGTTTAAATACTATTGCTTTATTTTATAATCCCGCGAATGTATGTAATGACCTGGGTCTATGGGGCGGAGCCACTCATTCACATACAACTAAACAAGCAATTAAACAGCTAGCTGATGGCATCGAATTCAATAAATCAGATCCTGTAAACTGGAAAGTTGAGGGCGAAGCTGTTGGTCTGCTAGCTAAAGCATTGAAAAGAGTGAAAGGCACTCTTCCTAAGCATAAATTCCAAATAGTAAATCCTAAAGCAGATACACCTGAGTTATTAAAAACCATCACAGATAAAAAGGGTGAGTTTCTTGATATGTTTGTTAGTCACACAAACAGTGAATCATCACTAATTGCTAGTGCAAGCCATAAAGAGGCTCTTATTGGGAGAATAGGTCTTTTACCATGCGACAAAAACAAACGTGATAAAGTGATCGCTAAGATCAATGAGGCAACCCAGAGTGCAATGCCAGTAGCGCGACAGGCTTCCAGCTTAGGTCTTTCGAATAAAACATTTGTACAGGCATTAAGCAGTGCCGGAATGTATCGAACATGATATACCCTCAGGATATCTCAGGGCCGCAATTTAATGAAAGCGATCTGGTTGAGTTTGTATTTGAGGGGGCAACACTTACGTTGTCTGTACCTGCCATACGTAATAACACCAATAGCGTAGATCAGGTTACCAGCATCAGGGATTTTAGTCAGGTAGACACTCAGGATTGGGAAGTTGATTCTGAAGGTGCACACTGTTTTAATCTGCTTACTCAGAAGTGGACTTTCGAAGACACGAAAACGCTTGATGATATTGCGACATGTTGGGTTGATATATCCATAGTCGAGCTTCCCGAAGAATTGCAAAATTCGCACCTTGCATTATCTAAAAGTAGACTGAAGCAATATTTTCTAGATGCATTATCAAATGCGCTAGATGATATTAAGGATGGTGAAAATACGAGTATGGATAAAGCCGACTGGCCTAATAAACAGAATGACTATCTTTATAAATGTATTAATCGTTCTGAGTTAGACTGGATGCAGGTGCAGGTATCATTTGTGACCGATAATTTACCCAGCCCACTTGCCTATATTCCTATTAATAGTCGCTTTGTACTAAGTGCTTCATTCCATATGAGCAGTCTTCATTATTCGGATCGTGAAAATAAATACAGTGACAAATTAATTAGAGAAATTGAATTTTCATTGTTTGATGAATTTTTAAATAGTATTAATTTACGCTATCAGCCTGAAGTTATTTCTTTAATTAAAAAGGCAAATTAACAGAGATAAACATCTTATTTAAATAATTGAGCAATGCCCTCCCCTTTTATTACTGATTTAATTTCAGCGGTTTAATATTGATCTTTTGAAATAACTTGTTAGCTCTATCTTTAATAAACGGAAGCTTTCACTGTTCCTTTTTTCAAGGAACAGCTTAGCTTCTTCTTGTTTTTTATATACCAGTATTATGGGTTAATATAATCATAGCCTTCATTTTGATAATCCAGCACTGCTACAGCCCCCGATGGCACCATTTTAACACCGGGAATTAAATCAGTTGTAACCCACTTGTTGCCACGCATAGTGTTTTGACACATGTAAACTGATACGCCACGTTCAATTAATGAAGTGGTTAATGCAGCAGTGGGATTACCTGTAGTGACGCCATAAGTGCGGTTGTAAGCTTCATTGGTTAATAACCAGCGTCCACCCCCAGCATATCCAACAGCGACCATTTTAAAGTCATCATTAATAACCATACCATACATGTTTTCGTAATTATTAGTTGTATTGCGTGTTACCTGAACCTGTTGCGCAAGACCACTTCTTTTGTTAACTGAAGCTAAATTCCAGGCCACAACATTCTTTACGTCATGACGGTTTTGTATACAACTTGTTAAGCTACTGGTGCCTACACCAAATTCACCATCCATGTCCAGTATCGCCTGGTCAGGGCAAGCTAAGAGGGTATCATCAGGAGATTTCTTTCCAGCGTAGACGGTGGATGCTGTTGCAAATATTGTGATAAAAACGGTTACCGCAGGTATAATTCTCATGGTTTTTTTCCTAAATAGGTTTTTGGTTTGTCGTGTGTGCATTTTTGGCAATATTGCCGTTCTGAATCGCTTATTAAGACTGTACAATTCAAATACTTTTATACACAATCAAAAAATATGATGTTATAAGTTTTCTGCTAATGATTGGTAGTTTTCTCACTATCGCTTTACACTTGTGAAATGATTCACTGATTGCGCAATCGATAATCAGAAGGTGACAGACCAGCGTAACGCTTAAACATCCGGGTAAAATAGGAGTGATCAAAAAAACCAACCGCAAAACTCACATCACCTACTGAAAGTTGTGACTTCTCTAACAGTTCACGGGCTTTATCGAGTCTGTAATTAACCAGATACTCCCTAAAGGTGACTCCCTTTTCTCGCTTGAAGATGCGACTGAATTGGTGCTTGGATATTCTGCATTTTTTTGCTAACTCAGCTATATAAATCTTTTCCTGGTAATGATCCTCAACATATTTTATGACATGTAACGATGTACTCTTTTTGTCAGCAGGTTGCTGTACATTAATTGTGTTATAAAAAGTTTGACTGGGTTGAAAAATATCTCTCGATGATTTTTTATTGTTTCGTAGATCAGTTAACTTGCAAACATGATTATATAATATTTCACAGTCGACAGGTTTAACTAAATAATCCCATACACGTGCACGTAGTGCCCATATCGCTAAATTTTCATCGTGTTGTTCTGTGATCATTATTATGGGGATTGATGGAAATATTTTTTTTGTTAACTCAAGTGCTTTAAGGCATTTTATATCAGGGTAATCAAATTCGAAACATATCACATCAGGAAAAATATTATTAACGCGATCAATAAGATTAGAGTTTTCTTCTAATAAATAATGCTTAAAGCGACTGGATAATTGTGCGCACTGATGAAGGTCCGTTTTGTTTTTTCTGAGGTCTATTTGAAGCAATATTGGCATTTTCATTCTGTGATCTCCATTAGTTTTCTTATCACAGTTAAATTTGCGTTACTTAATCATTTTATTTTGTCATTACCATCAAAGCTGGAATACTTCCCTTCTACCTTAACCCTTGTACTTAAATAAGAGCGTATTAATAGTTCCTGTTGACATAAAACCATCAAATTAACGATGAGAGCTACGCGCCGTTACTACTTGTTATCCTTAGTTAAAAATTGTTCGTACTACTTTGCTTTTGCAACGCTACTACATCAATATATTTTCATAAGCATGTATGAATGACTTATGATGAAATTATAATCATTTAAAAGCAATCAACAACACTTGCGAAAAGTATCCTTTAAAAACTTCTAGTGGTTTATTGAAAGGATTGATGCCTCAGCAAAATTTCAATGTGTGCAATCTAAGTTTTAGTTTGCAGGTAGTCAATAAGGAGCGCTTAAAAGTGTGGACTAGTATCAGTTTTATTTAATTGCCTAATTCCGGTGAAGCATTATTTTAGGTGTTGGTCAAAAGACCTGTTTATTTTTCACAAAAATATTTTATTCCATTTATTTATTTATATTTACATATATCATGACTTAACTCACATAAAACACACTTACAACGAGAATATTGAGTTGTGTTTTATCTGTTTGTAAATAATCCTGCACAGGATATATTTTAGTTGATTAAAAAACATTCACTTGATACGGGTACGCGCAAATTAATACTAATAAATTATTCTATCTCCCAATAATTTAAGCATGATAATTTTTGCAGGTGTTTATTTGGGATTGATTAAATAGACATATATAAATAATATTAATAATTAACAGGAATTCCCATGAAAAAGAAACTATTACGCAGATTATCCATATCATTATTTGCACTGACTTTGACCGGCATGTCGACTGCTTTTGCAAGCAAATCAGATCATCATAGTGATGAACTGGAACTAACATTAATTCATATAGGTGACATTCATGGTCACTTAATACCACGACCACATTTACGCAGCGATGGTAATGGTGAGTTACAGGGAGGTCTTGCTCGGCTCTATACAAAAATAAAACATATTCGTGAAAAGAGTGACTCGTCATTGCTTATTAATACGGGTGATACAATCCAGGGTTCTGCAGAAGCATTATACACGCGTGGCCAGGCACTGGTGGACGTTATCAATGAATTCGATATTGATTTTTTTGCACCGGGTAACTGGGAGTTTGTTTATGGAACTGAACGTTTTCAAGCGTTATTCGCTGGACATGACCCAATTGCGCCCTGGGGTGCATTAGCTGCTAACGTGTACTTTGATGGATACCCCTATGAAGATAAAACCGGCCAGCGAGTTTTATCACCTTATACGATTACAGAAGTAGAAGACGTTAAAATAGGCATATTGGGATTTACTACAGAGCGTGGCCCTAAAGTCATTGGTGCAGATGTTGTACAGGGTTTCCGTTTTTCTAAAGGCGATGCCGAGATGGCTGAATTTGTCCCCCTATTAAGATCAAAGGTTGATTTGTTAATCGTTATATCTGAATTGGGCCTGGCAAATAATATTCGCCTGGCAGAAGCTAATCCAGGTATTGATATTATTCTATCATCTGACATGCATGAAGAAACAGCAGAGCCTGTTTATACATCGACCGGAACCCTCATCATTGAAGAGGGTCAGGATGGTACGCGTCTGGGTGAATTAAAGTTGACGATTAAAGATGGACATTTGGTTGAAACAGATTTTACTATGCACACAATTGATGGTCGTATTAAGGAAAATAAGAGTATTGCAAAAAAAGTTGCAGCCGTACGTAAACCATTTGTAAAAGGAACATTTATACCACAAATCAACCCGGTTAATGGAACAACATTAAATACCCCAATTGATACGGTAATCGGTCAGGCAGAAATTGCCCTGCACCGTTCAAATTTTTCTCATGAGAATATGCCTGCAGTAATAGAGGGTTCATCACATGATTTTCTTGCAGATGTTTTTAAGGAAATGACGCATGCTGATGCGGGCATTATAAGAGGTTTTCGTTATGGGACACATATTGCACCTGGGCCAATTAAACTTGAAGACATTTATCATTATGTTGCAATCGGTCCTTTTATAGCTAAAGGAGAAGTAAGTGGTCAACAGTTAAAAAATGTTATAGAGAACACAACTGATGGCTCATTAAATACTGACCCTGCAAAATGGCGTGGAGGCTGGTTATTTGGCTGGAGCGGCTTAACCTATGATTTGGATCCGTATGCCGCATTTGGATCTCGCGCTACTAATATTATGATTCATGATTATGAAACAAATCGTTGGGCCCCACTGGATCTAACCGCGACCTACACACTGGGTGGATATAATTTTGACTCGGAGCCTAATCTGATAAATAAGATTCCGGCTAAGAATGTTAAACAGTATCTGGATGTGGAAGGTAATGCTGTTGAGGGAACTCAGGTGGTAGCCGATTATTTAAAAACTCGTACGGCAAATCCAGTATTAAATCGAATTAATATTTTAGCACCATTGCCAGCGCCGAAATTTGGTAATTATGAAATACAACCACTACAGGGTGCGACACCTTAAGTGCTTTATAATAAGTAGATATGTGTTTATTAATGACTAAAGCAATGAGTAAGTACGTTTAGTCTTTTAAAATATTACTATAAAATGGCCAGTTAGCTTTTCAAAAATTGAATCGATAACTGGCCACTTTTAGTGGGCTTTTATTCAGTAGACCTGTATCCGATAAGTTGTTAATGATCAGTTTAGCATGAATAGGTCTGCTCGTTGATAGGTTACGGTCTGTGAGTAATAACGGTGCTTTACTAAGTTAACAGAACAACGTTTTCCTGATTTATTTATTATTACGCCTAAGCAGCATGCCTAAAGAAATCAGTCCGCTAAAAAACAACCATATAGCCGCAGGTAAAGGCACAGTAGCGACATCCCCCGCACGTACCACCATTACAAAATATTGATTTCCATTGTAGTGTTCAGCCTGTAATCCTGTTTGAAAATCAAACTGCCACGCATCATTTGCACTTTCTCCGTGCGTTGCAGACCAGTAAGGATGGGTTCTAAAAAGACTAAACGGCCCAGGATTAAACACCGGGCGAGTTTGTCTGGCATTTCCTGTAAGATCAAAACTGGCTTCATTTCCAAGGGTGTTATAAAAGAGGTGTGCCATTTCACTGCTGGTTGCACCTGCGTAAGCTGAATCGGATGCGCTTACGTTAAAGCCCTCATCGGCCGAACCATCATAAATCCTTCCATTTGCGGGAATATTAAATACGCTACCGTTGACTGGCCTGGTGATGGGCATACGCCAATCATTAAATCCCAAATACCCTGCATCTGAATTCACTGCATCTATCCATTGATTTGCAGTATCCCATCTCATTGCGCCGCTGGTCGTTACGCCGCTTATGCCAAATGTGTTACTCGCTGCCAGATTCGCGTTAGTTAACCAGGTAATATTTAGTTCGGTATCATACACGGCCTGGCCATCTAAACGTGATAACAACGCAGCATTTGAAGCGAATGAAAATATGATGGTAATTACGAAAAAATTAAATTTTAAAAAATTTATTGATGTCATTATTGTCTTCCTTTTTTTGAAAAATGCAATTGTGGATAATTAGTATAACGGTATAAAAAAACTATCAACCGTTAGGATGTACTCTGTAGTAGATGAAATAACTCCTGTTAAATTTATTCAGGGTAATACTCTTCATGTTCTTTTTTAGATCTTCTGTAGTCGATGACATAAGTTCCACTTACTCTGTCATGCAGGTAACGCTGGTTCATGAGCGCGTTGATAAATACTGTGATAATGTGCATAAAACTAGTAACGATCATTATAACTAACCTGAAAAAATATCGCAGGTGACGAATGCGCATAAAGTTTTTATCGGTAACTCTTAGTCCGAGTAAAAACTTACCAGGTGTTGATTGAAGGTAAGATGTTTCAAAACTCCATGTATAGATGCTGTATAGAATTATAAAAAAGGAAAATGTTATTTTTTTAAGCAGGGCTTCTTCTACCCCGCCGAAAAGTAACTGATATATCGATAGTAAACTATGCATCACAAAAAATATTAGACATAAATCTATGAGCAGTGCGAACATTCTCCTTGCATCACTGCTGAAATAATATTGTTTAAAAATCTTATCCTGAATTTTATTAATTTTTTTAATTGATTTTGAGCCGCGTAAATGCAGAACGGGATCGTTTCTCTGATTTAAATCATTAATTCTAAGCAGTAAAGTTTTACACCACTTGTCTTCTATGACATCACAAATATACTCTTCGTCATCTTTCCAGTTAAATAATGAGTTTAAATAGTTGAGAGTGGATGTTTTTATATCATCAATTTCGAGTAGTTTTTTAAGGATGGAGAGACCTAATTGCCAGTTAAAGTCAGTATCAAGAATAAATGTTGAAGACGAAATAAAACCCCATGATTTAATTACATTGCGCTGGCATTCATCTAAAAGCAGTTTATCTACCAGGGATAATACACGATCGAGTTCCTGTTGCTCATCACTGATCTGTTCGTCTATGGCCTGTTCATCATTAAACTGCTGGGTGTAAAGGGTATCGGGTACTTCTTCGTCATATGAAAAATTAATTTGATGAGTCGATATCGCGTCATTCCCTGAAGTATTATAAGTTGTCGTACCCGTATCAACTACGTTTATCTCATTGTTGATGTTTTGAATCTGTATAAGCTCATCAGCATTGTCATTAGTAGTATGGTTATATTTGGCGATTTTTTGAGCTGATTTGTATGCCTCATGTAATCGTTGAAAACCTTTTGGGTCATCATCTGGTTTTACCTCTTTAAGCCTAACTGCATAAGCACGTTTTATTGTTTTAATATCACTGGTTTCAGGAATTTCCAGTACATCCCATATTGACATTAAAACCACTCCTCATTATCTAGTTCATGCAATATTTTATTGATTTTTTCTCTGGCTTTTTTAATTTCCTGTGTATTCTGTTTATCGAGTATTTTTTCAAACTGTGCCAGTATATTGGCAATATATTCTCTCTTGTCATTAAGTGATGATTCGTAAATTCTTTCGCCTCTGGCAATAATGGCCCTGTTCTCTTCAGATTCCCGGGGATGAAATTTTATTTTAGAGAGTTTAGCTAGCGAGGCCTTTTTATCCTTTTCACTTAACGCGCCCGGAGTTTGCTCAATAAGCTTATTATATTTTTTGCCAGTTGATACAATTGTTACATCAACCTCTAACAGGCCATTCATATCATAACTGTAGCGCACATCTACCGTTTCTTTACCCTCCGGCCCCTTGGGAACCTTAACGGTTATTTCGCCTAGAAAAACATTCTTTTTGACCAGGCGATTTTCACCCTGATAAATTTTTATTTCTAACTGGGTTTGATTATCAAATGATGTTTGAACCGTTTTAACCATACTTGTGGGTACGGTAGTATTACGTTCAATAATTGGATAATAATAACCTCCTTCATTACCCCCATTGGGGTTGTTGATTTCAGTTCCTAATGTATAGGGACAAACATCCGTTAATACAACGTCATTTAAGGCTTTATTTTTATCTTTTAATCCAGCCTGTATAGCTGCACCCATGGCTACAACAGTATCGGGGTCAATATGACATAAAGGAAGTCGCCCAAAAAGCTTTCCAATGGTTGCTCTCAATAACCCCATTCGGGTTGATCCACCCACGAGGACGATATTATCTATTTCACTTGAGTTGAGCTCGGCATCCCTCAATGCGTTTTCAATGGGTCGTTTAACTCTTAACATGAGTGGCATTGAGACACGATCGAACCATTCTTTTGTCGATTTCCACTGAAATTGTTTTTTATGGATTTTTATGGTCTGTTCAAAAGATTCGGTGCTACCTATTTTGCGTTTGGCAGTTTCCATTTGCATATAGATTGTTTGTAACTGCTTGCTGCTAATCGTTTCTTTTTCTGCGCCAATCTCATTTAGAAGGTCAGTAACCATTGCTTCAACAAAATCTTCTCCACCTAAATAGTTGTCTCCAGACGTGGCATGTACCTCCATGACACCTTCAAAAAATTCCAGAATTGAAACATCAAATGTACCGCCACCCATATCCAGTATAAGATAAATACCTTCACTCTTGTCATGTAAACCATAAGCCATTGCGGCGGCAGTTGGTTCATTAATTAAGCGATCTACCTTAAACCCAGCAAGTTCCCCTGCTAATTTAGTCGCATGACGTTGATTGTCATTAAAGTAAGCCGGAACACTAATAACAGCCTCCTCTATTGGTTCACCCAGATAATTTTCTGCATCCTCTTTTAACGACTTTAGAATAATTGAAGAAAGCTCCGTCGCGGTAAAATATTTTTTACCAATTTTAATTTTATGCTCTGTCCCCATTAAGCGCTTAAAAACGGCCACGGTATCATCGCTATGCGTAATGAGCCTGTCTTTTGCAATTCTTCCGACGGTGATGCTACCCTTGTCATCCAGGCCGATTACTGACGGCGTTAAGATATCCCCCAACCTGTTTTCAATCAGTTTTATACCGTCATCTGTCCAGATACTACAGATACTGTTTGTTGTGCCTAAATCAATCCCTAAAATTGCCATCTTGTTACCTTAAACTTAATCTATTAAATGGGTGTACAGTATAAAATTGAAATAAGCGTATTAATCAACGGTGCCATTTAGCACATATAATGTATTCGGCCTTAGCTGATTTCTCTGCTTTTTGTTCAGGAGGACTTAAACCGATGTTAAACATTCTTTGTGAATATCAAAAAGAAGTGTGCCGTATAGATTGATGTTTTTAAACTCACTCAAATTATTATGACTTAAGTTTATAACATGTTGATAGTTGAGTCGAATATCGAATTTATACGCTAATTCAATACTCTCTGTATAAGCTGTTTAGTTATCGCACATTATTATGGCATATCAGTAAAGCTTGATAGAGGTATCATGTTTTTAATGAAATTAGGACGGGTATTGACAATATTTATGGAATTAACTTATGCTGTAATTATTGATCGGGCTGGAGAGAGTTTTTCTTCTATGAAATCGACTTCTATAGCCATATGACTGAAAATAATAAGAAAATAACAAATTATTATAATAAACCCAGAAGTGTCTCTTAAGATAACCTTAAGCCGCAGCAATTAAATTTATACGATTAACTCTTTAAAGTACTGTATTTACATATAACACCCATCACTTATCGCGATTGTTTTGTTTTAACAAAAAGCGTTTAAGTAATGAGATTTATTTATCTTTTTATAAATGACATACCATATATATCTTAGGGGGTAGCCCTATATTCCTCTTTTTATTGCGGATTTAGCTTGCCTTGTTAGATTAGATAGAAAATCGTTAAAAAGCATTAACAACCCTTTATTTGTTTTAAAACAAGTTTTAAATGTGAACTGGTTTTAGTTTTAATTGTTTTGTCTAATTCAAATTATCGGTTATATCCTATACATAACTGTATGATTGACCCAATGGGTCATTGGAAAAAAATTAATTGTAATACTATGGATGAAATTATGGGTAATAGACCACAACAACAAAGTTATATTGAAAAGCGCCGCAGCGTTAGAATTCGCAGGTCGAAACTACTACAAAATACTGAAAATATTGAATATAAAATTGCCACGACCACTGAAGAAATGGAACAGGCACTGGAATTAGTCACCCAGCAATACATTTCAGTGGGCCTGCATAGTAAGGACAGTGAGTTACGGTTAACTAAATATCATCTGTTACCTGATAGTAAAATATTTATTGCCATAAAAAAACTCCCCGGTGGAAAAGAGAAAGTTGTTGGGACCTTGACAATGGTTGTTGACACATCGATGGGGCTGCCAATGGATGAAATTTATAGTATGCCACTGAATCGCCTGCGTATTTCCGGACTACTCCTCGCAGAGTCGATAAGCCTGGCGGTATCACCGACAGAATCTGCACTACAAAACAATATTTCCATGTTTTTGTTTAAACTGTGTTTTCAATACGCAAAACTTTTACAGGTTAATGACCTGTTATGCTCTGTCACTAAAAAACACATAGCATTTTATGAAGAACTTTTACTGTTTAAACCTATTGGTGAATTAACTCCTTATAGCTACGCGAATGGATTATCAATCCAGGGGCACAGGCTGAATTTAATGCAGGCGAATAGCGAGTTTAAAGAGGTCTACAGTGGCATGGAGTTTGATGCGAATTTACATCATTTTTTCTTTACCGAAACACGTGAATATAACAGGCCATTTGGTAAAGGTGAAGCAATGACACCTGAACAGTTACGTTATTTTCTGGAATGCAGAACTAAATTATTAAGCTCTTTATCGACGAATGACAAAACTATTTTGCGGAATGAATTTTCAGCCCAGGAAAAAATATTTGCTTATTAGTTTGTGCAAAAAAAGTATGTGCTCATTCTGGTTACCAGCTCCTTATAGGGCTAACTAATCATTTGAATTGCTCTTTTCGCTTCGGCATTTGTTTTTTCCATGACTTTCGACAATACACCACGGATGACATCCTGGGTTAAATCTTCGTCTTTTTTAACAGCCATCATTCCCACCGCCTGCATCATTTTTGTAATGAGTCGACGTACCCACTCGCCTGCAGCTTTAAGTAAATCCAGTCCCTTTTTAAGTAACATGGCAACCAAATCGGTGATAGTTAGTATCCCCATTAAACCGGCTTGCAGGGCAACGATTAACGGTCCGGCAATTTTTTTCAGAACATAAATTAAGCCCGCATTAATCCATTGCCATATTTTGTGACTGGATGAAGATACCGGTGATTTAGACTTAAGCCACTCCTCAACCATGCTTTCTGCATTGTAGGGGGGGGATCGTCTTTCCAGCTCACTCCAGGTCGATTCTTTTACTGACGTTAAATACTTCCCAATATCATGCGCTTGTGCGGATAAAATGCTTTCGTTAGACGGAATATAATGACCGTATCCAGGTAATGGTGGCTGCACAAACGGAAAAACTGGAATCATGGGTACCGGATCAGAAGCATGATAGGTGCGGTAAATATTTTTCTTTTCCAATTTTGTTGTTAAGTTTGTTGCAAATAACATTAAGCCAGGTTTAGGTGCTCCAAAGGTATAGAGTTTTACGGTTTCTTTAAGTTGGCTTCTTACCCAGTCTGCTGCGAGTGTAGCGACTGCGCCCCCCAGGCTATGGCCAACACAATGAATGGTTTGAATATCTTTATGGGCAACAATAAATTCTTTTATGCTTGGGAGCATGCTTTTGAAAATAGAATTAAACCCCGTATGTACGGGTAAACCATTTTGTGAAAATTGAACACCGATTCGAGCATTACTTATCCAGTCCGCATTTCTATTGGCGCTGGTTGATCCGCGAAAAATTAGAAACAGGTCTTTTTCGTAGCCCTTTCCACCCATGGCGCAAACGCCAAAACCATCTTTTGCTGTTCGAATTAATCGACCACCCACTTGCGCTGTGAGTTTTTGCTTATTATTAACGGATGCTGATAACTCCTTTCGAGCCAAAAAGAAAGGTAAGGTGCTTTCGTTTTGTACGAAATATACTTCTTTGGCTAATTCCGCAGCAATGCGGGGCGTTAAAACTGACATTATAATTCCTTATGATTTTATATTTTTTCTATTGAATCCCACTGGCACGATGTGCCTAGTAAACCATCATCCACGTCCACGCGCCGCATTTCATCGCTTAATTCACAGCGAAAATTAACAGGTTTACCACCTAATTCACCGTAACTGGTTTTATTACCCGTTCCCATTGTCCAGATTAGATATTCATCTTTACCTATAAATACACGTATTTCCTGAGCAATAACAAATTTGGATATAGTGCTTAGTTTAACCGCATCTTTTTTAACGGGAATTTTAAATTGACCGTCCTGATTTGTTGAAAAACTGTCACTTTCACCGGTTTCATCTTTCCACTTAAGAAATCGTTCAACTCTAGCATTGGCAACTGGTTTACCATTCAAGGTGATTTGACCTTGCATGGGTGAAAATAGAACAACTTCCTCTTCAGGTTTTTGAAACATTGATGCGCTAACTCCTGTGATTGAATAAGCTAACAAAAATATAAAGCTTATTTTTTTAATATAAACTAAGTATTGTGTAATGTTGTTATGATTAAACATGCCTGTTGTTTTTTTTATGTTAATAAAATATGAGTGCTATGCATATCAGTGATTAATAAAGCCTCAATATCTAGTTTTAACGTATTTATTGTTCATTATTAGTAGTATTTAGCCATTAAACTTTTTTTAAAAATTAAACTGCAATAAAAATTCACTGTGGGACTTAATTGATTCACCAAAACTTATCACGCCCTGTCCCTGCAAGGTTATTTCTTCCCGTTTTAAAAAAACCGGACTTTGTTCATTCATTTGAATATAAGTGCCGTTAGTGCTTTCATCCTTGAGAATATACTTGCCCCTTCTATTTTCGATTTTTGCATGCACCCGTGAAGCCAGGTTTGATGCAATCATCAAGTCACACAGTGCATCGCGTCCGAAAGTAAATGCCGGGGTATCGGGTTTAATGATATGTTTGTTTTTTTGATAAGTCAGTGTTAATGGTGGCGAGATGATGCTCGAAAGATTGTCGCTTATCATGGTCGACATGCGGGTAACGTCATTTGGCTCCCACATAACCTCAATAATTGATATTGCCTTAACTTTGCCTTTTACATGGATACAGTCAACTTCGCGACATTTGGAAATAAGCGATACATTGGTGAGCTTATTATAAGTGAATTCTGTTGTGATTATCTGCCGGGCTTTTGCAACACCCGCCATTCGTGCAGCGAGGTTGACGGCATCACCGAAAATATCGCCGTCTTCCTGTAAGATTGCGGGGCCCCAGTTTAAACCAATGCGAAAAACCAGACCCACGCCATTCTGAATGGGTTGTTTTTCCATGAGTTCATGAAGCTCGCAGGCACATTGTATCGCGTTATCAGCACAGGTAAATCGACACATCACTTCATCGCCGATGGTTTTAACAATAATGCCCTGATGTTTTTTTATGAGTTTTGAAGCCAGATTGATCGCGCCATTAATCATCTGGTTTGCGGTTTGGTCCCCGAGACGTTCATATAAACGTGTGCTACCTGCAACATCGGCAAACATAATAGCGAAGTTTTGCTGGGTTTTGTCCATTCAATAAAAGCCTGCTCAGTATAAAATCTTATTCGATTAATCTTGGTATCTTTTAATTCGAGTATACGGTTAAATTTAGAAAGTTCCAAATAGTGTACCGGATTAAATATTTTCTAATTATAAAAACGTTTATCATATCGTTTATATAAAAACATTTGGATAATTTATGAGCAGCCAAACCCCATTACCGACTTTAACGAATCCCTGGCTGGAATTATTAGCACCTGAATTTAATAAAAACTATATGCGCGAGCTTATGCGTTTTTTACAAGCGGAGCTAGACCGGGGCGTCGAAATATTTCCATCTCAGCCGCTCTGGTTTAATGCCCTTAACAGCACACAGCCTGCACAGGTAAAAGCAGTGATACTGGGCCAGGACCCCTACCCAACCCCGGGCCATGCCCACGGCTTGTGCTTTTCTGTAAGGCCTGATGTGTCCCCTGTTCCAAAGTCATTAAAAAATATTTATAAAGAGCTAGAACAGGATTTGGGTATAAGCAATGAGAATGGAAATTTACAAAGCTGGGCAAATCAGGGGGTGTTACTGCTTAATAGCGTATTAACAGTAGAAAGTGGGCGTGCTAATGCACACCAGGGAAAAGGCTGGGAGCTTTTCACTGACCAGGTGATAAGCCGCCTAAATGACCTGCCACAACCCATTGTGTTTGTACTGTGGGGCGCCTATGCGCAAAAGAAAGGCTCTATGATCGATGAGGCACGACATCTGGTTATTCGATCACCCCACCCTTCGCCACTGTCTGCATACCGGGGATTCTTTGGGAGCCGACCATTTTCCCAGATTAATCGGTATTTACGGGAACATGGGTTGAGTGAGATTGATTGGAATGTATAAAGCTTACAGTCGTGAGTGAGGGTGGGTTTAAGAGGCACAAAACCTTTATCGTTTAATATTTACGGTAGGTTGACATGGTTGCAACATTCAAATTTCCAACAACAAATCTCCTGATTAAATCTCCCCCAGCCCCTCTTTTGCTAAGAGGGGGGCAACAGGCTCTACTTTAGCTAAGAGATTGTAACGCCAAAGCCTCTCCCTTAGTAAAAGGGGGATTGAGGGGGATTTGAGCAGCCAGGTTTATTTCAGAGTTTGAATATAAATCATAATTGTTAATAAATCTCCCCCAGCCCCTCTTTTGCTAAGAGGGGGGCAACAGGCTCTACTTTAGCTAAGAGATTGTAACGCCAAAGCCTCCCCCTTAGTAAAAGGGGGATTGAGGGGGATTTGAGCAGCCGAGGTTTATTTCAGAGTTTGAATATAAATCATAATTGTTAATAAATCTCCCCCAGCCCCTCTTTTGCTAAGAGGGGGGCAACAGGCTCTACTTTAGCTAAGAGATTGTAACGCCAAAGCCTCCCCCTTAGTAAAAGGGGGATTGAGGGGGATTTGAGCAGCCGAGGTTTATTTCAGAGTTTGAATATAAATCATAATTGTTAATAAATCTCCCCAGCCCCTCTTTTGCTAAGAGGGGGGCAAAAACCTCCACTCCCAGAAAAAGGATAATTCAGGTGGGGGAAAAGAACCAAAGCTGATACTTGAATAATTTTATCCCAACGCATATCTTAAATATCAGGCTATTTAATTTCTGCGCATACCCGGTAACAGCAGATTAAACACAGCTATATGAATACTTTAAACTTTCTCTAATATACACCTATGTTTTAGCCCCCATTTTTAGTATAATCCGCGCCTTCGTTTTAAACAGATTATGTGTTGCCTGTAGCCCACCAGACAGTGGAGTTGTTTTTTAAATACTAAATAGCTTTAATTAAAGGTGTTAAGTTATTGATTTAAATGGCTTGCAGGCACTTCGACCAGCGAATGACTGGCTGGTTAAAACCCTATTATTTAACTTATTTAAGAGTAAGAACATGACAGATCTATCTCGTTACAGAAATATCGGCATATTCGCCCACGTAGACGCGGGTAAAACCACCACTACAGAGCGTATATTAAAGCTGACTGGTAAAATCCATAAGACCGGTGAAGTGCACGATGGTGCCGCTACCACTGACTTCATGGAACAGGAAGCAGAGCGTGGTATTACTATCCAGTCAGCTGCGACTACCTGTTTCTGGGATGATCACCAGTTCAATATCATTGATACACCGGGTCACGTTGACTTCACAATCGAAGTTTACCGTTCTCTTAAAGTATTAGATGGCGGTGTGGGTGTTTTCTGTGCGTCGGGTGGTGTTGAGCCTCAGTCAGAAACTAACTGGCGTTATGCTAACGAATCTGAAGTTGCACGTGTTATTTTCATCAATAAGATGGATCGTATCGGTGCAGATTTCTATCGTGTTGTTAAGCAAATTGAAGATGTACTAGCAGCAACACCATTGGTAATGGTGTTACCAATTGGTGCGGAAGATCAGCTGCAAGGTGTGGTTGATCTTATTACCCGTAAAGCATGGATATGGGATGATTCTGGTTTACCCGAAAATTACAAGCTAGAAGACGTTCCAGCTGATATGGTTGATCAGGTTGAAGAATGGCGTGAAAAGCTTATCGAAACTGCAGTTGAGCAAGACGATGACCTGATGGAAGCTTACCTTGAAGGTAATGAGCCATCTGAAGAAGACCTGCACCGCTGTATCCGTAAGGGTACTATCGCCCTGGACTTCTTCCCAACTTATGCGGGTTCTGCCTTTAAAAACAAAGGGGTACAGCCTGTACTTAATGCTGTTGTTGACTACCTTCCCTGCCCAACAGATGTTCCACCTCAGCCGGAAGTTAATGAAGAAGGTGAAGAAACAGGCGAATTCGCTGTTGTTGATCCTACACTGCCTGTACGTGCACTAGCGTTCAAAATCATGGATGACCGTTTCGGAGCACTGACATTCGTTCGCATCTACTCTGGTACCGTTAATAAAGGTGATACCCTGGTTAACACCTTTACCGGTAAAAAAGAACGTATTGGTCGTATGGTGATGATGCATGCTGACAAAGCTGAAGAAATTAACAGCTGTCAGGCGGGTGATATTGTGGCATTTGTGGGCTTGAAAAATGTTCAGACGGGTCACACCCTGGCTGACGAAAAGAACCCAGCAACATTAGAGCCAATGGTATTCCCTGATCCCGTTATTTCGATCGCGATTTCTCCGAACGATAAAGGTGGATCTGAGAAAATGGGTCTGGCACTTTCCAAGATGGTTGCGGAAGACCCCTCATTCTACGTAAACACGGACGAGGAATCGGGCGAAACTATTTTACGGGGCATGGGTGAGCTTCACCTGGATATCAAGATTGATATCCTTAAGCGTACCCACGGCGTAGACGTAACGGTCGGTAAACCCCAGGTTGCTTACCGTGAAACGATCACCCAGAAAGTTGAAGACAGCTACACACACAAGAAGCAGTCGGGTGGTTCGGGTCAGTTTGGTAAGATTGATTATATCATTGAGCCAGGTGAACCTAATTCAGGTTTTGAATTTGAATCTAAGGTAACCGGTGGTAACGTTCCTCGTGAATTCTGGCCTGCGGTTGAAAAGGGCTTTGGTTCAATGATGGACAAAGGCGTACTGGCTGAGTACCCATTATTAGATGTTAAATTCACATTAATGGATGGTGCTTTCCACGCGGTTGACTCCTCTGCGGTTGCTTTTGAAATTGCAGCAAAAGGCGCCTATCGCCAGTCAATTGCAAAAGCGGGTCCGCAGTTAATTGAGCCCATTATGAAGGTTGATGTATTTACACCGGAAGATCACGTGGGTGATGTTATTGGAGACTTAAACCGTCGACGTGCAATGATTCAGGGACAGGAAGCGGGTCCAACTGGTGTACGTATTAAAGCTGATGCACCCCTCAGTGAAATGTTTGGTTACATTGGCGACCTGCGTACAATGACTTCTGGTCGTGGTCAGTTCTCTATGGAGTTCTCACACTACAGCCCTTGTCCGAAGAATGTAGCGGAAGAAGTTATTAAAGAAGCTCAGGAACGTAAAGCTAACAAGTAATTGTTGTTTTGAGCTCAAAGTAAAGGGTGCCCATGAGGCGCCCTTTTTATTGCCCATTCAAAATGTTAATAATACGTGGCCTCGTACACTTACCAATCTGTCCAACTGCATCCAAATATCCGACCAGAAGTACTTGACTATTTTACTCAGGAATTCAATATATGGGTAATGATTTAGTTACCATCGATCATTACCTTACTCTCTAAGGAGATCATTATGCATATTCGTATCACAACCGATCCAATTACTCTGAATGAAATTCAGGACCTCTCAAACCACCCCTGTCACTATGAAGGTGATGGTACCAATGGACTGGAAATTTACTTTGAAAACCAGGAAAATATGGAAGAATTTATGACATGGGAGAATGAAGATGATCATAAAATAACCCTGATGGGAAATAATAGTGAAGACTATGTTGCTGAAGGTTAACCATGATCTAAATTATTAAATGTAAACATCGTAAATCATTTAAAGGAGCACGCCATGTTCCGTCGACTAAACTTTTTATTACCCAATGCCAGACTTGCACAAAATGTAGCTAACGAGCTAACAAAGCTTGGTGTTAGTGATAATGACATTCACATCTATGCAGAACATAATTTGCCTATTGGTTCATTAAAACCAGCCACTGAAAACCAGGCTCATGATGAGGCACGGAAAATTGAAAATATTTTCTGGAAAGGCAACCTAATCTTATTTTCTATTTTTCTCGGAATCTGCATTATTGCTTTTATAATGCAGGAGTACTTATTAGCTCTATTAGCTCTGGGTGTAATGGGAATAAGTTTTGCTGCGGGTAATTTTTTTGCAAGTCATATTCCGCGCGTCCATCTAAACCAATTTAAACATGCGGTTAGTCACAATGAGCTATTAATGATGGTAGATATACCCGATGATAAAGTTGGCTTTATTGAAAACATAATTCACCGACATCATCCAGCTGCAGTAGAAGGTGGTAGTTCATGGACCTTAAAAAGTGTCGATATTTAAATAATTACAACACCCTTCCATAACCTGTATATGTATTTTGCCACAGGGATACAGAGAATAGTTATTTTACATGTATAGAGTGTAATTTTTTTTAAAACGCTTTAATTTTTGTATCTCTGTGGCAAAGTACTAACCTGGTATCTTAACGCTTTCCCAAATTACTTCTGATTCTCTAAATATAATTTAGCGAGTTGTAAATCAAACGCCCGAGTGATTTTTATATTGTCTTCATGGGCTTCAACTAAATGCGGATGGTAACCTGCCAGCTCCATTGCTGAGGCATCATCAGTTACGGCTAAATTTTTTTCCTGTGCACTTTGCAATGCATTAATCAGTAAATCCAGTTTGAACATTTGTGGTGTTAACGCATGCCACAATCCATCACGCGCTACGGTTTTTAAAACATTTGAGTTTTCTCCCGAACGCTTCATGGTGTCGCGTACCGGTAAAGCCAGTAAACCGCCATTGTCATTTTGATAGGTATGATGAATTAATGTTTGAATATCCTGTGTTCGGACACAGGGTCTTGCAGCATCATGAACTAATGCATAAATATTTTTGGTATGATTGTTTTTTTTTGAAAGTAATAAAAGTGCATTTAAAACAGAGTCACTTCTCTCCTTCCCTCCGTCGGCAATAAGCAATGGTTTATGAGTGGTGTAATTTAAATTTTTCCAGTATTCATCGTCTTTACTGATAGATAACACCACACCACATATTTCATCTAAAGACAGTAGCCGATCTAAAGTATGCTCAATGACTGTTTTATTCAATAGCGTTAAATATTGTTTAGGCCTGTCAGCCTGCATACGCTTTCCAACACCTGCGGCGGGAATGATGGCCCAGTATTGATTATTAGACATGAGTGTAGTTATTCAGGTGTCTGAATGATTTGATAAAATTTTTCATCTTTTTTAATCATACCCAGTTCGCTGCGGGCTCGCTCTTCAATAGCATCATGCCCCTGTTTTAAATCTTTAACTTCAGCGGCCAGTGAAGCATTACGCTCTTCTAACTGTTGTTGATGCAATTGTTGTTTTTCAACTTCTTCCTGTAAATGTAGAATTTCAGGAACACTACCATCGCCCACCCAGAGTTTATACTGTAGTGTAAACAGTAAAACAATCAGCAATGATAGTAGCCACTTCAATGCATCTACCTCCGGGTATTGAGCGCTAAGGCTAGCGTCCACAATAATAAATGTAGACGCTAACTTTAGCGGATGATGACGTTTAGCTTAGGTGCTTAAAGGCAGACTTGCCTGCATAAACCGCTTTATCACCCAGGGTTTCTTCAATGCGTAATAACTGGTTGTATTTTGCAACACGATCAGAGCGTGACAGCGAACCGGTTTTAATCTGACCAGTGCAAGTGGCTACACATAAATCAGCAATAGTGCTGTCTTCAGTTTCACCGGAACGATGGGAAACAACAGCTGTGTAGCCCGCATCGTGCGCCATATTAATGGCATTTAAAGTTTCAGTTAAGGTGCCAATCTGATTGAACTTGATTAAGATGGAATTGGCGATACCTTTGTCGATACCCTCTTTGAAAATTTTGGTGTTGGTAACAAATAAATCATCACCCACGAGCTGTACCTTGTCATTTAAACGTTCGGTTAATTTTGCCCAACCGTCCCAGTCCGCTTCATCCAGACCATCTTCAATGGTGATGATGGGGTATTTGTCTACCCAGTCCGCTAAAAAGTCGATCATTTCTTCGGCGGTTAACTTACGGTTTTCAGAAGCCAGGTCATATTTTCCATCAACATAAAATTCAGAACTGGCAACATCAAGTCCTAAATAAATATCTTTGCCTGCAACATAACCGGCTTTTTCAATGGCTTCTAAAATAACCTCAATGGCTTCTTCATTAGATGAAAGGTTTGGCGCAAACCCACCCTCATCACCGACGGTTGTAATCATTCCGCGGTCGGATAATACTTTTTTCAGTGCATGAAAAACTTCAGTGCCGTAACGTAATGCTTCTTTAAATGAAGGCGCACCAACGGGAAGAATCATAAATTCCTGTAGATCTACGCTATTGTCTGCGTGCGAACCACCGTTGATAATGTTCATCATGGGTACAGGCAGTTTGAAGGTGCCGTTACCTAAATAATCAAACAGGTCCTTGTTTTCAAAATTTGCAGCCGCATGTGCAGAAGCCAGGGATGCGGCTAACAGTGCATTTGCGCCGAGGCGTTCCTTGTTTTCCGTGCCGTCGAGTTTAATCATTATTTCGTCGATAGTACCCTGCTCACGACAATCGGTACCGATCAGGGCTTTTTGAATTTCACCATTAACATTGGCTACCGCTTTTAAAACACCCTTACCCATGTAACGGTTTTTGTCATCATCGCGTAATTCGATAGCTTCCCGGGCACCGGTAGAGGCACCTGATGGAACAGCCGCTCGACCACGTACACCACTTTCCAGAATGACATCTGCTTCTAGTGTTGGGTTTCCCCGTGAATCGAGAATTTCTCTTGCGATAATTTGTTTAATTTTTGACATGTCTTTTTCAATACCTTATGTATTTTGTGTTTCGTTTCTTGTTTGTGTTTCTAGTTTAGCTCCCTTCCTGGTAAAAAAGGGGTTGAAGGGGATTTAATTTTCAAACATGGTTTATTTTTCATAATGTAAAATAAACGCTGTTTGCTCAAATCCCCCTCAATCCCCCTTTTACTAAGGGGGAGGCTGTTACATTTCGTTTCCCTTACTAAAGAAGCGTCTATAACTCCCCTCTTAGCAAAAGAGGGGCTGGGGGAGATTTGTTACCAAGCATCACGTATATTCAAAAACCTGAAATAAACGCTGTTTGCTCAAATCCCCCTCAATCCCCCTTTTGCTAAGGGGGAGGCTGTTACATTTCGTTTCCCTTACTAAAGAAGCGTCTATAACTCCCCTCTTAGCAAAAGAGGGGCTGGGGGAGATTTGTTACTAACCATCACGTATATTCAAAAACCTGAAATAAACGCTGTTTGCTCAAATCCCCCTCAATCCCCCTTTTGCTAAGGGGGAGGCTGTTACATTTCGTTTCCCTTACTAAAGAAGCGCCTATAACTCCCCTCTTAGCAAAAGAGGGGCTGGGGGAGATTTGTTACCAACCATCACGTATATTCAAAACCTGAAATAAACGCTGTTTGCTCATATCCCCCTCAATCCCCCTTTTACTAAGGGGGAGGCTGTTACATTTCGTTTCCCTTAGCTAAAGAAGCGCCTATAACTCCCCTCTTAGCAAAAGAGGGGCTGGGGGAGATTTGTTACCAACCATCACGTATATTCAAAACCTGAAATAAACGCTGTTTGCTCAAATCCCCCTCAATCCCCCTTTTGCTAAGGGGGAGGCTGTTACATTTCATTTCTCTTATTAATGAAGCGTTACAGTTGAGTTTCCTCAAATGGTGATGATTTAACTAACTCATCAATGCCTTTTAGGCGAGCTAAAAGCCCTTCCATTTTATCCAGAGGCCACGCATTAGGGCCATCACTTTTGGCGTTTGCCGGGTCCGGGTGGGTTTCCATAAACACTCCGGCTACACCGGCTGCCATGGCAGCACGGGCTAATACCGGCACATGCTCACGTTGTCCACCGGAGGTTGTACCCTGCCCACCGGGTAGTTGCACCGAGTGGGTTGCATCAAATACAACTGGGCATTCAGTTTCACGCATAACCGCCAGGGCGCGCATATCTGAAACCAGGTTGTTATAGCCAAATGAGACGCCCCGGTCACATACCATAATCTGCTTATTACCGGTTGTACGGGCTTTGTCCACCACATGCTTCATATCCCAGGGCGCCATAAACTGACCCTTCTTGATATTAACCGGGATGCCTGCGGCGGCGGCTTTTAAAATAAAGTTCGTTTGACGACATAAAAAGGCTGGTGTCTGCAAGACATCTACCACATCAGCTACTTCATCCATGGGGGTGTCTTCGTGCACATCGGTAATGACCGGTACACCCACTTCATCTTTAATTTTCTGCAATATACGCAGACCTTCAGCCATGCCAAGGCCACGAAAGCTGTCAATTGATGAGCGATTGGCTTTATCAAAAGATGATTTGTAAACAAACGGGATGCCAAGTTTATCTGTAATTTGTTTCAATTGTGTTGCAGTGCTGAGAGCCAGGGCTTCAGATTCGATAACACAGGGGCCTGCCAGTAGGAAAAATGGCTGGTCTACGCCAACATTAAATCCACATAAATCCATTATGACTCCCCTCTTTCATCGCGATGCCTGCATGCAGCTTTTATATAATCGGTAAACAATGGATGCCCTTTACGTGGCGTAGATGTGAATTCTGGGTGGAACTGACAGGCAACAAACCACGGGTGGTTGGGTACTTCAATGACCTCAACTAAATTGCCATCAACCGAACGGCCAGAAAATTTAAGGCCTTTTTCTTCAAGCGCCTGCATAAACGTGTTGTTGAATTCATAACGGTGACGATGGCGCTCGGAGATTTTATCTGCCCCATAAATGCTGGCAATTTTACTATCCTTTTGCAGCATGCAGGGTTGTGCCCCTAAGCGCATGGTGCCGCCTAAATCAGAGTGTTCATTGCGGGTTTCTGTTTCACCGGTTTCCGATTTCCATTCGGTAATCAAACCAATCACCGGATGGGTTGTTGAATAATTGAACTCGGTGCTGTGTGCATCTTCCATGCCGGCCATGTGGCGGGCATATTCAATAACAGCAACCTGCATACCCAGGCAGATACCCAAATACGGTACCGCATTTTCCCGCGCATATCGTACCGCAGCAATTTTGCCTTCTACACCACGCTTGCCGAAACCACCGGGTACAAGTATCGCATCCAGTCCATCGAGCTGGCTCATATTGCCCGCTTCAAAATCTTCCGAGTCGATATAATGAATATTAACTTTTACCTTGTTTTGAATACCCGCATGGCTGAGTGATTCATTGAGTGATTTATAGGATTCGGTAAGGTCAACGTACTTGCCTACCATGCCAATGGTAACTTCTGAATCTGGGTGTTCAAGCGCATCAACGACGGCTTCCCAGTCAGACATATCGGCCTCGGGTAAATTGTCCAGACGTAATTTATCCGCAACAATTTTATCCAGCCCCTGATCCTGTAACCATTTGGGAATTTTATAGATGTGGTCTAAGTCTTTAGCGGAGATAACCGCTTTTTCTTCTACATTGGTAAACAGTGAGATTTTACGACGTTCTTCTACCGCCAGGTATTCTTCTGAGCGACATAATAAAATATCCGGCTGAATACCAATAGATCGTAATTCTTTAACCGAGTGCTGAGTTGGTTTGGTTTTGACCTCACCTGCTGAACGAATGTAGGGGACCAGGGTGAGGTGCATAAAGAGCGCACGATCGTGGCCCAGTTCTACACCCATCTGGCGAATGGCTTCCAGAAAAGGCAGGGATTCAATATCCCCCACGGTTCCGCCTATTTCGACCATCGCCACATCAGCCCCTGCGGCACCTTTAATAACGCTGCGCTTTATTTCATCGGTAATGTGGGGTATCACCTGTACAGTTCCCCCCAGGTACTCACCCCGGCGCTCTTTACGAATCACGGTTTCGTAGATACGTCCGGAGGTAAAGTTACTGGCCTGAGAGGTACGGGAATTGACAAAACGTTCGTAATGCCCCAGATCTAAATCCGTTTCCGCGCCATCATCGGTCACATAAACTTCACCATGTTGAAATGGGCTCATGGTGCCGGGGTCAACATTTATATAGGGATCGAGCTTGAGCATTTTGACGGTGAGGCCACGGGCCTCAAGAATTGCACCCAGTGAAGCGGCGGCGATTCCTTTACCTAGTGAAGAAACTACACCACCGGTAATAAATATATAACGTGTCATCTTGTTGTTATTGGCCTTTTAGATAGGGTTTTGGAGCCACAGAAATCGGTGAGTATATTAGCAAAAAATTATCGATTTCTCAATGACTTGTACGGCCGGTGATGTAACGATGATGGCAGGTTATTTGAGCCTGCGAAAAAGCACCTGCATTTACACGAAGTTTGCTGCAATAAATGATGTTTTCAGGCTGGTATCAAAGAAAGGAAGGTTTTAGCGTTTAATTTAGCCAAAACTAAACTGCATGATATTCGCTTTAGAAGTGATTTTAAGATAGGTAAAACCAGATAATTTTCTGTATTAATAGCACTGGCAATTTCAACAACAACCGAGTGTGATTTCAAAAAATTGTTTTTTGAAGTGGATTTATAGAATGCCTGGGGCATAATCGGTTTAATACAGGTGTTATTCAGATGCACCCTAGCCCTGTGAAACTAATTAGTTTTTACTTTAGAAAGAAATGATAACTATCTGATTTTAAACACGGTACTCCCATAAAATAATTTTATGTCTATTCTTGATGAATATAAAAAGCAGCTCAGGCAAAAAAGCTACGATCATGATCCAGAGCAACATAATGCAGTCGAGCTTCTGGCACAGTTACAGCTAGACCTAATCCGTCATCTTAGACTAAAGCAAACGATCGCATACAAAATGAAGGCCGCCTTAAAATTAAAAACACCTACTCTACGTGGCTGTTATATCTGGGGTGATGTAGGGCGCGGAAAAACCTGGCTAATGGATATGTTTTTTGATTCATTCGAAATGTATTCACTCATTGAAAAACGAAAAATTAGAATGCACTTCCAGCACTTTATGCAGGCCATCCATGATCAGCTAAGTATGATAGGCGAACACAAAAACCCCCTTAAACTTATCGCTAGATCCTATGCTCGGCGCTATCAGTTGCTTTGTCTGGATGAATTTCATGTCTCCGATATCACCGATGCAATGCTGTTATATGGCCTGTTTCAAACCCTGCTTGAAGAAGGCGTTGTGCTGGTGGCGACATCCAATCAGGCACCGGATAATTTATATAAAAACGGTTTGCAGCGCGCGCGTTTTTTGCCTGCAATCGCTTTGATTAAAGCCCACACGCAGGTCGTTCAATTAAATGGGGCCGTTGACCATCGCCTACGATTGCTGGAAAAAGCCGATACCTGGCATTTGATACCGTCTTCAGAAAAAATCACCTCTGAAGACAACCACAATAAAATACTCGAAGCCCGTTTCTTAGAGCTCAGCACCTGCCCTGCCCAGCGATCTCAAAAAATACATATTAACTATCGGGTTATCAAAACCAGGCTTTATACTGATGATATTATCTGGCTGAATTTTCAGGAAATTTGCGGTGACAAGCGCGGATCAGCGGATTATATTGAAATAGCAAGACAGTTTCATACGGTGTTTATCAGCGATATTCCTAAAATGGATGATGGACAAAATGACTGGGTAAAACGATTCATTAATATGATTGATGAGTTCTACGATCGTAATGTTAATTTAGTGTGCAGTGCGCAAGCTAAACCCGAAGATCTATATTCGGGCAAGCAGCTGGCTTTTGAATTTAAGCGAACTTTAAGTCGTCTGCTGGAGATGCGTAGTCATGAATATATGCAAAGGCCACATAAAATAAGCTAGAATGAGTCTATACAAAAGATAGTCTAATAGAATAATTTTAAAATTATCAGGATTATATTGTTTTTATTATTGATGGAAAGAGTGAATTATTGAATCGTATGCGTATTTTAGCGACATTTGTATTTATGCTCGTTTTACTGGGCTATATGGCCATCGCGAGTGCTACCGACCAGGATTTTGATGAGGCTATTGCTTTTGATGACCAGCCGCTTAAGGATGACCTGAGCCTGCCTGACTGGTTTAGTCTGAGTTTTCTGGATCTACAGGAAAGCCTGGATGATGCTTTAAACGAAGGTAAAAAAGGCATTATCATTTACTTTGGTCGTAAAGACTGCGCGTATTGTAAATCTTTACTGGAAGTCAACTGGGGTGATCCGGCAATAGTAAAGTTTACACGTAAGAATTTTAATGTCATTGCTATCGATGTTCGCGGTGACAGAAGAATTACAGATTTTAACGGCACCAGCTGGAGTGAGAAAAACTTCTCGTCACTTAAGCGCACCAACTTTACCCCTTCACTGTTGTTTTATAATCACAAAGGTCAACTCGCTTTAAAGTTACCGGGTTATCGGCCCAAGTATCAGTTTAGAGCAGCTTTAGAATATGTCGCGGATGCTCATTATAAAAAAGAACCGTTTCGTCAATATTTAAACCGTGCAGAAGCAGCGCTGAGTTATGGCTCAGAAGAGCTAAATGAACACGACAGTTTTATAGACCCGCCCTATAATCTTCTTCGTCGACGTAGCGCATCAAAGTCTCAATCAAATGTAAAACCCCTGGTGGTATTTTTTGAACACCCCCGCTGTCATGCCTGTGATATTTTACATGGTGATACTTTGAACCAGCCACAGGTGATCAAGCAACTCAATCAACTCAAGGTCGTACAACTTAATACACTGGCAGATACGCCGGTGGTAACACCTGCCGGTCGTGAAACAACATCAAGTGCATGGGCTGAAGATTTAAATGTTACCTTCGCGCCGAGTCTGATATTTTTTGATGAGTCCGGAAAAGAAGTACTGCGTGTAGAATCCGTTATACGTTTGTATCGTTTAAATAATGTTTTACGCTATGTTATAGGTAAAAAATATAAGGATTATCCAACCTTTCAGGCCTGGTTACATGATATGCGTAAAGGTTTAACTCAGTGATAAATAATCAAAAAGTAATTCGTGCTGTGGAGAACATCTGCAGCGCAGGATGTGTGTCGGTCAATGCAATTATTCTAACGCTCGAATCCGGTAATAAGGTTGAAGGTATAGAAGACTTTAGTGATGCGGAAATTAATGAATTAAAAAATGAACTTAAATCCATTATGGAAGTTTATGAAGCTCGTTATGAAAATCAATCTACTTAGCAATTTATACAGTACGCAATAAAACCCACTGCCTGTGTCACTATTGTTAAACAATGATGTAATAGCAACCACAGGCAATCATGTTCTATTGAAGATAGTAAGTATATAAAATCAACTTAAACGCTATCTATCTTGATTTTCTGTTTGCTGAATAGCCCAGCAAACCCAAACCACTGAGCAGCAACCATGCTGTTGCAGGCAATGGAATAGCGCTAACTGTTATCTCTGTACCCGTTAAATCAGGTAGTAACTCTATAGCACCATCAGAAAAAAATGAGTTAGAAAAATCTAACCTGCTTATACCTTCTGACACGGAAACAAGATCAATGGTTGCAATTACAAAATCCCCTGCTGCCGGCAAATTAGCAAATGTGTCAAACGCGACAAATGACCATTGGTTCTGTCCATTCTTTGCACCACCATCAGGAAAGAAATCCCAATATGGATCAATTGTAATTGAATTTATTTCAAAAATTGAATCGTTATATATAAGATCAAACTCGCCACCAGCTAAATTTAAAAATCCGCTACCCACTACGTCAACACTAAAAGCTTCACCGATCCCTACCGTTTGTTGGCCTGGAACAAGTGATATGCTGGCAGAATATGCAGTTGAAAAAAAGCCTATCGATAGCAATAATATAGCCAGCCCTTTTTTTAAAATAATCATTATTTTTCCCCCTTAAACCTAAAGTTATTTTCGTTATATTTCAATTTGTATTATTTATCTTAATTAGGGTATTAAACCACTAGGTCCAGGTACACCTCGATGCAACCCTTTATATATATTTAAATCAATGGTATTTATTCTATTATCACCATTAAAATCAGCGTGCTGATTATAGTCAATGTCTCCAAGAACTGTTCTGTGTGCACTCTTATATATATTTAAATCTATTGTATTAGTGCGATTATCATTGTTTAAATCACCATCGCACAGATTACCAAACCCATCGCCATCTGTATCTCTTTGATCGATATTGATAACCGCAATACAGTTATCGTAGCCATCCATTAATCCATCGAGATCACTGTCATCCGCTAGCAATGGATCGCTTTCACTGACATCGACTAAGCCATTGTTATTTGCATCCTCGATGGCATCAGGCAAACCATCAGCATCTCTGTCTAGTAATATTTCAATTTTACCTACAGATAAATCTATTGCATCGCTGTCAGCCTGGCAACTTTCAAGTTCAAAGTAGCTTTGTACTAAATTATCCAGTAGTGATATATTTGCCAATGAGGCGGCATTAACATGGTTAATAAACAGTTCATAATTAGTGTTATTTTTAATCAATCGAATATTTATCGGTGACATAAAAGCCTGTACATCAAGAGCAAATATTTGTTCTGTTAAAACACTATCTTCCCAGGACTGTAAAACAACTTGCTGTAAATTACTATCAATATGAATCTCAATTCGATTTGTTAATGTCTGCATTTGTTGAAGACCAATTTTAACCACCCCCTGCCCTCTCATATCAATTGTGCTCTGAAGTATTGCATTGGTGATATTTATATTTGCCAATGAAGCCAGCTTAATGTGATTACAGTCATTATTGGGTTGCTGCAAAGTGATATTCAGTTGATCCGTTGCTTCATTTATGTTGTAAATAGCTAGCGGGGTTTCATTGACTATTGTCCAACGATCATCGTATTGACTGTCTGTAAATTCATCCTTAAATAACACATAGCTTAATCCTGCAAAACCCACGGGAGTATCTAATGGATCACTGCTACTGGTAGAGGCGAGATACTCCTGTAACGCAGTAAAGCCATCACCATCAGCATCGGCATCGGCATCTGCCGGGTCACTGGGTGATAACCCATTGGCTAGCTCCCAGGTATCGGGTATGCCATCGCCATCCGCGTCATATAGTATGGAATTTACGGTATTGATATTAATCTGCCCAGGGGTTACTACTGAAGGCAGCATCTCGCCACCAATTACGGCGGTTTCAGGTGTAGTTACCAGGCTAATTGGTGTGCGCAGGTCTAAAACAGTGGTCGATAAGTTTGTAACACTCCCTACTTCACCTTTAACTAGAAAGGGAATTGAAGCGACATTTAACACGCCTCCGCTCGTAATAGACGTTGTCTGGGTAGCATGGATTATAATACGGCTTAGTTCACCGATCTGCTCACTGGCAATTACGGGATCAGTAAAAGCAGTGCTTGTACCACCGGGAATCTGTCCTGCTGTTAACTGTGGTTCGAGTAACATACCATCAAATCGAATAACAAAACGATACTGACCTAGAGTTTCAGCTATCGGTAATGCATTCACATCAAAACCAGTCACAGTCGTTAAGTCTACATTTACAGGTACATTAATAACTGTTTGCGGTGAGGCACTATGCATACCTCCCAGGTTAACATCAGCAGTCCCCGTAAATGGGCCAACCTGAGCGAAAATTGTATACGTTGGTAGTCCAAGCATAAACGCATAGATAAAAGGCAAACTTTTTTTGATTATCTGTTTCATATTCTTAATATCCTGTCATGCCTTTTCTTCCAGCTTTATTGGCTTTGTATCAATTTTCTGTCGCTTGATTAAAAACCAGACTATCGCGATCAGTATCAGTGAGGCTAATATAACTAAAACAATTTTCATGTAACTGGCAAACTTCTCGGAAGTTATTACTGCATCAAGCTGAGGAGACTGATCATTAATCAATTCAAGATTAATTCCAGCATACTGCACTCTTCTATATACCTCGGAAGCAAACTGACTTTGCAGTAATGTTGTAAGATATTGATAATTTTGTGTTTCGATTAAATAGTTCAGAGCAAGTTGTTTTTCCTGAAAATAACCGGAATCTAACATTTTTCCCAGCAATGCTATTTTCTGATCTTCAGTAGCCTGCTTAAAGAACAACTGTCTCTGTATAGACTCCGCATTAGCCGGTGATAGTGAAAATCGCTGTGAAAAATGTTCAAATTTTTTCTTGTCCACCAACATAGACAATGCTAACTGCAGATAATATCGCTTATATTGCAAAGGATTTTTATCCAGCTCTTCTATTATCCAGTTAACTATAGATTTATCACCTAAGACGGCGGCTAAATATAAACCAGCATACCTTAAGTCTGCGTGAGTACCGGGAGAACGATATTGATTTGCCCAGCGTCTGGACATTTCCCCTGGTCTGGCTGCATGATAAAATAGAGCACTCTTTATGACTTTTGAATCCTGCCGTTCGTTATCTAATAATTGATTTATAAAATCTCTAGACTTATCTGATTCGGGCATGTAATACAAAGCTGCAATAACTGCCTGAACAATATAGCTGTTGTGTTGAAACTGATCGACCCATGACATCATAAGTGGCAATGCCTTTTCTCCTGATATCAGGGGTAGTAATTTAATGAGTACACGTTGATTCTGGACTGATTTTGTTTCGTATAGTTTTCCGGTTATGTTTTGGTGTAGCAATTTTTCAGGAGTTTGTATAAGTTTCTGTAAAACAACAATATCATTCGGGTTCTGGATCATCTGGTCAAGCATATTCTGTATTCTGATATTTTCTTTATTTAGCGAGATTCGGTTATGCCTTAACACTGACTGTTGCTCTTCTTGTGAAAATCGTGACTTAGATATATCTATTTGTGATTCATGCTCAACAGATTGTCGTTGTTGCGGCAGTTTTTTTTCTATATATTGCGTAGGCAAGCTTGTTATTACCGTTGCAAAAGCAGGATGTAAACAAACCATACCTAGCAGGGTAATTCCAAATAATCTATAAACTGTATGCTTGAGTATACTCATAGTTTAATGGCTAATTAATTCGGTAAAACTGTGTCAACATTAATCACTGCAGATGGACTCGCAGTATCAAACAGCAAAACATGGTTCGTATCACCGTCTTCTGGATCATATGAATATTTTGCATCATTTGATTCAGGATCAGCACCTGAATCTTTATACCATGGATAAAAATTACGACCTGGATCATGTTGGTCGCCACCAAAATTCATATTCCGACGTGCTGGTGTTGCCGGTGTTCCATCCAGTTCAGCACCTGCTGTTCCACCTTCACCATCGTTATGGTTATTTTTATCAATAGCCTTGACTGTTAATGGCAATTTTCCATTTAACGCATTAATTACTGTATCAGGTAAAATAAATATCCAGCGTGCACCATCAAGTTCTTTAGAAAGCTGAATTGTTTCTCCATTTAAATCATATGAACCACCAACAACAACTTCTGGCGGAGTAAAATCAAGACAGCCTGTTGTTATACTCAAACAATTACCTAAACCATCAAAGTTACCAAAACCAATCTGTGTAATATTTTCGATGGGTTCATTAAACTCAGCAGTTAACCTGATTTGTTTTTCACCATGAATATAAGTTAATGATTGTGCATCTAATGCAAAGCGCCTGCTCTCATGCATCTCCACCTGCCTGGTGGTTGAACTACAGTGTATTCCCCCAAACGAAAGTCCCAAAATTGTGCAATCATCAACATTATGATGAGTAAATGGTATTGTACTGGTTATTTCACTCCAGTTTGCGGTATATATAAACTCTGGCACAAAACTATCTTTAGGCGCCTGGGACACTCGAACTTCTTTCAAGTAGGGTGGAGTATTAGCAATATCGAACCAGTGCATTGTAAACCCTGCACTAAACTCGACGGCTGGCGCTAATAAACTCTCAGCTCGTATCTCCAAAATCGACCGATCATTACTTACCATACCTGTATTAGTCGAAGTATAAGGCACTAAAAAGTTTGTGCGCATATTCGTTGGTACAACCTGGCTTGTGCCACTAACATTAGTTTCCGAATTACCCTTTGATAACTGCTCTAAATAAAATCGATCCCCAAATGTAACTATTCGCCCGGTGTTATTGACTACTGGATTTATTTCCTGTTCTAGAGGCCACCAGTCATTGTGAAAACTAATGGCGTATTGGTGCTGGAATTTACCTACAGAATTAATTTCCCAGTGCGCCACCTCCTGTAGATTATCCTCAACCCAATGCAGACAATTCGGTACAGTTGTGTCACGGTTACCTAATGTATCTTCACATGGAAACATCTCCCTAAGCTCACCCGTCGGTAGCGCAGGTGTTGCTGCAGGTGTTACAACATATACATAGCCATCGATATCATCCGTAACTGTAGTAGGGAAATCAAGGTTACCCTGATATGTTGTTCGATCGTGAAAAAAACGTACCATACTATTATCACTATCCCTGATACCCCATATACCAACCCACGGATTATCAATTCTCCGAACATCATTTATATGCCTGAAAAAGAACTCCAAATTATCATCTAATACTTTTTCAAAAGGCAGATACCAACCTTCATAATCATCTTTTTCAGTCTCTTCAAATGTCAAATGTGCATCATTATGAATATGAGCAGGCGAACTCATATCCTCAACATGGTGCAACGCTTGCCCAAAAACAAAATAGGAAGTATGTTTTGCCTGCTCACTATAGCCACCATAAAATGATATAGCATTTTTAAAAAACACCATTGCACGATTCGAACTTGGATCGCCACCTAATGAAATACCATTGAGTCTCAACTCTATTCCAGACCTTGCCTGAAAAAAATGATGTAATACTTTATCTACAGGTGCATCCTCCTGAACTACCCCATCCATAACATTATCGTAACTTGTATACAATCCTAATTGATCCTCCAACAAATATGCCTCGCTAAAAACAGATACTCTTGTATCCTGATCAGTACCCCAGTACTCCCTTTCATTAGTAGGACCCAACTGGTAAATCTCAGCATAATTGCCATTGACATCTTTATTTTGAATTAGAGTAGCCGTACGATCGGTAATCATGGGGTGAATATGAGTAGTGTCATGAGCCATAACTAACGGCGCACAAAAAACGATAAATACCAGCAGAAGTTTATTTATGTTAATACTTTTCATTTACTTTTTCTCATATAAGCGGCAATAGCAATATCTGCATCTGCAGACACCTGTTCAAATTCGCCAATTAAAGCCGCTCGTTTCCAGAACCTCTTTAGATCCTTGCCATAATTTTTCTCAAATAAAGCAATATTTATTTTTTTCACCTGATCATAAGCACGAAAATAGAAATCATTAAAATGCGCTGCACAAAAACGACCAACAACACCTTGAAGTTGATCAGCAGAATATTTCAACTCAAGGATATCCAGATATTTTTCTATAGAAATGGGTTTAATAATTACAGTATCTTTTTGATGTTCTGAAAAAGTCGCTTTGCACTCTGGGCCATAAGCACATGCATTTGTGCTAACGAATAGTGGATGCATCACATCGACAGACGGCCCATCACCAAAAAGACTCCAACCACAATCTATTTCATACCCACTCTTACTGATAAGTACATTTTCCTTAACCAACTTACTCCCACCATGCCAGTTCATAAAATTACTGTACCATTGGCAACGAATAACAAAATCATTATGTGGTTTATCTGTTTCAATCACAAATTTTACACCCGCATGAGATATTGAAGTTAATGACACGAAAAGCAGTAGACATATAAATATTTGGCTAGATACGTTCATACCAAAATCACTTAATAAATGCATTATTCAGCCCGCTTCCGATAAAAAAACCATGTCATAGAAATTAATAAAATCACGAAAGGCCATATCATCCAGAAATTGGTATGCCCAAGATCTCTCTCATGAAGTTGTGCACCCTCATCTGTAAATTCAATTTCATAACCTGCTCTTTTGACATTACCCCTTACAAAACCATCCAGCAATCTCCAGTAATCGGCTAGTACATCTGCATTTTTTTGCTCAATTAAGTAATCAATCACGGCCTGCTTCTGGTTTATATCACCTTTGTTAAGAATATCTTTTGCAAGGCTTTCACGTTGCTTAATATCACCTTTACGAAATAATAAATAAGGCTGGATTTTTTCACGGTTGACTTCATACAGATCCATATCTTTTGTTAATGCCTGAAACTCGGCTAGATCTGTTACTTCAACCAGCCCCAATAAAAGATAATACTGTCGTGCCCTGTTCTGTTTGCTATTTAACATCTGTACGATATTATCTTTCATGTCATCCATACCCTGCATAGCCCCCATATATAAAGCTGCAAAACGCACATCCGGGTTAGCATTTGGTTGACTGTATTTTTCCGCCCATTTTAGAGCATCTGCATGGGGCTGCTGGGCAAAATAAGCCATCGCGCTACGCTGGATCAGGGGATCTCTATTTTCGTCTTCTAACTGTTTATTCGAAAAGTCAACGATGTCATCGGTCGGTTGAAATTTTCCCAGTGCCAGTAACGCATTTTGATAGAGATAACGACTATCCGATGAATCTTTAGCAGCATCTATAATTTCAACGGCTGAACTAGGATCAGCAATTTCACCTAACACCGTTATTAACTGCATTTTCTGTGGAAAAGGAGCAGTTTGACTTTGTAATACAGCATGAGCCTGATCAAGAATAATTTCTCCCTGCTCTACTAACCGCTTACCCGCCGCCTGAGCGCGCCCACCGTATTGCATGAGTGCTTTAATATCATCTTCAATGGGTGGAAATTCCTGAACCGGATGAAAGTCCTTATCCGGTGTCATCATGCCATGGCCCATCACTGTTGACATCGGTGAAAAACACATAAAGATACACATGATGAGGTATTGGCAGAATTGTTTGTTAAAATTAAATTGCATCATTGCACCACTACCGTCACTGTTGTCGGGTCGGTGAGTATGTCCAGGCCACCGCCATCACGAACGGTGTAAATAACTGTCAGGTTATATGTTCCTGGTACTGCAGTTGCGTTTGCACTAATGGTAAAACCAACTTGCCATTTAAATTCCGTTGGTATCGGTGTTAACGAATCGAAGCTGTAAGACAGAAATGAAGTAATGCCATCAGAGCTAGGTAAACCAGAAATACTTACGCCGATCGAAGCCGCCTGTGAGTACTGGCCGGCAGTCATGACGACGTCATGGGCCGCCGAAGCACTACCCGCTACAGGTACATTAAGATTTGAACCACCACCTGTGCCACTGGTATCCAGATTTAGATTAAGTGTTACAGCAGATCTCAGCCCACCTGAGCCTGAAGACTCTACCAGTACACTATTCGCACCTTCGACAAGTGTTACATCAGCACTGAACTCACCAATCGATCCGTTTGGTGTGACCAGTGCTGGGAAGCCATTGACACTAACAGTTGCATTTGGATCGGCCACTGTGCCCGAAATCGTTGTCGGTGTGGTCGTCACTGTATCACCATCGCTGTGAGAGGTTATTGACACGGTAGGTGCAATGACCTGTGGTAACACCTCAAATGTTATAGTTCTTAATTCTGTATGTACCAGTTGAGTCCCTTGCCCAGTGTCATAGGTACGGAAATTGTAAGTAACATCAAAATTATAAATTCCAGGTACAGCTGTTGTTGCCGCACTTAAACGATAATCGATTCTCCAGCTGTCCGTTGAATCTGTATGCACCTGTCCATCATCAAAGTAGGTTACTCCTGCCGGTAAAGTTGCAGGAATAATCTCAACAAAATCGGCATCCGCATCCTGTGCCGTCGTTAGTTGCAGGTTCTGCTCTGCCCTTAGTGACTGTCCCTGTTCAACCGCCAGATTCGAATTAATCGTTAAATTGATATCAACAATTTCGCGGTATATTACCTGGCCGGTTGAATTTCGAGCCTCAATAAATACTGAGAATGGATACACACCTGGCACCAGACCTTTATCTAGTGAAATAGGTATGCCAACGGTTATACGATTTCCACTCAGCTTACTGAATGTACTGCTTCCCTGGGATAAACCAGTGGGACGCGGTTCAGCAATTGTATAACTGATGTTTTGCGTGCTACTCCATAAACTCGGCGAAGTCACAAATTCGTGGAAGATACGGGTTTCGCCACCCGAGGCAAGTGAAATATCCAGTGCGGGTAATGGATCCTGATAGTTCAGCTGTAAATTTGTGGTGGTGGTTGCACCAAAACTACCAGGACCGGTTGCTTCAATCACTACAGTATTTAATCCGTTAGAAAGATCCACATGATCGAGGCTAAAACTATTACCATTTATGGCTGCGGCTATTCCGTTGACTGTGACAGAAACGAATGGGTTTTGTATTGTCCCGGTAATCGTGACAGGTGCCACAGTTACAACTTCACTATCACTATGCGACGTAACGCTAATAATTGGATCGGCTGGTGGTACCAGGTTCAATGTCAGGCTTTGTACCGGCAGGATATAATCTTCGACAAAGAACTCCAGCAGATTTGCATTCAAATTATCCAACAAAATACTGGACCAGCTTGCCACACCACCTGTCACACTAACGCTACCTCCCCTGCGTTGACCATTTACGCTGAGGCTCAACAGCGTACCATCGGCTGCTGATGTAGAAACACTGATAGCGACAGGATCTACATCAACCACTTCACCCTCCGTGTGTGAAGTCACGGTTACGGTGGGTGGTGCCTGGCTAACCAGATTCAGGTTAAATGACTGACTAGCCGTTAAACCATTTAAGCCTAAAGCATCCACCGCTATAGTATTTAATCCTTCAGCTAAATTGAGTCGGGCTGTATACAAATGCAGGTTTGTTGAATTTTGTGTTGCATTTACGCCATTAATAGTCACCTGTGCAGCACTATCATTTGCAACATTTACGGTCACATCAACGAGTGAACTCGGTATTGTTTCACCCTCGGTATGCGAGCTAAGTGCAATGGTTGGTGCCAGTCGAGATTCAAGCACGGTTACGCGCAAAGGCAGCTCTAAATTATAACTTCTTGGATAACCACCCCATTGCATAATGACATCATAAACGCCGGAAACCACTGGTCCATCAAATTGATTAGTGCTCACCGTTACCGCAAAGCGATGATCCACAGAGACCAGATCACCAGAAGGTAAGCCAATACATAAACAGATATCTCCCTGATCAAACGATTTTTTAATAAAACTCGGTCCATTAAGTATACGTACATTTCCTAAGACATAATTGAAAATACTATCGGTAATTTCTCTGGGAACCTGTGTTACGACATTATCAAAAAATTTCTCACCCGGCGCCAGCGTCAATTCTATGGGTGTGACATTTAAACTTAACGAAGTCGACCCGACTAATCCGTTAGCGCCGGTTGCCTCCACGGTGAGAGTGGAAAGCCCTTCAGTTAACTGAACACTCCCCACGGCATAACGTTGTCCACTTAACAATGCAACTGGGCGACCGTTAACCCTTAAAGTATCTGTTTGCGCATTTGGATCATAAAACCCGGATACCTGAGCGCCAATATATCGCACAATGTCATTATCAGCCTGTGTATCAATCGTGAGTTGAGGTGGCAGTGTGCTATCAGGTATGTTTATTTCCAGCTGGACATTGGATTCAAAAATGCGATTACCGAGTGAATCCTCGTAACCAAATGTAACACTGATTGGGTAAACACCCGTCGCGGCACTCAACACCTCCACATCAAATAATAATGTCGCAACATTACCATTCAGTTGAATACTGGCAGCTGAGTTGGGCACAATTCTGCCTCGGAAAGGCGTATCGAAAATACCCCCGGGGCCACCGGAAAAGGGCACAAATATAAGTGCGTCCGCTACTCTGGATATCACCGAATCTGGGATGCTGACTTCATAACTCGCGGTCGTTGTACCGGGATTAGCAAATGCATTCACCGTTAACGGCTGATAATTAAGTGTGATAATTTGAGTCGAAGTAATTCCGCTCGTACTAGTTGCTTCGACAGTTACGGTATTACTTCCTGTTACTAAATCCAGGCGCGTATTATTGGTCGAATAATCACAGTTAAAATTAAATGACTCACTACAATTGTACCCATAACGGAACTGTGTACCACTTACAATTGCCGGATTACCATTAACAGTTACGCTTGAAACAGGACGATCGACAGTACCAAATAAAACATTTCGTCTAGCATAAACGGTATCACCATCACTGTGAGATGAAATATTAATAGCCGGTGGTAGTGCGACTGTTATCCTGAAGACCTGATTTGAAACAAGATTGCTCTGATTACTCACCTGAAGATTTAAGTCATGTACACCTTCAGCAAGATCAAGGGTGATACTAAAGGTTGAGCCAGTTACCGTAGCGGCTTCACCATTAACGGTTACAAGTGCATTGGCGTCACCGACATCTCCCGTCAGAACAACGGTGCCATCATTCACTACGGCACCATCAATATGGGATGTAACGCTAAATGATGTGAAATCGGCAGGTGAAGGAAGGGTCTGGGCCGTTTTAGCATGAATCAGATAGGCCTCGGTATTACCAATGGGAAAATCAATACCAACCGGCGTGGTATTCCAGAAGGTTGCCGTTTCAAATAACCCGGTTTTTATATTGAGTCTTTGTACACTACTGACCGCTGTCACGCCGCCCAGATATTGCAATAAATCATAGGCGCTAAAGTTTCCTGGCAAACAGGATAGTCCGACCAGGTTCAAACCTTGCACCAAACTAATAGAAGGACACTGGGTGGCCCCACTAAATGAACGACTAAACGCTTGTGCAGCGGTTAATAAGTAGCCCTCTCCACTTGCAATTGCAAAATCAGTGCCCTGCAAAACACCACTCATATATTCTGCAGTTTCGACCGAACTATCCAGCGGGTTTTGTCGTTGAAGTTTAGTCACCTGAGTTTCACCACCCAGGTCAGTGAGTAATGAAAATGCAGTGGTTCCACCCAGCACTGAATAAGGAATATGATAATAGTTCATACCCGCGGCATAACGCCCTTCAGGTACCAGCGGATCAGAACCCTGGGTGAGCTCAAGCCGATTAGTTACGCCATCGAAGTCATGGTCTTCATCGGCATCAGCCACACCATCGCCATCGGTATCGGCAATCAGTGGATTTGTGCCCAGTGTACTTTCCTGTGTGTCGGTTAAGCCATCATTATCATCATCTGTATCACAGGCATTACCCGCACCGTCACTATCGCTATCGGTCTGGCTTATATTATGATCATTGGGGCAATTGTCATCTGCATTCAGTATGCCATCACCGTCAAGGTCGAGTGCGCTAAGGTCACATACATCACCAATACCATCACCGTCAATATCAGATTGATCAGGGTTAGGTATCAGTTGACAATTATCCAGTGGTATTGAATCTAGTGCAGACTTCACCAGTGTTGACAGGCGATCTACACCAATGAAAAAACGGTCATAGGTTGAACCGTCAACGGAGACTAACAGACTTCCACTTAAATCAAATGCATTGGAGGCGGGTAAATGAACGGTGATTTCACCCAGGTTTGTTAACAGTGTGAAAGTATCACCGTTTAAAGTAATCACACAGCCACAACGGAATACATCCATTTGCAAGAATAGCCAGCCTTCACGGCTACTTTGTGCAGGGGTTAACTGCTCGGGAACATATTCAAAATTAGATAAATTAATCTTCCCTACCAGTACTGTCTTTTCCGCGTCAGGTAATGCAGGATCAAATTTATAAACCCCAATTGCCGCATCAGGTGCTGCATTGATCGTGAGTGTTGATGAAACAAAGCCCAGTATCTGTGTGAATTTATACGGGATGTCTGAAGGGACGACCGCTGGCCTGTAGTCATTAACACCATCATTATCATCGTCACTATCGCAGGGGTTACCCGTAGCGTCGTTGTCCGTATTTATTTGATCAGGGTTGTAATTGAGTGGGCAATTATCTGCAACATCACCAATACCATCCAGGTCACTATCCAGTTGATCCGCATTGGCAATTAAAGGCGCATTATCTGTTTGATTAGGTACTCCATCACCATCGATATCATCATCACAAGCATCCCCTAAACCATCCAGATCCAGATCCTGCTGATCTGTATTGGAAAGCCCGAGGCAATTATCTAAGTGGTCACCGACACCATCTCCATCCGCATCAATAATAGGGAAACTCGCGGGATTATTAGGATCGGTAGATGCCGCAACTTCTTCACCATCAAGTGATCCATCGCCATCTGAGTCTGCATTTAATGGATCAGTATTAGACTGTGCTTCCTGATCATCAGTAATACCGTCCTGGTCCGTATCCGCCGAGATAGCAGAGGTGCCTTCGGTATTAACTTCACGGTCATCTGACCAGCCATCGTTATCGGTGTCCTGTGAATTGACATCAGTACCAAGCTGGTATTCCTGGAGATTAGTCAGGGTGTCCAGGTCCGCATCCGCACTTGCATCATTAACCGTGACATTTAAACCATGTTCAATTTCATACCAGTCCGGTATGCCATCACCATCGGTATCGACAATACTCGCCAGCTGTAATACACCGGGTGGAATAATTTCCAGCTCACCCCGTCTATCATTCACCGGTACAATCGTGCTGGCACTCACCCGACCCAACGTACCACCCAATACGGTCAGGGATAAAGACTCCCCCCCCGTTAACTCACGGCTGATTGCATTACCGCCATATAAATTACTCAGGTTAAGCATGGCTAAATCAGCCGCCGTACCATCGCCCACCATATGACTCACCGGATATTCACTGCCCACTACCTGGGCCAGTATCACCGTACCCGTTGCCGGACTAATACCATCAGTGGCGACAACATTAATACCTGAGGTTTCATTACTGATGGCATCACTGGCTGCCTGGGTCATCAATGATAATAAAGGCCCTGAAGCCGGGAAGTTTTCAGCGATGCCGGAGAGTGTTGGCGTCGTCACCAGTCGGAAAAAATAGGCTGTGGCGGGTGTTAATCCACTGACCCTTACCCTGAGCACCCCCTGGTTAGCCGCCTGTGTTGCCAGGGCACTGTCGCCGGATTCCGTGAATTGGGCCTGAATAGTCGCCGTGGTATTTGCACGACTGCCCAACACATCATCGTACAGTTGCAGAGTACCGCTTGCCGCTTCATCAACTGCCCAGACCACGGTAAATGAAACAGGCGTAACATCGGTGATATGGACATCATTCGCAGAAATAGCATAGCTTTGCTGTGTCCATAAAATGGCCACGGCGATACCCATCAGGCACATGGCCTGGGCAACAAAGTTATGTAATTTAGTGAATAATTTCATATCACATTAAGTCCTGTTTTTATGCATTTGCAAACCCAGTTAACAAACTACCTAAGTAGAATCCCATAGTAACAACCGGGAAAATCAAGGTAGCATGAAGGGTTGTTCGTAAATTTTCTCATCCGTACCATTCATCTCGACATTGAATACTTTGTCTTTTACCGCCATTGCCTGCACCGTATTCTGGCCCTCTAAGTTCAGTTCACTGGCGGTCGGGTAATAAATGAAATTAAAATTACCGGGCGATAAAGGCGCAACGATCTGTGATGAAATTGCCGTAATAAAGGCACCATCAAAAGAGGCCTGTATGTAGTTAGGGTATTTATTCATCGACAATATGCTCAGCGCAGGGCCATCATAAATCGCTGTACCATTTAAATTGATCACGATCTGTTGCAAATCAATGCCACTATAGCTTGTCATGCTGGGCAAGGGATCTGGGTTAGGCTCGGTTAAATTAGGTTCTTTAATGGTAACTTCAATCTTGGGGGAAACCGCCAGTTGCTCGCGGGAATTCTCTTTTGCAGGGACATTGTAAGGCGCGATAACCACACCACCTGCGGTAACATCACTGGTGCCTTCGAAACAAAAATTATCAGTGGTGAAATTTCGAACGGTGGGTGCGCTTTTACCAGTTACTGCCACCCCTCCTCTGGCCTGACCCATCGTCAGGTCAATCGCGGTATAACCACCGCCGTTAGTGGTAGCCATTTCAGGGGTGATAGAATTACCATCAATTTCACCATTATCTGTTCGCTTAACAGTAAAATTAATCGGAACACCTGAAATCCCGACAGCTCTTATCCTGGAAACACTGTGCGCCTCATCTGTCCAGTCTCCCTGGTCATCATCGTTACCATCACCATCGACATCAACGCAAAGATCGTATCGCTGCATACGTAACAGGAGCATGGTCACTTTTCGCCCTAAGGTTTTACCCACCCATTGAGCTTCACCGGTCCTGGAACCATTATTATCTGTTGTACCGACTAAATCGGGCCCCATACCCACCTGAACTGTATATGACTGAGAGCCTGCACCTGCGACAGAAACATTCATCGTATAGGGAGAACCAATACTGCCACCAAACTCATCAATGGTTGGAGGCGCATTGCTGGTACTCACCAGCCCCACAAATTCACCTTCATCATTGGTTTGCATACTGGGTAGTACGACACCATTAAGCACACCGGGAGCTCCCTGCAAAGGCGCACCATTCATTGTCACTGGAGCGCCACTCACCGGATTACCGAATTCATCCTCAACCTTGATATGCACTGCATTCAACCTGGATGTCCCCAACGTCATCTGGTTAAAACCGGTTCTTAATGAAACCATCTTGGCTGGATCACCGGCCTTGGCGGTAGACTGGAATAAAATGGCTCCCGGACTGTTAGGGATGCTAGCGACAGCAGCTACCGCCTGGGTAAGGCGTAAACCTGTAATCCGGTCATTTAATGTCTGCCCCATGCGATGGATTACTTTGACATCACCATTAACATCTGACTTCACAGCAACTTCGTTTTCATCTGAATCAAGTGTCCCTGTCCCTTTAACCTTGCCAAATCCAGCTGCAACCACAAATTTAGTCAGTACACCTTCAAGTGGCTGAGAGTCACTATCAAGAAAGCGTAAAGTATAGGGTTCCGGTAAATATCCATCGACGGCACAGCCGTCGCCTCCACAATTCTGTTGATCACCGGATTTCACAACAAACGCGGGTAATCGAGTTAGCGAAGCGACCGAAACCCGTTTGGGTGAAAACCCTGGTACGATAAGATCAAGTGAATAATCACCCTGCAAATTCGGCAATGTCATTCTAACTCTGACAATGCCATTACCATTGGTTGTAATTGTCGAGGAGGCAGCAGTGAAACCATTACTTACCGTTAATGCATCATCGGTTACTATTGTCACAGGGACACCAGATATGGGCTGCCCGGTTGCACCTGTGACCAGGATATCCAGTGAATTGGGTAATTCTGTACCCATTAATCCAGATTGAAAATCACCACTAAGCACACTGATTTCCGGGGTAGACGTTTGCGCTTCTATGTTGAGATTAAAGGTGTAAGCACCTGTACCGGAACCCGGCACACTGGTAACGACCGCGGTATAGCGTCCCGTTTTCTGAAGTTTATAACGATTTATAAAGGGATTAGTGCCACCACCACTATTATCATCACTGGTTAAAAGCTCACCAAATGGACCTTCAAGTGCTAATAGCAGATCCGGGTTTCCAGCAACCACCGATAAGGCACTGAGGCTGACAAAGGAATCTTTAGTCGCTATAAAACTGTAGCGATCCTGTTCACCATCAGCTGTAATTTCACCCTGTACCGTCTGGCCATTGATCAGGTCCTTACCCGCCACACTTGCCTCAGTGACCATAAATGATTCGACGGTATAATCGATGCTGTTACTGACCCTGCCATCTACAGTTACATTTAATGGACCCGTGGTGGCCGCTGCTGGAACCGTCACCGTGAGTAAACCACCAGATGCAAAGGACACAGACGCTAGTACGCCATTAAAGCGCACCTCATTAAGCGATGCCTCTGTTGAAAAACCCTGCCCTGTCAGTGTAATGGTTGCACCGGCAACTGATCGACCCGGGGATGCGCCGGAAAGAAAGGGCGGGAATAACTGCCCCTTACCCGGTAACGAAAGACCGTTGGCATCAGTCAATGTTTCAACGACATAGCCTTCCCCATTGATCACAGGGAAATCCGTTCCAACAGGATTACCATCGCCATCGAACTCAGCCAGTTCAAAACTGGCGGTGTCACGGTTATAACGCTTTACCCGCTGAGCTGAATCAACTGCCTGTAATAAATCATAGGCACTATAACCGGCAGGTGGACAGGGCACCCCTAGCAAATTAAAACCTTGCCCGGTATCCACGGTTGGACAATCCTGGTTGCCTTTAAATACCACAACTTTTCGCACCTGCATATGCACGATAAATGCATCGCCCCGGCGAACCGGAAAATTTTCACCCGCAGCTGTACCATTAACCCAGGCTGCTCGTTCAAAGCGCCCGGTTTCATTGTTATAACGATCAATACTGTTTATTTCTGTTTCAGTACCCAGTGCACTCAATAAATCAAACGCTAAAAAACCATCGGCGGTTGCCACGGGATAAGATAATAAGTTCAGGCCCGGCTGTAAAACAATACTCACGCCAGGTACCTCAACCGTATTGGTAACTAAATTAATATTGCTAACCACACCACCTGCCGTGACTGTCACGACTTCTGCATTCAGCGGATCAGTTTCTATATTGGATTCATTGGCATCATAAAACTCTTCACTAAAACCGGTGTCGAGTGTATTGGCGATAACCTCATTAATACGTTTAGGATCTGCTGCTGTTGGTACGCCATCCAGAGGTTCAATACCCACATAATATTGACCAGCCGCGAGGCCGGGAATAACGTATTCACCCTGTCCCAGTGAAAAAGCCCCCACGGTTTTTATACCACTGGACGGGTCTAGTGCATAAACATGTGCACCTAAAACCCGTACATTATTTATTCCATTTGTAATACTTCCTGAAATAGAACCAAAGGCCGCATCCAGTTCAGGCTGCTTAGGATATAGATGGGAAATAAACGCAATATCATCTGCCTTAAGTATCCGAGCCGAAGCGACATCAGCCGATAAAAATGGGTACATCACTGCACCATCAATCACGGAATGTGAAAGTCCTACCGAGTGCCCGATTTCATGCATAGCGACAGATAACAAATCAGTACTGCCATTTACGCCAGTGTTTTCAAAGTTATATGACGAATTAAATACAATATCCGATTCATAAATACTGCCCGCCGGATACAGCCCATTTGCGAGATCAGGCAAACCATCTCCATCCAGATCATTATTTGCATCGGTAATGGTAGTGTCCTGGGCAAAACTAAATGTCAGCGCAACACCTAATACTCCCGGATCAAATGAAAAATCCTGATCGGTAAAAGTAATCAGATTAGTACCATCAATACCGGACAAACGCTTATCGACTTCACCCGCAAAAACAAACTGAACCTTACTGGTAGGCAATTGTTGCCAGCTATCAAATGCGGCCTGCATTACAGTTTGTAATTCATTATTATCAATCACTGAGGCGGGAATGCCATCACTGCTCAGGTGCCAGTTTACGGGCAATTGTATATCCTGCCTGATGCGCTGCTGATAAAGCGATGCATCCAGTGCATCAATTTGCAATAAATTACCACCCGCCATTAACGTTCCTGCAAAAAGTAAACTCAGCATTAAGAATATTTTTGGTGAAATCTTTAGAATTTGCATCATTAATTAACCTTTAGGCTACCTCGCCATTTGTCTTAAGCGCTCGATTTGATTCATTCGTTGACTTAAATTGGTGGCGGGTGATGCCAATGAGGTATTGCGATCGGTCAGATCCTTAATAACAAACTGTTTAGTTCGATTAACAACGACGGGTTGTTGTTCAGGGAGTTCTAAAGTAATGGTTTCTGTTCTGGTTTTAGCCTGCTTGCGGCTTTCGGATGAGCCAACAACAGTATTGGCATTTATTGCCGCCTGTGTTTTCTTCTGTAGTTCAAATTGTTTTTGTTTGTTTAAAATTTCATTAACCAATGGATCATTAGTTAATATATTAATAGGACCGGAGTATGACTTTGTCTTGTTAACCGTTGCAGCTGCGGATACTTTTTGGTCAATATCTGCAGCATTAACCGGTAATACATAAGCATTCAACAACAGACCGCTTAAAACAGACAGGTTTGTCAGAACATTTTTCATTGCTTACCTCCCTGCCTTTCAATCACGCCCTGGCTAAATTTAATAAACTCGGCCAGGCTCATGGCCTCACCAGAAAGTGTTGTTTCTGAGCCATTGTTGGTTGATGTAGACGCCTGTATTTTTCTTAATCCGGATACTTTTATTTCACCCGTATCAGGATCATCATATACGGCTATTTTGCCCCGGCTCATACCAGAGATTTGATAGGTTTTGCCCTGTAATTTACGTAATAACAAAACCGCACGTTCGCCCGATTCAAAGCCCACACCATCTGAAGCTTTCATGGTGACCGGTGCATTAAGTCGAGGGTGCATGGCAGTGCCGCCAATCATTTCAACATCAACGGAAGCCAACTGTTGTCCTTTAATCATCTGCTCAACCTGAAAAGTTCCCACAGTGAATATTTTATTACCACGCCACACACTTTGTGTTTTAGTAAACTGGCCATACACGACTAGATCTGAATTAACTAACAACTTATCGAAACCATTATCAAGCGTGGTACCCGCAGTGACATTTAAACTATTTACCCATAAAAATGTAACAAGACATATCGATAACAGCCCTCTCAGCTTCAAATAATGGGAAAATAAATATCTCATAATTTAACCTTGTTAATCATTTTTCGATTCTTATTCATTTGTAAAAGCTTCTTCAAGGCACTTCGGGAAGATTTGCAGAATTGACAGTGCCAATTAACAAACCATCAACACGACTTTTATCTGCATCATCCACGCTTAAAACTGGCATGACATTGTGTAACCCCTGTTCGCTGAATAAATTACACAACACGGGATGAAATGCGACTGATGAATAATCAGCCGCGTTAATAGTGCCCGCGACTGCATGCCCAATTAATAACGCGTCGTAGCCATTAATCTGCCCATCTCCATTGCAGTCGCCAATTGATCGACTCAACAAATTAACCACTGAGCCATTACCACCAGCTTTCCCCATCAGGCTTAATAAAGAAGTACTACCAGAGCGCCCTCGATAGAGTCGTACCGCAATGGCTTCACCCGTATCTCCCATGGTTGTTAAATCGGAACCATTAACCTGCATTGATACATTAAGTTGATATGAGAAAAGATTGTTTAAATCCATTAATGTGTAGGGTATGGTCATCCCATCTCCTACAAAAACACTCAGGGGGTAACGCGCATTTTCAACACCAATAATGAGTAGCTCACCAACCTGTATTTGCTGATCTGTATGCGCAGCTACGTCATTTTCAAATAAAATATTAGTTGTTGGCGTTATTCGTGTTTGAGAGGAAGCGGTCTGCACTGTAAGCAAGCTGGGAGATGTATCAGGGCAAAATAAAACACCTGCATCAGGACACAAACTCGATTCTTGCGCCGCTGTTTGTAAGCCAAACTTCAGGTAATAATTTGTATCCGGTATTAAGTCTGTGACCTGAAGTGCAACGATACCAAAGGATTGCGCTGCCTGGGTAATTGAATTTATAGATTCAATTCGTGCCTGACCAGAAACACCTGGCTCACCTGTTAATACGGGATATAATTTTACGCTGAACTGGTTTACGGGGCTGGTTGCAGCGCTATCCGCATATAACTCTATAGAGGCTTGCCCTGGCTGGTCAGTCGTCCAGATAAGAGTGAAAGAACGATCGGTTACGTTTGTAATAAGTGCATCAGATAATACAGGGGGGGCAGCATGCGCTAACGACAGCATCGTAGAAAAAATCAGAAAGACCAACAATTCAAACGCAAACCTGATATTCATCAGATACAGAATCCTTTTTAGCATTTAAAAATCTAATAGTATGTGCCATGCATAATTTAAATAAAATATGCAATTAACACAGTATATTTGCTGAAGTTCATCCCGTAAGGAAATTTACTTATTTCTTATATAGAAATTAAGTTATATAGTAAACATAGGATTTTATTTCATATCCTTGTTACTTATTTTTATATGTTACTTCACTGGTGTCCCGTTAACTTTACAATAAAACCATTTGGTTTTCATGGGGCGATAATCGCCCCACCGGTTCGGACCTGAGAAGCATTAATAAATCTCGTTTATCAAACAGGTTCAGCTGTAACAAC
>Ga0316207_10000651_pt1 | contig 51614 bp, 49 predicted proteins | sample 6weekpyrite_MG_FD_204943 | JGI IMG/M metagenome (GOLD analysis project Ga0316207, IMG submission 204943) | Microbial mat bacterial communities from mineral coupon in-situ incubated in ocean water Damariscotta River, Maine, United States -... | ecosystem: Environmental > Aquatic > Marine >...
GGACGGGCTCGAACCGCCGACCTAGTGATTAACAGTCACCCGCTCTACCAACTGAGCTACCGAGGAATTACAGAGGCGGTATGGTACTGAGGACCCCGTGTGGGGTCAAGCACCAAGTGCCTCTAATTGAAGATTATTGTTCAAGATTTTTGATATGTTCAAAATTAATGACATTATCGCTGGCTGGCGATTCAGTCATTTCTGGCACCAACTTCTTGATAAATTGCTCAAGTATTGATTCATCAAAAGACTGACTGGCCGTATCCATCGCTGCAAAATCGGACTGCAACTCATCCCAATCGACAATTCGGGTTTTTGCTAGCAGTATCTTGTCATGTTTCGTGGCACTTAGCTGTTCTTGTTCATGAAACAGTTCTTCGTAGAGTTTTTCGCCAGGACGTAGTCCAGTGTACTTAATCTCGATATCCTCACCGGGTGTTTTGCCAGACAGAATAATCATCTGCTCTGCCAGATAAGCAATTTTTACCGGCTCACTCATGTCCAGAACAAATATCTCACCACCCTCACCCTGTACCGCCGCTTGCATTATTAACTGGCAAGCTTCAGGAATGGTCATAAAGTAACGCGTGATTTCAGGATGTGTAACCGTAACTGGCCCACCCTTTGCTATTTGTTCCTTAAAGAGTGGTACAACACTTCCTGCCGAACCGAGCACATTACCAAAACGCACAGTTATATAGTTTGTTTCAGAACGCTGATTCAGGTTCTGACAAAAGATCTCGGCGATGCGTTTACTTGCGCCCATGTTATTGGTCGGGTTTACCGCTTTATCTGTCGAGATCATGATGAAACTATTACAACCATGCTTATCTGCCGCCAGCGCCATATTTCGCGTACCAAGAATATTGTTGCGCACAGCTTGTCTAGCCTGGTTTTGCAATAGAGGCACATGCTTATAAGCTGCTGCATGGAAGATTACATCAGGCTTATGTTCATTCATGCAATGTTCTATTGCGCTGGTGTCACACACATCACCAAGTACGGCATGAAATTCCGTATCGTCACATAAGCCTGCTAGTTCACGTTCTATTTGGTATAAATTAAACTCACCGATTTCAAAAACAACCAACTTGGCCGGTTTAAAAAACAATACCTGCCGACATAGTTCAGAACCAATCGAGCCCCCAGCCCCAGTCACCATGACAACCTTATCCTGAATAGAATCTGTAATAGAGTCCTTACTTAAAGAAACCGGATCACGCCCAAGAAGATCGTCAATAGACACCTCTCGCAATGAACTTATTTTCGCTCTACCCGAGACTAGATCGCCTACATTAGGTAACGTCCTGAACGGAACATTGGCCTGCTCGCAGTTGCTGACAATTTTTCGCATCTGCGCGCCGGTTGCCGTAGGTGTCGCAATAACCACCAAATCAGCAGATTTTTTTCTTATTGCTTTTGGAAGACTCTTTATTTCACCCAAAACTGATAAGCCATGAACTTTAGAGCCTCGTAACCGCGGATTATCGTCAAGAAAAGCAACAGGGATATATTCATTGCCACGCAACATTTCACGGGCAACCAGTTCGCCTGCCTGACCAGCCCCGAGAATAATGACTCGCTTGCATCCTAATGATTTACTACGTGATCGTCTATCACGCAAAACACGATAAAATAATCGAGAGAAGCCCAACAAAAAAACCAACAACATCGGGTATATTGCTAAAGATGACCTGGGAACACCTTCAACACGATTCACAAGAAATAATACTGTCACCAATAAAACGGTATTAATAGTGACTACACGAATAATATTCCACAAATCAGGAATACTGACGAAACGCCAACTGCCTTTATAGAGGTCAAAGATCCATGATGAAAGCAGATAAACAGGAAGCGAGATAAGTAATACTTGCAAGTAAGCAGTACTTTGAATTTCTTCAAAATTAAAATCAAAACGAAGTAAATAGGCCAGAGTCCATGCTACGGCGGCCATAATAAGATCATGTGTAACAATAACAGATCTGTGTTGAATTCTTGTTAACTGCATTCCTAATATCTCAGCATTGGTTATAAAATCTAATATCCATATATACGTGCACTATACCTTATAATAATCACGATACCATTTCACAAACTTCTCAATACCCTCTTCCACTTTGATTTCTGGCTTATAACCGAAATCATTAATCAAATCGTCAACATTGGCAAACGTTGCAGGTACATCTCCATTTTGCAACGGCAACATATTTAGATCTGCTTTTTTGCCCAGACAGTCCTCTAGCACTTTAATGTAGTGCATTAACTCGACCGTGTTGTTATTACCAATATTATATAAGCGGTATGGAGCATAACTTGTTGCCGAATCAGGTGCATCACCCGTCCAGTCCGGATTCGGCTCTGGTATACGATCCAATACCCGAATAACACCTTCAACGATATCATCAATATACGTAAAATCCCGGCGATGTTTACCGTGATTGAATACATCAATCGGCTTGCCTGCAAGTATGTTTTTAGTGAACAAAAACAAGGCCATATCTGGTCGCCCCCATGGGCCGTAGACAGTAAAAAATCGCAGACCTGTGGTTGGCAGCTTGAATAAATGGCTATAAGAGTGTGCCATTAATTCATTGGCCTTTTTCGATGCAGCATAAATACTGACTGGGTGATCGACGTTATCATGCACTGAAAAAGGCATATTCGTATTAGCGCCATATACTGAACTACTGGATGCGTACACAAGGTGCTCAACATCATTGTGACGGCAGCCTTCAAGAATATTCACAAAACCGACAAGATTGGTATCAACGTAGGAATGTGGATTTTCTAATGAGTAACGAACGCCCGCTTGTGCAGCAAGGTTAACAACCCTGTCCGGTTTATATTCGGAAAAAACGCTGGCCACCGCATCACGATCTTCAATCCCAATTCGAACATCATGATAATTATCATGCGATGTTGTCCGCGCAAGACGTGCTTTTTTGAGCTCAACATCATAATAGTCATTAAGATTATCAACACCAACGACCTCATCGCCTCGCGCTAACAATCTAAGCGCTAATGTCGAGCCAATAAACCCTGCCGCACCTGTAATTAATACTCTCATTAAATCATCTTCACTATAATTAGGTTGTTACAAACTGCCATCTATCATACTAGCTGGCAAAATATTCTTTATGTCATAGATAACGCATTTATCTTTACCTAATGCTTTTATCTCATCAAGACTCATTGCTTTAAATTCATCATGTGCAACCGCCATAATGATTGCATCATAATGATTGCTTACTGGTTCAAGAACCGGTGCAATGCCGTATTCATGTTCAATTTCCGCGGGATCACCCCAAGGCTCATAAACGTCAACACTGGCGCTCTTTGACTGAAGCCCCTCAACCATATCGATAACCCGGGTATTCCTGACATCAGGACAGTTTTCTTTAAAGGTAAAACCCATAATAAGAATACGCGCACTCTCTATCGATATGCCTTTCGTTTTCATCAAGTCAAAAACTTGTTCTACAACATACAAGCCCATGCCATCATTGATCTCTCTTCCAGATAAAATTATTTTTGGATCAAAACCAACTTCTTGCGCTTTATGTGTCAAGTAATAAGGGTCGACACCGATACAATGACCGCCCACTAAACCTGGACGAAATGGCAAGAAATTCCATTTCGTGCCCGCGGCCTCAAGCACTTCGATAGTATTAATATTCAACTTGTTAAATAACATCGCCAATTCATTAATTAGCGCAATATTGACATCTCGCTGCGTATTCTCAATGACCTTGGCCGCTTCGGCTACACGAATTGAACTGGCCTTGTAAGTGCCCGCAGTGATAATGCTTGCATATAAACTATCAATAAAATCAGCTGCATCAGGTGTAGAGCCCGATGTCACTTTTTTGATCGTCGGCAGCCTGTGCTGTTTATCGCCAGGATTTATTCGCTCCGGACTATAACCAACAAAGAAGTCTTTATTTAAAGTTAAACCTGATTCTTTCTCAAGAATGGGGACGCAGATATCTTCAGTAACACCAGGATACACAGTTGATTCATAAACGACATAGTCACCTTTCACAAGTGATTTTCCCACTGTTTTACTGGAACTATGCAATGCAGAAAGATCCGGTACTTTATTATCATCGACAGGTGTTGGAACAGTCACAATGTAAAAGTTACATTGTTGAAGCTTATTAGCCTCAGAAGTGCAGTCTAACAATGATGCTTCTTGAAGCTCGCCCTGCTCTACCTCATTGGTTCGGTCTTCATTATTATTGAGCTCTGCGATTCGGGATGGGTTTAAATCATAACCTATCGTATTAAATTTCTTTCCAAATTCAACCGCTAGCGGCAAACCAACATAGCCTAGGCCAATAACACCTATACAAATATCTTGCTGTTTAATCATAAATCAGGTTCTTTCAGCATTATTAAGGTGTGATTATACAGATATTTTCCGAGCATAGCGCATCAAAATAAGGAACAAAATGGCAAGAACAAGCATGCCACTTATCTGCAAGCCAATGCTGGCATCATATGAAAATATTGCAACAATGGAGCACACTAGCATCAGCATATACTCAATAAGAAGCAATTTTCTTCGGGACATACCTGACTCGGCAACCAGTTGATAGTGATGACTCTTATGTGCATCCCAAAATCTCTCCCGCTTAATAATCCTGATGATCAGTGTCACCGTGGCATCAACGATAAAGGGTGAGAAAATAACTACCGACATCCAGATAGGAATCAATTCATTTACATCTGCCCATAGTGAAAATGCTGCTGCTAGCAAGCCCAACGATGATGAGCCGCTATCTCCCATAAAAATCCTAGCTGGCGGATAATTCCAGAACAAAAAACCTAAAACTGATGATGTAATGACTAAAGCAGAAATTGCGAAAGCAAAATCCCCTTCCATAATACCTATTGTAGCGAAGGTTCCAAAACCAATCACAGCCATTCCACCAGCGAGACCGTCAATACCATCCATAAAATTATAGAGATTAATCATCCAGACAATGAAAAGAATGGATGTTGGAACTGCAATGTAAACTGACAAGGTAATGCCGCCCCAGTCTGTATTTATATCTGTGATGGCATGACCGGAATTAACTATAAGAATTGCCGCAATTATATGTATTGTTATCCTAATTAGAAAACTAATTGAGTAAAAATCATCTACAAGAGAAATTGCGGCAACTAAAATAAGACTTATAAGAATGAATACGAAATCAGATTGTAGTTCGCCTAAAAAGCAATACACACCAAACGGCAACATTATACCTGCTAGAATAGCTACCCCGCCCAGCCTTGGAGTAGGCGTCTGATGAAGAGAGCGATTATTTGGCCGGTCTAGTGCTATCCAGCTAGCCGGCAATCGCAATATTAACCAGACACAAACAAACGACAACAGAAATGCCAATGGCACCAATGAATAATATGAAAGCATTTTAAATTATTGGCACTATCTAAATGTTTAGAAAAACCAGAATACTATCTTCTCCACACTGTTCTATTTATATAGCCCGTATAACTGTGGATGATTTTAACCATTTTCTTTGACACATTATCAACATCATAATCACCAACAATATTAAATGCCCGTGAATTTTCATCGTGCTGCTCTAAGGTTATAGAAATAGAATTCAGAACACTCTCCGCATTAAGATCCGACATAATCAAAACACCTTCGTCCATTCCTTCTGGGCGTTCGTGGGCCTGTCTAATGGTGATTGCGGGTAGATTTAGCACTGTCGATTCTTCAGTTATCGTGCCACTATCAGAAATAATACAAAGTGATTCTTTTTGAAGTTTCACATAGTCAAAGAAACCCATCGGTTTCACAAAACTCACCAACTCATGTAAATCCACCTTATCTAATTCTTCTAGTCGAATCTTGGTTCTTGGATGAGTTGAAACAACTACTGGCAACTTGTATTTATTTGCAATTGCAGTCAATGAATCCAGAAGATCTTTAAAGTTATCCGGATTATCAACATTTTCTTCTCGATGGATACTAACAATAAAGAACTCATTCTTCTTTAATTTCATCTTTGTAAGAATATCGGACTCATTAATATCCTTCTCATGATAGTCCAGTATTTCCTTCATCGGGGAACCCGATTTTATTATGGTTTCCGGCTTAATTCCTTCCCGAATCAAGTACCTGCGCGCATGCTCAGTATGAGTTAAATTAATATCACTAGTATGATCAACTATTCTTCGGTTTATTTCTTCCGGAACACGTTCATCAAAACTCCGGTTGCCTGCCTCCATATGAAAAATCGGTATTTTTCTACGTTTTGCTGATATTACGGAGAGGCAGCTATTGGTGTCTCCTAGCACCAGAATTGCATCTGGCTGTTCTTTTTCAAACACCTCATCACTGGCCGCAATCACATTACCAATGGTTTGTGCTGCCGTACCTTGCGCTGCCTCCAAATAATAATCTGGCTCTCGAACACCCAATTCATTAAAAAATATTTCATTCAATTCATAATCATAGTTCTGACCTGTATGCACCAACTTATGATCACAATGTTTATCGAGTTCTGCCATTACTCGACTTAACTTAATAATTTCTGGTCGGGTTCCTACTATTGTCATTACTTTAAGCATTTAATTCGTCCTTAATGAAATCAAGTTTCATCAATAATGTTTTTATTTCTTCTACATTAAGCCGGTTCGTACTATGCGAAGTATAATCCTCTGTATGTGAAATAACTTCCTCACCATCACTAAAATATTTTGCATAATTAAGATCACGATTATCTGCCGGAATACGATAATAATCACCCATATCTACTGCATGCGCCATTTCTTCACGAGAAATAAGAGATTCATATAGCTTCTCGCCATGACGTGTACCAATAATTCGGGGTTCTTCTGTCCCTCCGAACATCTCAATAAGTGCCTGCGCCAAATCTGCTACAGTCGAAGCCGGTGCCTTCTGTACAAATATATCACCCTGTTGCCCATGTTCAAAAGCATAAAGCACTAAATCTACAGAGTCTTCCAGCGACATTAAGAAACGAGTCATATTGGGGTCAGTTACAGTGAGTGCCTTGCCTTCTTTTATCTGAGATACAAACAGCGGAATAACCGAACCACGCGAAGCCATCACATTACCGTAACGCGTTGCACAAAGTACTGTATCAGTTTCACCCTGCATACGTGATTTAGCGACCATTATCTTTTCAGACATAGCCTTGGAAATCCCCATTGCATTAATCGGGTACACAGCCTTATCTGTACTAAGCACTATCACCCGTTTAACGCCATTATCTGTAGCTGCGTTCATCACATTCTCAGTACCTTCAACATTTGTTCTAACCGCTTCCATTGGATAAAACTCACATGAAGGAACCTGCTTTAGCGCAGCTGCATGAAAAACATAATCCACGCCCTTCATTGCCTGGTGAATACTGTCATAATCACGAACATCACCGATATAAAACTTTAATTTAGGATGGTTCAACGCAATACGCATTTCCTCCTGCTTCTTTTCATCACGACTAAATATTCGTATCTCACGCACTTCAGTCGAAAGAAAACGCTTAAGAACAGTATTACCAAATGAACCCGTGCCACCAGTAATCATTAAAACTTTATCTTTAAACATGACTATTACCCTAAACTAATTATAATTATGCATTGATTTTATTAAGCTCGACCAATCTGGTGCGACATACCCGGTTGCCTCGCGAAACTTATCTGCATTCAACGATCTATCTATTTTAAAAGATTCGTCGCGCGCAATTTCTATATTCATATTGTACTCATTTGCTATTATCTTTAATAAATCGTATTTACCAATCGCTGGGCCTGCTACATGGTACAAACCTGATAATTTCTTATTTGGTATAACATAATCACGGATAACCTCCGCCAGTGTTACTGTTGGCAACCCGGAAAAAATGGCGTTAACATAGCCCGTGCACTTTCCTCTCTGCGATAAGAACCATTCTAATAAACCATTTCTGGTTTGTAATTCATGGCCAATTGTAGAAGTTCGCAATGTTACTGCCGAAGTATCAATAACTTCACCAAGGTACTTTGACTTTCCATAGATGTCGGCGGCATCAGATGCATCAGATTCCATATAATTTCCTTTTGTACCTAAAAACACACAGTCAGTACTTATATGAATCAAACGGCTATTATTTTCTTCACAATACTTGTCCAGTTGATGTGGCAACAAAGCATTCAAGGGAATTACCCGTAGAGGATCATCTGCATCAGGTAAATGTTTAGTCAAACCGATACAGTTAATCACTATATCTGGTTGTATATCTGTAAATAAGGAATCTAAATTACAGTTTTCAACATCAATACTAGTGATCAATTTATCTGCCAGTGCATCAGGAAAATATTTAGATATAGATGCATCTCTAATGGTACCATATACAGACCAACCCTTTTGCTGGCTAAGCACTCGGAAAATAGTGTTTCCAATCATCCCGCTCACACCAAATACAAGAATTTTCATCTAATTACCTTTATCAATCAATTTAGCCATCATAGCTTCTAATCGCCCCAACAACATTTCTCGGTCAAAATTCTTATTATAGTAATCAAGACCCTGCTGACCCATTTGATTAATTTCTTCTTTTTTCAGTTTTTCCATTTCAAGTACTGCTTGCGCCAGCTGCTCAGGGTTCTCAGCGCTGACAGAGATTCCAGCACCGGATTCAGTAATAACATCTCCTCCCTCACCATCTACTGCAGATATTATCGGCTTAGCGCATGCAAGATAAGACTGTATTTTCCCCGGGATTGTTAGAGAAAATATTGGTTCTTTCTTAAGCGTAACCAGCATTACATCTGCCTTTGAAAAAAATGCGGGCATATCAGTCATAGGATAGCTTCCCAGTAAATGAACCGTCTCGGACAACGAGTGCCTTTCTACTTCATTCTTGACCCAGTTGAACTGCCTTCCATCACCAAGAACAACCCAGTATATATTCTTGTTGTGCTGGGTTAATGCTGCGGCTTGCAATATTGTTTCAAAGTCTTGTGCAACACCTATATTACCTGCAAACATAACAACAAAACCATCTGGAACAGATGCTATTAAGTTACTTTCCTCTTTGTTGGTAATTGGCTTGTAAAGTGATTCAGCTGTATTTGGAAAATACTTTATTCGCTCGGCATTAACACCAAATTTGGTGATAGCACCAGTAAATCTACGCGACTGAACCAATATCAGATCGCAGCCCTTGTATATCCACCGCACCATTTTTTCAACAAGACCAAGAATTCTTTTATTTGATACTGCACCCGTTGCTGTTAAGCTTTCTGGCCATAAATCCTGCACCCATATAATTACGGGTATTTTTTGAAGCCAACCGATAAAACGGGCTGGTATAACAAGGGTGATGGGTGATACTGAATATGAAAAGATAAGATCAAATTTATCCCGGCAATAAAGCGGCCCTAAAAGTAGTCCAAAGAAAACAAAAGACAGGTAATTGATCGCCAGCAGTATTTTATTATTGCTTCCCCGTGGAATTAGCGGTACTCGATAAATTTTCACTCCATTTCGAAATTCAATATTCTTTTTAAAGAAACCGTAACCTGTAAAGTATTTTCCAGCAGGATAGTTTGGCTTCCCTGTTAATACAGTTACTTCATGCCCTCTTTCAACCAGACCATCAACTAAATCGTTTATACGGAAGTTTTCTGGCCAAAAATATTGCGTGACTATCAGTATCTTCAATCTACTAGCCTATTATACAAATCAACATATTTCCCAATAACAACAGCCCATGTATAATTATTTTCTACATATTCTTTAAGTTTCTCACCCATATGCACCCGGCTTTCATTATTATCTACAATCTCTTGCAAGCTATTATAAATGCCATCCGCAGTTGCAGAACAAACCTTACCTCCACCTACATGCTCAACCTGATCAAAACCACACTGATCCGTCAAGACAACTGGAGTTCCCGAAATACCTGACTCAAGGACTACAATCGACATAGCCTCCTGCAGAGAAGGAATAACCAAACAATCAGCCGCATGGTAGGCAGCAGATTTTTTATCTCCGCCAACATAACCAATAAAATGCACACGATTAATTAAATTATTCTTCGTAGCAGTTTTTCTTAAGCCATCCAAAAGGCCTCCATCAGGACCTGCGTAAACTAAATGCCATTCTGGCCATTTATCCTTGCCACGAATAAATGCTTCCAACAGTAAATCCGGGCCTTTTATAGGGTTCAAACGGCCAAGGAACAACATAAATGGTGCTGAATTAACTGCTATTTCTTTTCGGAAATTATTATCACCTCCATTTGGGAAGTCTTCTGGATTAATTCCATTGGGTATTACTACAATGCTAGCTTCATCGATCTTGTACGGTAAAAATTGAGGCTTTTCATCATCTGTTATTGCTATCCATGCATCTGCATTCTGAATTATTTTCTTTCCAATTAATTTGTTATATATTTTTTTTATGATTTTTGAACGCCCAAAGATAGGCAATGCCCCAGCAGGACAAACTACATAAGGTTTTCCTAATGACCGCGCTGCAATATAGACAAGTGCATTTAACACCGTCCAATGACCCATGATATGCACAATATCAAACTCACGAACAAGCCTCTTTATCCGGAAATAACTAACAAATGGTATATAAAACCTTTTAATTAGACACTTAAAAGCAATTAAATCAATATCCTCCAAGTTGGATAGCACCTTTTCGGTAAGACCTAAATCAGTTGTCATGATGGAGCAGTCAGTGCCCGCTTGTATTAATGCGCGACTTATTTGCACTGTTCGTTCCGCAGTGCCTCCGCCTGTAACTGGATCAAGTACAGCATTGACGTTCAATACCTTCAAGAAACACCAGAAGCTTTAATATTTTTTTGCGACTTATACCACTCACACAGTTCATTCAAACCGGAATCAAGCGACACATCATAATTAAAACCAATTTCTTTCAACTTTTTAGTGTCATAAACCATTTTTGGATTTATTGAGTCTCTGCCGAGAAATCGTAAAATAAAAGACAAAAAAACAAGTGGCACAGGGATAGGTGGAATAATATATCTTCTTTTTTCAAATCGCTTAAAAAGAAAATTTTCAACATACTTATAATTATTGTCCTCTTCAAAGTCCTCAGAAACAATAAATGTCTGACCATCAATGTTTTGATTTAAATCCATTAGAAATATTATTGCTGCAACAACATTATCTACATGCACTAAATTCAAAGATCTGGAGTTAAATAAGCAAGATCTTAGGTAATTAGAAAAACCACTGGCATTTTCAAGATTATTAATGAGCTTCATCAGCGCCTGCCCATCTGCGCCATATACGGCAGTAGGCCTTATATTTACATACTCAAACACGCCCTTAGAGGCCTCACTTAATATCTGCTCAATTAGCAATTTTGTTTTACCGTAATCCGTTCTTGGGTTACATTCACTTAACTCATTAACACCACTTTCTTTAGTTCGCCCATATACCGCTGCAGTACTACAGTGAACCAATCGTTTAATTTTGTTTCTTGTGCAAACATTTATCAGGTTATTTATAGCTGTAATATTCTGGTTATCTGTGGCTGCAAAGCTATATGCCAGATTAACAACGATACAACCTTCCAGTAGAAACTCATTTAGAGTGTCAGGTTTTGTTAAATCTCCTTCTATTTCAGTTACATTGGGACTCCATTTATTGCCTACAGATGCACGTCGCACTAATATCCGTACCGAAGTATTTGGATATTTAGATAATGCAGCAATCAAATGCCGGCCAATAAACCCATTTGCACCGGTAATGGCAACCACATTTGAGTTATCAGATATATTCATAAACAGCCTAAACTCAACTCTCTAATAAAATTGTGACGATCATTAATTTACTCCGCAAACTTTTTAATTGCATCAAGGTACATTTTTTCATATCTTGGCCCTATTGCTTTCAGTGAAAATTCTTTCTTAACCAGATCATGTCCTTTTTCACCAAGCTCAACGCATTTCTGGTGCTGCGCCAGAAAATCAAGAAATAAACATGCACATTCTTCCATCGAGTCATAAATAACACCATGTTCACCATTAACAATCGGAATTCCCTCAAAAGCTGAACGAGTACCAATAACAGGTATAGAAAGCCCCATTGCCTGCAGTACTCGGGTTTTTGCTCCTGGTGCACCACTGTAGTCAGGAGCAAGTACTACGCTTGCTTGTAAAATAAAATGTTTAAAGTCTTTAACCCATTCAGTGTAAACAATGTTTTCATTATTTCTCATTAATTCCAATAGTGATTCATCTGCATCTTTACCTAATATAACCAGCTTTATGTTTGGAAATTGTTCTACAATAACCGGAAGAACCTTAACTATAAAATCACGCGTCCCATCAGCTATAGCAGAGTTCCCAAGGTAACCAGTACACACTATCCGTAAGTCATTGGCTGCCTCTTCTCTAAACTTAATATCCTGATTAGTTAATCTTAGTTGATCCGAATCTAGTGCTATCGGTATTGAGCACGTATCAATTTCCTGATCTAGCATCTTTAAATAATTTGCATCAACATCAGTAACCACATGCAGCTTAGTGAATTTCGGGTAAATTTTACGCTCATACCTTCGTAACAATGCCGCTGATACCAATAAACGAAACTTGGCAATCGACCATGCCGTTTGCTGAGCCAGACGAGTATAAACAAGTGATGTAGCATCATTGGGCGAATGGACTGATGCCGTAGTCGCACCAAAACGTAGGTATTGCGCCATATTGATTATATCGTAGTGAATCACATCATAATTTTCCGTCGCAAGCTGTCGGGCAATTTCACGTGAATAGTTTTCATCATTAAATGCAGCTAAGGATGGTGGTGATAATTTAAATAAATTCAACAAAGCTTTTATCTTTATCATAAGTCCGGAAGGAGGAGCCATTAAATCCAAAACACGAACATCGGGTAATTCTGTTTCAAATTTTTTTATGTCGTCACTATCAGGGGCACCAAAACATAAAAGATCACACTTATGTCGCTTTGACAAATATGATAATTCATTAAAAATTTTAGAACGGCCTCCAGTAGAAGGTGGAAATGGAAAGTCCGGTAAAAGAAAAAGGATATGCATCTAATTTATTTTAATATAATGCCGAATATTAAATATATATTCACGAAACGATATAGAAAACCCAGGTTACGTACGAGTAGGATGAGGCATTATGCTTGTTCCTACACGCATAACCATCTCAATAGTGGTAATTACAAACACCCCAACAACAAGCATATATAACATACTATCAAGCGTTCCTTCCGTTAATCCCGTGAATAAAATCCATAAGAAAAATGTCCGCGCAACTGGAGAGCAGATAAAATATTTACTACCTAACCAACTCCATAGAGAAATAACAATAACCGACGTCAGGAAAGAACCTACTATGACGCCAACCATGCCTCCTACCAAATAGAACCAACCCACAAAGCTTGGGGCAGATAAGGTATTCGCCTCTCGCGTTATTTCGTAAACCTCATGAGTAAGGTACCCTGCAACACCTTGCTTATCTTGAAATACCTCAATAACACCCATCCCAAGCGGTTTCGTATCCAAGCTTACAATTGCTGAAACAGCTTCTATTCCAGGCATTCTAAAAAGTACAAATTCAATACCCCGAAGTAATGTAGCCCACCATTCACTTCCCGTCACAGAAAGAGATGTTAATATTGCATCCATCACTGGCAAATGCTCAACAACACGGTGCATTCTGTACTCTGTCATTATTGGTACCATAAAGAGCCCGGCAATGAGTACAAAGAATGCCACCACCTTCTCCTTACGATATAATTTCAACCCTCCTGACATCACAAGAAATACCAGTAGTAATACACTCAACAATAAACTGCTACGACTACCACGTAAAAGCATGTCAATGACACCATGTAGCATTAGGAAGACCACCCCTAGCCTCGCAACAAATATATGCCCACTACGTCCCGACAAATAAATTAACCATATAATAAGCAATGGTATCATTATAAATCGGGCATAAAATATGACTCCTTTGAGTCTGTACGGAAGTGGATCACCCGAATCTGCGCCCATTTCTCCGATATGATACTTATGCGAAACAATCGCTAATGCAATCATAATCAATGGCAATAACAAAGCTAAACTTTTTGCTGAAAACCAATAAAAACCGGTAACAGCATGTTCTGCTTGATTCATTGATGCTTTTCTATCTCGTAAGAAAAACAGTAATAATGATGTTGAAAGACCAAGTGTTGCAAATGATAATACCGAAATCCGAAAACCCTCAAATAAGACATTATCTTGAATCATTTTTTTATACACTGGTGTGTGCAACATAATTTTAACGGGCAAAGGGTCGACTACAATCCAGTAGAATCGTACAAAATATACCAGTATAAAGATCCCAAGCGTTAACCATAATGCCGAATAACGAATTTCGTAAGACTTTATCTGTGATAACAAAATCGCACATGTGGAAATAGCCAAAATACTATAAATCAAGTACTCGCCTGCGACATACGAGAATCGTTCATAGGTAATTGCATAACCAGCAACGAATACCAGAAGAAGTAGCCAACGAAATTTTTCAAGATTATTTTGAGAAAAAATCATCAGAAAAGCTTCTTATGCATTGACAGTTACTGTCTCTAGCGTTGGGAGCGGAAATACCAGTGTAACCCCATTGAGTTTCGGGTTACCTATGAAGAAACTCCTAAAATGCCAGGGTAAAACAATAAGATAATCTGGCTTCTTACTAAGTGCATCTTCTTCAGAAATGATAGGAATCAATGTTCCAGGAGTGAAACAACCGTACTTTTCTTTGTTAACCTCACCGATAAAGTCAATATCCTTGTCTGACACTTCACAATACTGCAACAAAACATTGCCCTTAGTTGATGCACCTAATGCTGCAACAGTTTTGCCTTTCTCCTTTGCTGTCTTGATGAAACTATCCAGATCCCGTTTGGACTGCTCAGCATTCTCTGCAAAAATACGATAAGGCTCAAGAGTATCTAAACCGCTAGCATGTTCATTATCTAGAATGTCTTGTATTGAAGAATCGGGAGAAGTATCACCATCCGATGATTTTGTAACTGTAATTGAAAAGCTGCCACCATTTACATCGTTGAATTCAACATCTTTAATTTTAAATCCAACCCGATCAGTCATCCATTTTATCTGACGCAAGGCATAAAATTCCAGGTGCTCGTGGCACACTGTGTCATATGACCGAGTTTCAAGCATAGTTGGCATATAGCTTTGCTCAAATACCCAGATCCCACCATCTTCTAAAACATCATAAATTTCACGCATAAATAACATTGGATCTTCAAGATCATAAAACATTGAAAAAGAAGTTACTATTTTTGCCTTCTTTCCTGGGAACTTCTCTTTAAACAGTTTCGATGAAAAGAAATCAGCAACTAATCCTATATATTCAGGATAGTAACTGTGGAATTTAACCCCTGTCGGATCAAACCCTACTAGTGTAATACCCGAAGGTGAATACGCTTGCAACGTAGTGCTATCATTACTACCAATATCAACTACGATATCACCTTCTTGTAAATCAACCTGACCAAGAATTCTTTCAACCTTTTTATGAAGGTGCGATACCATGCTAGGATTCAGTCCTGATCGATATCCGTAATTTTCACCATACATTTCACCAAGATCATAAGAATGTTCGAGTTGAACAAGGCCGCATACGTCATCCCCCATACACTTTACTAACCGCAAAGGGCCCGATGTAATTTCAAGACTTTTATCTGACGGAAATATCCCTGTTAACGTCTGCTCACCCAAATCAAGTACGCGCGTTAACTCATGATTACCGCATATCCGACATTTTTCTACTTTTGTATAATTCACAATCTGCCTCGTTTATTATGATTTTCTGATAATAATTCCATGTCAGCATCAACCATCATTTTCACCAATTCTGCAAAACTTGTTTTTATCTTCCAATGTAATTCTTTTCGAATTTTATCTGGCCTTCCCACAAGGAGCGCAGGCTCTGTCGGGCGGAATTCAGATTCATCAGATCGAACATATTTTTGATAATCCAGTTCCAGATACGAAAATGCCTTTTCACAGAAGTCTCGCACTGAATGTGCCTCACCTGTTGCAACAATGTAATTATCTGCCTTTTTATGTTGAAGCATTCGCCACATCGCATCGACAGTATCACCCGCAAACCCCCAGTCACGTTCAGCATCTAAAGCGCCGAGTTGTAGTTCTTTTGACTGCCCTAATTTAATCTTTGCTGCCTCATGAGTTATTTTCCTTGTTACGAATTCAATGCCCCGTCGCGGGCTTTCATGATTGTATAGAATTGCTGAGCAGGCGAAAATATTATAGCGCTGCCGATAGATCTTAATCATGTTATCCGCGTAAAGTTTAGCCGCACCATAAGGACTTCGTGGATTCACCAAAGTCTGCTCTGTCTGTGGGCTCTCAACTGCCTCTCCAAATATTTCCCGACTAGATGCCTGACAAAAACGAATTCCTTTATCAACTTCACGAATTGCCTCTAACATACACGTTACGGCAAGACCATTCACTCTGCCCATCCCTGCAGGATCATCATACATACCCGCGCCAGACGAATAAGCTGAAAAATTGTAAAACTCAGTAGGTTGGAACTGAGCCAAGATATCTGCAATGCTTTGTTGATTCTGCATATCCCACTCAATTATCTCAACTTGCGATAACAGAGCCGGTTCCCATTTTTTCTTTGCCGCTTCTAAATCACGTACAGCCCCAATTATCTTATACCCCTTATCTAATAGAAGCTCAGATAAATAAGAACCATCCTGTCCAGTAACGCCATTAATCAATGCAGTTTTATTCATTTCTTTTACTATATCACTTAAGATGACTTGTTATATTTTACTATGCGCATAATTCAAAGCCCCCGATATCAACTTCTCCTTCAATGAAGTAGTTAACAATATTGCAGCTAGAGTAGAAATCACCCATGTAAGCGATAGCAATGCAAACCAATCCAATCTATCAAAACTCTGTCTAGAATAAAATTCCGACACCAAAAGGACAACGCATACCCCCCCAATACTGGGCAATAAAATATCCGAAAAATACCACTTCCATTTTTCACATTGGATTAATTTTCGATGCATAAAGTGACTAGATATAATCAAGTACACAGCGTTCATTATTAACCATATCCAGGCGGCACCAATTGCACCGTATATAGGAGTGAGTAAGTAGATACCAGCAACAAGACCTACGACAATAAGTGCATTAGTTTTCACTAAGAGACTAGTCCAGCCATACGCCAACTGTAGTTGATATGGAATATGAGCCAATCCATTTAAAAAGCACCCTAAAATCAGAATTGATAAAAGTGGTGCCGAGTTTTGTGATAAATCGATATTTCCTGACCACATATATATAACACCATCAGCAAAAAAGAAGAGAACCATTGCTGCAGGTGCAGTCAGAACAGTAACAAGTTGGGTCGTCATATGGTAAAGATCAGGCAATTGATTTTTATCATCTCTGCTCGATAGTTTAACCATGCGTGGAAAGATTGCTTGAGTAACCGGAACAACAATCATAAATAACACAGTGGCAGCTGTTGCGGCTAATGAATAATAACCAAACTCCCTTAGAGGTAGCATGCTAGAAAGCAATATCTTATCTGCATGTAATAAAAATGCAGTAAGTGCTGTAATACCCAGCATACCGGTAGCAAACTTCCAAATACCTGCGATTGACTCACGTGAAAAACTGGCTTTCAAAGCTGCTTGGGGTAATGACTTATGGACACTAAAAGCAAACACAACTACTGATATTAGCGACACAATGCCCTGCCATACAAAAAAAGCCTCAATACTATTAGATACTGATATTAATATCACAACAGCACCAGCGTAACGCAAGGTGGTCAATATCGCATATGCCACATTATACCAAACCTGCCGTTCTAGGCCGTAAAGTGCACCTCGATAAATCCCTTCACAGAATCGAAGAGCCACTACTACCGCCATTAGCGATAGTGCCTGAACCACAACATCAATAGACAAGCCTTCAACATTCAACCACTCATTGGCGAGATATCCAGAACAGGCCCATATACTGATAGCTATCAATGTCGCAACACTAAAGCAAATGATTTCCAGGCTACGTAATAAATTTCTAATAGACTGAGGGCTATGCTCCCCTGCACTAAAACGCGCCATTTCACGATTAAGCGTCGGCGTCATGCCTATATCAAGCAATAGCAACAATGTATGCATGACTACAAAAACGCCAATGAGACCATAGGCCTCAATACCAAGATATTCAATATAAACAGGTAAAAAAGAGATCGCCATAACACCTGACCAGACCTGACCAAGATAATTAGCAATAATGTTGTTTTTAACGGTAGACATATTAAATACTAATTATTTTAGGCCTTTGCACCAGAGAAGGACTTCCGGGTAAATCGCCTAAACCAGTTAATTACATAACTGGAAAACCAGGCTGCATAGAAAACATGCATTCTTAATATGCTACGGCCACTTATCCTCGCGAAATATTTTCGCGATTTATAATCTGCAATAAAATTATTTAGAAATTCACCGAACTTGTAATCTGTTGATGGAATAATTTCGAGCTGGCAAGTAGCCTTTGTATTCACCCATAGCTTTATACCCTTTGCACTCAAAAGGTGAGAGTGAATAATATCTTCATTAAACGCTTTGCCAGGGAACGGGTAAAAGTCATCAAGCACCAGAGACTTCTTGTGATGTAAAACACAACCACCTGCTAGCCAATTTGCGCTAATGAGCTCATCATTTTCACGAGATGGGTTAACACCTATTGACGTACATGATTTATCAACTATTCCTGGCTTATATCCATCTGAGCCATTTGAAAGCCAATAATAAATTTTACTTAAAATACCTTGGTTAAATGAACTGGTATATACAGATTTACCTGTATTGATATTAATAAAGCTAGGCGCTACTGCCGAATTAGTATCTATCGAATTTAGTGAATCAATAAGGTCTTTTATACAATCTCTATCTACGTGAATATCATCATCTAATTGCATGACAAATAAATTCGACGCCTCTCTAAAACCAATAGCACGCTGCGCAACCTGTCCGCACATATCCGTTTCCACGATGCGCACATTGTCAAAATCCAGACCAGACACCCTGCTGGCATACCTAGCTGGAATACAAACTAAAATTTCTGCGGGAACAATGGAACCATTATTGATCGCACTAATCGTTTTGAGGAGCGTACTTCCACCTAAAGTCGGAATAACGACAGATACTTTCTGACTCAATTATTAATCCGCCTATTTGTCTTTTTAAACAAAAAATTCAACATTAACAGACAAGTTCATTAAGACACCGATCGCTCACCGGGGTAAGATAATCCGTAACATATTCAATTGAGTCGTTACTTGATGCGATATATTCACTATCAGACATATTTTTTATATATACCAATATTTCAACCATATCAGCTTCATCTTTTGCATCCCAATGAAATGATACATCTCCTATAACGGGATCTGGCGATATAATATCACCGATAGAAATTTTGATAACAGGCTTGCCTCTCATTAAAGCTTCTAAAGCAACCGTAGAAGAAACATAGGCTGTAAGGTGACACCAATCTATATTATCGCTAAGCACTGTTCCTGAAAAATCAATTGCATTCTGACCAATCCATTCTAGCTGCTCTTTTGGTAACAACGTTAATGGAAAATCCGGATGTGGCCTAATTCCAAGCTCAATGTCTGGCAAAAGAGCTTTCACATATTTCATATACTCAATTGATTTTTCCAGCTCTTTTTTACTTGATGACAGGGCAAGAAGAATGCGTATATCCTCCTTCTCCCTGTGTTTCTTTGCCTTTTGTGAGCTCCACTCCTGGCGTAACGCGCAGCCCGCAACAAGTATCCCAGCAGGATAATTTCCATGTTTCTCCATATATCTTTTTGTTACACCACCAACAGTAACTATCTTGTCGGGCAATGGTGTTTTTCCAGCTTCATTTTCCACGAAAAACTGCGTTGAATGTCTAGGCGTAATAGAAGTGTGCTGATACCCAATAATTTTGGGGCAATCTTTTGCCGATCTTGCTGCAAGAACCAGCATTTTTTCCAAAGATTTATTTTCAAAAGGATATAATATCTCACTCGAATGATTCGCATCTAAAAATCTTCGCACAGCTCTATTAACAAGTAGATTATGAAAATACCCCCCATAAGATAAATCATGGACAAAAATCTCACGCAATAACGCTCTATAGTCATCATCTTTACTCGTATATGGGTAGTTTATTTTATACGTATTTACCCACAACTCTCTCAGCGAAAAGAATATTCCCCACAAATAATCAAATACTGTCAAAACTCCAAATAGAAAAACATATGGTGTTGTATTTCTTAATTGAGATGCTCTTTTCATTCTCAACCGATATGGTTTATAAACATAGGCAAGATACGCAAACGAAACATTGTTATCATTGTTTCTATACATCTCTGGCAATTTACCAAAATAATTATCCGTTTCTGGTCGTTGCTTACTATCAATATATGTAAACAAACAAACATCCACATTCATTCCTTGCTCTATATTCCCAGCAAAACAATTACCAAAAAAAACACTTAGACATTGAAAAATAATGCGCAAAAAAGAAGTTCCATTAATAATCGCACGACGTAACCACCTAAACCTCCAAGACATACCTCTTACTAACAAGTCCTCGTCATTCAGCAGCGTAACAATCGACTCCATCATTCCAGGAGTTGCACCAATTACATTAATAGATGTCGCAGAGGTTTTTCGCACAATTTCACACACCGCATGAACCTGTAAAAACCTATCTCCGAGAGGTGATGACAGTATGTTTTTTGCTGTAGATGTGTGGGACCACCAAAATAAATCTGCATTTTTAATATTAAGATTCCCTAGCCACTCTGAAAATCTCAACAAATACGTATCGTCAACGAAATTATATATTGTTGACAAATCAATGACGTTTTTATCATTAACTGCTAGTGAATCATCACCAGAAAAATTAATACAAACAGACTCTTCACAAGAATTTATGTATGAGTTTGAAAATACAATTGATTTCATAAATATTAAATCTTAGACCCTTTAAAGGATATTTAGGACAATTATTCTAATTTGAGATGAAATTAACGGGATGTTGCTTTTATAAAGAGGGAGAATATTCTATCCACCGTTGCATATTTTACGTGCCGATTATCTGCCCTAAAGTTTTGAGGGTTATCACACAGCGTAATCTCAAACGAAGGGAAATAGAATAATCGTTCCGGATCCGTTTTTACCACAGCATGAACAACCGACCGAAGTATACATTTATTTGCAAATGAATTTGATATTACATCCGGATTAACAAATGTAGCATACGCAGCAACAGGGCTAACTGTAAACAAAATCGTAATACCAGGATTTATTTTTCTCAGTATTGATACGACCTCACATAATTTATCAAAATTTTCCTGATAACCTGTTTCTTCAATAGAAAAGTCCTTCCCTCTTGAGCTCATAATATCGCCAGGAGGAATTCTCACCCATACTTGTGAATTTTTATTATCAACCCACCTTTCATTTTGTCCTAACGTAATAATAAGCACGTCACATTTAGTAAGAGCGTCAAATGATGCCTTTCGGTGAGAAATTATTTCTGTTTCCGCATCATGTTTGGTCAAGTGAAATGGATTCATCGACTCTCGAAGCGGGTCAAACCAACCTTTCGAACAGTTTTCAACAACAACCGGGTAAGAATCTTCAGAAGAATAACGCACAATCTGCAGCAAATTGGGTATAGTATATACTCTTCCCCAGTTAGCAGATGCTGCTAGTTTATCCCCTTCTGTGCGGATATAGTTATAACCATTCTTTTCCATAAAAAAAGCGAACTCTTCCGCGAAACATGACCCAATGGATGCGACCGGTGTCTTTTTTGTAATTTCAAGACTCGAAAGTTTAAGTTTTGTTGCAGCAGTTAGCGTTAAAAGAAGATTGTTACCATTTGGGTAGACTTGTGTTTCAGCCAAATTATACTTTGGCAATCCTTTATGCTTGCCTGGTGAAAACCTAGTTACACTTTCAGCAGCATCTTTTATATATCTACGCAAAAAGCGTGGCAATAAAGCACGAGTCATTGAATATAATTTAAAATTCATATCCTAAAACACAATATTCTTTAATAATTAATAGCCAAGATACTGGTAACAATTTCAATATTGAAAAATACTTTTACGAATAAGACACATTAGATGCGCCGCAACCCTATATGCTTTTCAATTTACGTAGATATCTATTTACGTGATACTGCACTAGTGACTTAGCATAGTGCATATTTCCCTTTTGAAAATATTCACGCACACCATTCAATTTAAACATCGTTCCATGTTTAAACCATTTCTTATCAAATGCTAACGGCATGTCATCATAAGGTTTATAACTTTTACTATAATAATCCACATAAATTGTTCTTCGATTATTCACTGAATTACTATTAATTCTCTCTACCCCATGAAAACTATATGGCGTATGCAAAAATAGAACCGCTCTATTAGGTTTGTATTCAACTTTTTTAATAACCTTCTTACCGGTCTTATTATATAAAAGTGTTCCACCACCCGAATCTATAGCCCAATCGTCAGAAAGGTAAATCAGAATATTTAGTACATGGGGCATACCTGACTCAGGTTCAAATGAGTGATCTACATGCGAGCCTAATATTCCACCAGGCTCCATTACATGATAATTGGCAAGCTTTGTATTACCATGTTGAGTAGCAATAAGTGAATTAATCCCTGTTAGTGCGCGCATGTTTTCCACCCACACGTCAGAATTTAACACATCAACAATACCCTTAATTGACCCCGGCAATGATGAATTTAAACTTATCCATTTCTTTTCTTCGACAATGGTGTTAAAACTTTTTCCATCTGCCGCATCAGACATATCTTTAAAATCATTTTTAAGACCTATAAAAAAATCACTTTCCAGGAAATCGTCAAGCACTAAATGAGGAAATGGCAATGCCGCAAGAAATTCTTCCTTGTTTTCCCCGAGCATCATGTGTTTGTTATTAATGATATCCATTTTAGCTTCTTTTATCATAATGATTTTCCCAAGATACTATCCAGCAACTCTTTCTGCTCTGGCGATCCCATTATATATTCCAACACCAAATCTGCCTCAGCTGGCTCATTTACAGATGGCAAACTAGGGCTGACTTCTACCGACTGGAGATTAAAACCGTTCTCAATAATGCGCATTTGTTCAATAAACTCAGCTTTCTCAATTTCCGCAGGTTCTAGTGACGTCAGATGCATAAGGAAATCTTTACGATAAGCGATAATCCCCAGTATTTTTCGGACAAATCTCTTTTGAGCATCAAACTCACTAAAGCAAGGTGAACGTCTAAAGCAATACATGATGTTCTTCATTTTTGAGACCGCGCACTTAACAAATGAATGCCGATCCAACTCATCCTCGTTTTCAATTGGACCTGTTGCATTCCATGCGTCACCTGACGGGTTGTTACCAATGGCTTCTGCAAGCTCATTCAAATGCCTAGGCAACAATAATGGCTCATCACCCTGCAATAACATGACATGAGTACAATCAAGTTTTTCTGCAGCCTCCGCTATGCGGGTTGTCCCATTTGTGTGAGTATTAGCAGTCATTATTACATTCCCACCAAAGCCACGAACCACTTCAGCTATTTCATCATCACATGTCGCTACCACTACATCATCTATAGCTGGTGATAACAATGCACGACGTCGGACATGTTCTATCATCGGTAGCCCGTGAAATGGAAATAGAATCTTACGTGGAAATCTGACTGATGCCAGATGCGCAGGGATAACAGCTACAATCTTCATAATTATTTATTTCTTATTGAGGAAATACACCACAATCAACATTAAGACACTGACCAGTAATCGCCGAAGCACCTTCGGATACCATTAATAAGCACATATCCGCTATCTCGTCCCCTGTTGGTAACCTTCCAAGCGCGGCATTTGCTTTCGTGAAATTTGAAATAAATTCTTCAGGATTCCCCTTAGCTGGAGAACGAGGATCTTTCAATGCTTCAATTAAGCCATCTGTGGGAACCAAAACCGGGCACAAAGCATTTACACGAATACCACGAGGGCCCAATTCCTTAGCGAGTGATTGAGTTAAACCATTCATTCCGAATTTGGTTGCAACGTAAGCCGAATTATTTAAGCTGCCGCGTTTACCCGCAATACTTGAAATATTCACAATACAGGCGCCTTCTTTCATAGTGCTCGATGCTGCTTTACATCCCCAAAATGCACCTTTAAGGTTTGTAGATAAGATATTATCTAGGAATTCACCATCAATATCTTCTATCGGCCTCCATTCAGAAAACCCAGCATTATTGATATAAACATCCAATGCCCCTGTTTTTCTCACAGCAGTATCAATTAATTTCTTGTGGTCACTTTCATTTCTTACATCGATATTTACAAATTCAACTTTATCACCAAATCGGTCGCCTAGACCAAGTTCTTGCCTTGCTCCGACTACTACAAAGTATCCCGCTTCAACGAATTTTTCAGTAATACTTAAGCCAATACCACGATTACCACCAGTAATCACAACACTTTTCTGCGTCATCTTCCTTACTCCTTACAAATGACAAAATTTCATACTAAACATCTATAAATTTGGTGAGACTATATTGTCATGCATGAGAAACCACCATCAATTGCTATTTCCGCACCCGTGACAAAACTCGAGGCATCTGATGCTAACCATAATGTCGCACCATTAAGTTCACTTGGCTCACCATAACGATTCATAGGTGTATGCCCAAGAATCGCCTTTTCTCTTTCGGGTGTTATAAAATTCTTCTGATTCCATTCTGTAGGAAAAAATCCAGGACGAAGTGCATTTACACGTACTCCACTCGTACCCCATTCACGGCCAAGGTTTTGAGTTAAGTTTTTAATCCCTGCTTTTGCTACAGAATAGGTAATTGCTTTTGACAATGGTGGACCAGCAGATGCCGATGACAGATTGATTATAGAACCGCTACCTCGTTTAACCATATGTTCACCAAATACCTGGCACCCCAAAAAAGTACCTGTTATTTGGGAATCAAGTATCGAATTCCACTCATCGAGTGTTAATTCGAAAAAAGGGGTAGGCCCATTAATACCTGCACCATTTACCAGAATATCAACGTGACCAAATTCAGCGATAACCGTATCCAGTGCACGAACATGATCTTCTTTCTTCGCGACATCTATTTCTACTGCTATAACATCAGGATAGCCGCTGTCATTCAGCTCACTTTTAACAGACTCTGCTTTTTCTAACCGAAGATCGAGAATAGCCACCTTGCAACCAGCCCAGGCCAACGTACGAGCCATTTCCCCGCACAAGTGCCCTCCTGCTCCGGTAACTACTGCAACTTTGTCTTTTAAATTGAAAAGAGAAGATAAATATTTTTCAGAACTTATTTTAGTCATATAATTTTACCGCCGCATTAAACCACAACAAATAATCGCACTTAATTAATATTGTATTATTCCTTCATTGAACTCATTAAACTTTGCATATTTTCTGCCCACTTCCAAAGCACAAAGAGGTCTGATCCCAAAATTGCATAGGTGTAACCAAGATCAAATAAAGCTTGAATACTGTCCTCTGTCACATCGGCAACCTGAGTCCCACAACTCTTACCCGCTTTCTCGCATGCTTCAATAACCTTACGTGAGGCTTCAATTACTGATGGGTGAGATGTTTGCCCCGGCACCCCAAGGGATCCAGAGATATCATATGGCCCAACCATGACACCATCAATTTCGTCATACGCTAATAATTTGTCAATATTATTAACAGCTTGTATCGACTCCACCTGAATAATGAAACTAGAAGTATCATTCCAACATTTAATATATTCGTCAAAATCAAAACCGTAGGCGTGCGCCCGATTAACACCATAACTTCTATTACCTACCGGTGGGTATTTAAGATGGCTTATTATCGCTTCAACTTCTTCAGGTGTATTAACCATTTGAACAATAAGACCATCTGCCCCAGATTCTAGAAGTGGTTTAAAATAATCATTAGAATGAGATACCGGTCTCGGTAGGCATGGAACACCTTCGCCATGACAAGCGGCGATTATTCTCTGCCCCTGCTCTATTGATATAGTTGAGTGCTCCATATCAATAGCAATGAAATCAAAACCAGCACGAGCAAATGTCTCAGAAATAGATGGATGCGCATATGACACCCAACCAGCAAATACACGCTCTCGATTACGGAGTTTCTTTTTTAATTCAATTCTTTTCTCTAAAATATTTTTCATAATTTCGCCATTTTACTAATAACAAATAACATTAGATTAACAACTCATTTCAACTAGTTTATGACGGATTGGCCCATCATATAAATGAAAGAATGGAGGACGGTGCGAGTAATAATTCTGATGCCATGGACATAGCTCATCAATTAATATCTTATCGTTATCTAGCCATGGGTATTCAGATAATTTAGTGACTGTTCCATCAGGAAGTTGCTTTTCCTCGCGATTGCAACAATAAAACATTAGCTTCCGACTAGTAGAGATGGCACGAAAGTCATGAAAATAATCATCAATTGTCGATGGATCCATTTCTTGCATCGACGCAATATTAACAACCAGATCAATCGGCAACCCTTTGATTATTTCATGGTTCTTTGCTTCAATTGCAATAACAGTACCGAATCCCTCGTTGTTTACTTCACCGTCTTCCTTCAGCTTTTCAAAATCAGACATATCAGTCACCACTTTAACCTTAGACTCAAAAGCATCATCGCCTAACCATAACCTAAGGTACCAAAGATCGACCAACAGTGTTTTGGTTAAATTTACCAAGACAACCCTAGTCGTGAATTTATTAGCCAGCATTAGTGACGTCATTGAAGCGAAACCATCACCAATCACACATGTCATTAATCCATGTGATGACAATTTATCTCTGTTTTTCTTTAATAATGCGAGAGTAAGTGATTGCCGTAGTACATCCAGATCGTATCCACGTTGTTGCTTCGTAGTTATCTCTTTAGCTGTACTATCAATTCCATCAAAACCAGGAAGACTCTTTCCCATGCTTCTATATCGTTTTTGAAACAACTGATGTATAAATTTCCGAATACCAGTATAAGGCTTTGTGTTGCAACCAAATCCTTGTAAGCCCTGAAACCCCTCACCAGTATATTCAAATTGTGAGTGATATTTTTGCCAATGTGAACTTTCCGCCGTGTCTTCAGTGGTTACCTGATTAGAGAGGTACTCGATTGCTGCTTTACCTGAATAGATCAAGCATTTAGCTCCAGTAGTTCCTGAATTGCTTTGTGAAGATGCAACAAGCCCACTAGCTCACCTTCCTTATTAACTACAGGTAAATCCCATACTTCTTTCTCCTCCATTAAATTAATAGCATTTTTTAATGTATCGGTAGGAAGAATGGTGATAGGTGATTGTATAGCGTGATCTAAAGCATCATCAATAAAGAAGGCTGAAAATGGTTTTTGTACCTTCAGTAATTTACGTCTGATATCACCGTCAGTAAGTATACCTAGCAGATGATTTGAATCATCTACAATACAGGCAATACCTAAACGCGATCGCCCCATTTCCTCTAACGCTTCTTTAAGTATTATTCTCTTTGTAATCGCAGGAAACTGGTCAAGTGACAACATAACATCACTTATTTTCATAGACTCATGATTCTGGATGGACATTATCTTCTCCATATTTATCTAGCAACTCAAGTCGAGTTTCATGTACTGTTTTTGCCTGACCGAGAACATTTTCCAAATACTTAATATCAAGTACTGTATTTGCATCTGATAATGCATTTTCAGGATCATTATGAACTTCCATAAAAAGAGCATTTATACCACAAGCTGTAGCCGCTCTAACCAAATGTGGAATAAACTCGCGCTGACCACCTGATATATTACCCATGGACGTAGGAAGTTGTATCGAATGTGTGGCATCAAAACAAACCGGATAGCCTGTTTCTGCCATAATTGGGAAACTTTTCATATCATTCACAAGCATGTTGTAACCCATAAAAGTTCCACGATCTGCAAGTAATATTTCACTATTACCAAAGGCCTCTATTTTACGAACTGAGTTCTTCATATTCCAGGGACTCATGTACTGGCCTTTCTTTAGATGAATAGGTCTATTCGTTTCAGCTGCCGCGCGCAGTATCGAAGTCTGTCGACAAAGATACGCAGGCACCTGCACCATATCGCAGACCTCGCCGGTCGCCTGCGCCCATGATGGCTCAGAAAAATCTGAAACTACGGGTATTCCGAATTCGTTGCGTATATCAGCAAGTATACGTAAACCATGATCAAGGCCAAGACCATGAAAGCTTTCTGGTGATGAACGGCAATCCTTGTCATAACAGGATTTATATATCCATGGTACCCCAAGTTTTTCGCATATGACTGCAATTCGTTCTGCCATCATAAATGCATGATCACGGCTTTCTATTGCACATGGGCCACCAAGAAATGCTAATGGGAGCTTATCACCAATTTTAACCTTGGTAACCGAACCGTAACCCACTTCAATTGTTTTTTTATCCATAGTGTTACCTAATATATTTAAGATAAATCATTTATTTAGAGCATATAAAACTAAAGAGTAACTGTGTTTTCAATATACCTAGCCAGATTCCCTAGATGTAACTAATTCAAAATAAGGTGAACTAATATTTCTAAATTCACTTCTACCAAATATTTTTCTCTTAAGCAGAAGATAATGATGCATAGGAAAAACATCAAAATAATCAACTTCCCTTTTTAAGGGATAATAGTCCAGCACAGATAAATCATTATCATAAGTTTTTTCAAAGAAAGGTGCACTGACAAATCGGTTTACTAAATAACATAATTTAGATTCCATAAACAGTTTGCTATGCAAGTAATTATTAAAATATTCTCTTCTCATTTCTCCCAAGCTGAAAAAGTTAGTAACAAGTTCAACTCTTTGATCAGCTATTTTCCCATAATCTGATACTGGAACATACACAAACGAGCCTAATGGAACGCTATCTAAATTTTTATAATTACTCAAGTCATCCGGAAAAATATGCTGCGCATTTGGATATAACTGAGACAAGTAAATAAAACTTCTACAAAGTTGATGATGAAAATCCACCATTACAATTTTTGATTCAGGAATATACTTATGAACTAAACCTTGAAGACCACCGTAATACGACCCAACATCAACCCACACGCTCCCAGCATTCAAAATATTAAAATCAAGAATTCTCTTCAGCGCATATATGTATCTTAACCAACGAAGATTCACACTTGTGCCATTAATTTGGTATGAAGCAGTAGCACCAGGGGTTATATCCACGGGATTTTCAATCAGTAACTCTTCGGCACCTATCGAACCAATAATATTCATATCATCACGAAAAGTAGATAGTAAAAATCCGTCTTTTTTACGATTAAATATTTTTTGATAAAGATACTTGAGCAAGAAAAATGGTAACCCATCTTTTCTCAATGAGCTAATAGATACTTGTGCAGGCACATCCATATCTGATTGGGCTTTCCAATTTCTAAAAGTGTCTTTGTTAAAAGCTGTACCTTTATCAACTTCGCTATAAGACTCTTTTAAAATATTAATGTGCTTCTCATCAATATTCTTCAAATTCAAGTCTTCATGAAACTTGGGAGAATGGTCAATAAATATTTCCGCCAATTCTGCGCTCGTTTTCATGACGCGTAATTCCTCATTTTCCCTATATTCTTATTCATTTTATTGCCAAAACCCCTTCAAAACACAAATACTTCTGGACTGTATTGATATCAATAAACCCGGATCGCCTTAACATGTCAATATTACCCTGTGACGAAAATGGTTCCAAAACACCTTTTAAACTTAAACTTTTATTAACAATGTCATCAGGGGTATAGCCGTGTCGAAGTTTATAATCAGTGTATAGCGCAGTAAGAATATCTTGAAATCTTGCATCTGCCCCTCTTACTTTCTCAAAAAGTAGCAATGCCCCACCCCAGTTCAGCTTTTCATATAACTTATCTATAAGCTGCTGTCTCACAGCTGGCTTAATAAACTGAACTGTATAATAACAAACGATCATATCAGCAGGTTCCAACTCCATACTTAACACATCATCAAGGTAAAATTCCACATTAAGCTCAGGATGTGATTTCTTCTTATCATTTGCGATTGAAATCATGTCTTCTTCAATATCGATTCCTACAAATTTAGCACCTGGTTTTAGTTTATTATGCCCTGCCATTTTTAGAGATAAAGTCCCAGTTGAACAACCAATCTCATAGACTACAGAATTGTTATTTACAAAGAAGTCACTCATGTCACATATAAGTTCGTGCCCTTCCTTATATAAGGGAACTGATTTACTTACATGTTCATCAAAGCTCTTGGAGGTTTCACCACTAAATTTCCAATTTGCTCTTTCAGTATTTATATCGTCGCCTGCACTTAAAATTTCACTTTTAGGCTTATCCATAATATTTCCTCAATAATTATATTGATAGTAATCGAGTGTTAGGATTATTTATCTTTTAATAACACTTAATGAGCTGTTGACCTATATTTTCGTATAAACCAGATGGTGGAATAGATAATATTAGCTCATTAGACTTGGAACGGTATTTGCTATTACGCCACTTCTTGACCAGTTCTAATAACATATCTTCTTTATGCACCAATATATCTTTATATTCTGGTTCTCCCGGATACCTTGCCGTATAACACGGATCATAGTAAATCCCATTTCTATCTTCTGATAGTGCTGCAAGAACAGGTGATGTAAAAGGCATTCCAATACAAGCATCTGCGGCTGCGATAGGCAAATACGGATCCATATAAGGATCTAATAGTATAACTTGTCCATCTTTAACGAATTTATTATCTTCATCTGTAAGCTTGAGATATTCATCACAAACCAGATTTAAATCATTTTTTCTTTTAGGTTTTATAAGTAATTTTATATCCGGCGATACATTCAGTATTGAAAGAACACCTTTATAAAACGCATCAAGTGATTCTTTGCTATCTCCAAGATGACTTGATGCATACTTTGACATCCACTCTGGTGAATGTATGGTTACATCAAAAATCCCAATATAATATCCTTCATCACGTATCCCCATTTCACTTCGTATCTCGACAGGTGACATCTGTAAATATCGAGGATTACCACACATCATTGGCCCCACAACACTTATATCAGTTTCAGAATAGATATCAGATCTTGTCCGATTCTGTAGATATTTTTTAACTGCACCAGACCATACCCAATATTCTTTTGATACTAATGTACTACGCTCAACTCCATCATCATTAAAAGCGCCCTTTTCAGGTGAATATCCAATTGTATTTGCGCTATACATCCAGGTTATCGTATTAACACCCATCGCATTCATTACTGCCACTTCAGGTTGCTCTGGCCATGATACGCTAGATGAACCTAAGTAGGCCTTTGACTTTAGCTTATTCGTTATCCATATCCATTTCACGGAACTTATCGCGTATTCAATTTTCTTTAATTTTTCTGGTGTTAAAGCAGCAGTAATCGATGAAAGAGCAAGCAATAGTAATGAATAGAATAAAGACAATTTACCCTGAAAATTTAATATCGATACTAACCTAACCCTCGGTATGGCTTGCAAGTTATTCTTCTCCAAATAATTTTCTTGTTCAGAAGAAGGCTTTATTGGGAGCAAATATAGAACTGCATCGTTTCTAAGTGCTCCACTGGTAACCGCCCAAGAGAAGTTTAATCTATTTATTGAAGATGGTACTTCATTTGGTGTAGTGCCAGCCCAGATTATCGGAACTCCCACATCAGATAATGCTGGCTGTTTTGTAAAAAAAGTACTGACTAAACGTGCTATTTCTATAGACAGCCTTGTAAACAAATCAATGTAGCTTTTTAGATAGTAAGCAATTGTAAATGTTCTTGGAAATATCAAAATATCTTCTTGGCAATACTTACATAATAACTCACGCCCCATCAAACTGACTAAGAATGAAGGAGGGATAATAGTGTAATTACTTATATTCTTATTACTTGCATCTTTTTTAGCTGCTTCAACAAATATCAGAAAATTTTGCAGTTCAATAGATATTGCCTGAAGAATATTCCTTTTATAATCAACACTTGCACCAGCGCAATTGATAAAACCATCTACATGCTCATAAAGATCGCTATAATTCTTCTCCCACTTTGCGAATATCATGTCTTGATATTCTAGCCATTCTCCTCTTGGTACTATTTCAAAAGGATTAATTGTATTGCACAAAGCCTCGATTCTTTTTGGGGATCTATTTTTCCAAAGAATAATTTTTGAGCGAATCAACCTAAATAACACTGCAGGAAGATCAATCCAGCTTACTTTATAAATATAAGATGTATATCTATTTTCCCTCATCATCATTGCTTGTTAAAATAAATCAATTACGTTATTTATCAGGAAATAACTAAGTCGATGCTTAGAAATACAATTCCTAAATAGATATCTCTCGCTCAATAAAGAAAGCCTCGGCTGCCTCTACACCCGATGAAGCCCCTCTGTATTTAGATAACGCCACAACCGCATCAATAGAACGGCTGTGTGGGAATTTACTAAGCTCAGAACCATATTCTTGTAAAGCCTGAATTTTCTTATCAAATGTTGAACTTATATCAATATAATATGTTGGCAAAAAAGCATTATTACTACTTACAGACATCCATTCTGTGCTTGATAAAACTTCAAAGCTGCATATCTTCCTAACGGTTTGACCTGGGAGTGGTCTACATGCCGTCATAACTGCTTGATGTGTAATTCTATGATCAATATTCAAATCACCGGAATGATGCGTATACACTACGTTGGGTTGGATCGACTTTATTTCATCTTCAAGTTTCTTCACGATACTTAATAATGAAACCGTATCCATCTGATTATCGGGGAAGTCGAGGAAAACTGGCGTTTCAGTACCTAGTATCTTACATGAATTACATGCCGCCTTCTTTCGAGTATCAAGTTCATTACCAGGTGTATGTCCATCGCGCGAACTAACTCCGTCCGCCATAAATATGACAAAAACTTGATCACCATTACTTACATGCTTCGCAATAGCTCCACCGCACCCAAGCACCTCATCATCAGGATGTGCTACTACTACAAGTACCTTAGTCATTTAACACTCCATTATCTTTGATTTTTGTATCTGAGGTTTTATTCATTATAGAAAAATAGTACTTTAGTAATTCAAGATCTTCTTCTGTATCCAGATCGATCGCGCGTCTTCTGGGAACGATATAGCCTTCAATGTCATTGCTATAGAAATTTTCATTCTGTATGAACGCCTTAGTTTTAAGCCAATAGACACTACCTGCATCTACGACTAAGTGAGGGCGTTGCTGTCTTGGCGTGCTTAACAAGTCTGGCCACTGCACATTAACTTTTCCACCATCATACCTTAGTGCCTGATGTGGATATTGCTCGTATTCTGTTACTGTCATTGCTGTTTCACAGTTCCCCTCCTGCATTTTGTTGTAGCCGAGGAGGATATCATCTACTGACCGGAGGATAGCCGTTGCATATAAACAGCAGAAAGATTCAGGAAGAAAACCCGTTTTATTATTTAATTGCGATAGTATATCCAGACACACGTGGTCTACAGTCGCAAAATCTGAAGCTAATTCTTCAGGTCTATTCCAAATTTCCACAAACGGATAATCTGCAGCGACATCTGATATAGCTTTGTCATCGGTTGAGACAATTATTTTTTCAAAAATTCCAGCACTATGTGCTTGTTCAATTGTCCAGGCTATTACTGGTTTTCCGCCAATTCTAGCAATATTTTTTTTAGGAAGACGCTTAGACCCTCCTCGCGCCGGTATAATACATATAGGTTTGTTGGCGCTCATCAAAGCACATCATCCCATGTTATAGGGTGGCCTTTTTTAACTTGTCTCTGTAATCGACGACCTGAAACTATTTCCCAGTGTTCTGGAGATATTCCTTTGGGTGGCCACGAATAAATTACGTTTCCGACAGCAAGAGTATCTCCTGCATTTAAATTGGTTTTTGCTGCAAGCCCAGTTCTTACGCCGTCTAGTCGCTCTTCCTTAACGTTCATTTGTGGTTCACCTATTGCTTCTGAACACACTTTACATTTTCTGACTATTTTCTCTAAATCATTAAAAGAAGCCGCAGAAACCAGATCAGCTTCTTCTCTATCCGGGTCTACATCAATTCCTTTTTCAATCAGATTAACGCCTGCTCCTATTGCAGCATATAAAATTTCGTCACCATCATAATGACAACTTAGACCAATTGGTGTTTTGAATATCTCTTTTAATTTTACAATTAAAGAAAGATTGTGGTCAGATGGCGAAGCAGGATTATTGACAGGATGATGGTTGAACATTACGTTACCATCCTCTTCATGCACCCATTTTTGTGCTCTTTGCGCTTTCCATAAAGGAACATCACCTAGATCAAATACGATGGGCAGCCCTGATTTTGCAGCATAGCGAATAAGTGGTTCGTGATGAATATTATTTCGTGAAATCTTAATTCCGACAGCACCATTATTTTTCAGAAAATCAATACCATCATTATCAAATACTGTTGCCATAATTCGGGCACCAGATTTTAAGCCATGATCAAAGAGAATTTCATATTGTGATAATGATACAGTCTTCCTTTCAATAAACGCACGGTAATCTTCTTCTACAACTCCCCTGCTCGTATTATATTTCACTATGCCACCAGAACTTGAAAGAACAACATCAGGTGAGTGAAGTATTTCTGTTTTGAACACATCGACACCAGCTTCTAGTGCCATATCAAGATATTCACAAGCTAAGTCAATGTCTTTATTAAAAAATGCGCCTACCTCTCCAACAAAACATACTGGCTCATTATCGGCAACACAATAATCTTTAAATTTAATGGACATTTTTGTTTTTCACATCTTCTATCGAGAATATCGAGAATATCTCTAGCATATTTGATAATTTCTTTTCTAAATCGTATAAATATTCAACTTTTCCTGAATTTATAACAGCCTCAATTAAATTATAAATATCAGAAAGCGTTCTATATATTCCATAATTATAGATATCATCCAGGCTTTGACTTTCATCTAACTCCTCACGCAATATTTCAAGGCAATCATTTTTTAACCATGCGATAGCCGCATGGGAATTACTTTTATTGCAATAAATTGAATGCCGCACCCATTTAAATATTCCATGATAAATAGAAAGCCGATTATCTGATAGATAAATATCTTCCAGATCAATAAAGGTGATGGAGTCACTGTCTGAAATAAGAACATTAGCATGCTGAAGATCGTAATGTACGAGTGTGTAGTTTATAGGTAATTTACATGATTGATCGATGCATTTATGAATTGTATAGGCTGCATTGATTATCATTTCCTTTAAAGCTAGTGGCAGTATGTCCTGCAATTTTTCATGCTCTGAATTTATCGGAGTATCATTGAGCCAGACCAAAATCTGGCTCCATTTTTCAGGCTCGTAATTAATCTTTCTTAAGTTTTTAGTGGTCTCATCTTTAAGATGTATTTCGTGCAACTCATTACCGAGCTGAATTGCCTTCCTTAATATTAAGGATAAATGACTTACATTGCCGTTGAACTGCCTACCAGCTATCATTGGATAGCATATCCACTGCTTCCCGTCGATCGACGCCACATAGGAATTACCGTTATTACGCAGTGGTCTAATAGACAAGCCATCTGACAAATTACTAACCACATCACATTGCTTTTCAAGCTCAACATTTATTTCGCTTTCAATACTTCGCAAAACATATGATTCATTCTCTGTATCGACAAGGTAAATATGTGACAAGGGATTCCCCTTATGCAATTCACTAACCCTGCTAACTTTTGATAATCCATATGTTTTAAATATATTTTCAAGGGCATCACAATTTTCTAATGCCATCAACTCAGGCTCTGAGTTCGTTTCTAGCGAAAATAAATTATAATCACTATCCATTTTCCAAGCCTTCAATAAAATCTTGCATCGCTGGATCTTTTGACAGCTTTAAAAAACATTTTCGTACTACTTCAGCGTCCGATAATGAATTGTGTCTTGATTCTTTTGTAACTCCAGCATATTGTGCGCGTGATTCTGCGGGTGACACGCCTACTAAACGAAAAAGAGTATTTAGGTCAATTGTGCAATGATGCGATAAATAATCAGGGAGATCATACAGAGCATGAAATTGTTTTTCTGATACATCGTTTAAGTGTTTGAATAACTCAAAGAACAACACGATATCAAGACCCAGCCCAGCTGAAACAACATATAACTTATTTCCATTTGAATAATCCTTAAGGAAACTTGCCATCTTAGTTGCAGCAATCTTTGAATCAACTGATTCTCTAGAATCTATATCTGAAAGCACATTACCTTCAAGCCATTCGGTAACTTGACTTTTTTCATAGTCATTCAATGTGATGTAGAGCTTCTCGCCTGACAAAGTAACTATGCCAATAGATACTAATGTAGCAAACTGGTGCTCACCGGTGAATTCCGTATCAAGAAATATTATTTTTAAATTTTTATTATTTAGTTCGTTAACCATACTTATTCATTTACTAACATATCGGCATTATTTGATTCTTTAATTTAATATACGACAAACCTGCCTGTATAAATCCTGGTCCCTACATACAATCACACCATTTTTCTCCCAGTTGCCAGTTAATTCAAAGGGCTGATCATCAACCTGTCTAATAATTCCAGATAGCTCATTTGAAATAGCCATTGGTGCGGCAAAATCCCAGTCTCTCACTACGACATCTTTAACAAATATATCTGCAGCACCCTCGATAACCCTTAAAGCTTTTAAGCTAAGACTTCCAGATTCAATGTATTCTGACGATGTGAACTTTTCCATCAAAGACTTGGTAATGCCTCGTGGCTCGGGATAGTTATCAATTATGCGAATTTCATCTGCATTATTGCTGTTCTGTATTGGCATACCATTCTTATAAGCTCCCCTACCCATAACTGCTGTGTAGCATTCTTTAGTAACAGGAGCATAGATAACACCAAGCTGAGGAATGCTGTCTCTTATCAAAGCCGCTTGAGTAACAAAGCCATCAAACCCGTTAACATAGCTTGCAGTACCATCAATTGGGTCAATCAACCAGTAATATGATGGTCTAACCAAGTCATTAAGATTAATGGACTCCTCACTTATTACCGGTATTTCTGGTGTCAGCTTTCCAAGAGTAGAAACCAGAAAATCATGAGCGAATAAATCAGCTGATGACTTTAGTTGACTTCCATGCCATTCACCATCTATGTCTTGCGCTTCTCTCTTCTCTAAAAGCAGGTCTCCCAACTCAGACATCGCTAAAGCAAGTGATGCCACCAATGGTACCAGTGAATCGTTCAATTCTCTTTTACTGCCATGATTTCCTGCGTTAAACGTTCATACCAATTATTAGGTGTACATCCCAAATGCCGTAATTGGCGATTAATATCAAGACACAGCCAGTTATCATCAATTCTTGGCATTTCCAGTCCATCAATTTTCATTAATGCCATAAGATCGTTAAGAAATTTATATACACTCTGAGGCATTCCATACCCAATGTTACATGTAATATTTTTATCCAGTGGATACGTTGCCATCCTCACCAACATTTCTGCCCCATCGTCAACATGCATAGCAGACCAGGCATGGGGATGCCCGCTAATAGAAGGCATTTTTTTCTTAACCAAGGCCTTGATAGAGTTGTAAATAAGTCCGGTTGTGCGGCCATATCCAAAAAGCCCGGGAACCCTGGCAATGGCCAATTGTTTAATAGAACTTTTATTTAAAAATTTTTCACACTTGATCTTTGATCTGGCATAAGCACCTGTTGCATTTAACTTACTGGACTCGTTTATTATTCCTCTCGAATCATTTCCATAGACCGTCATGCTTGAACAATAAACAAACCTGTCAATATCCTGTGCCACCAGGTTCTTAAGCATCTCAATATTTTGTATATATAATTGTTCATTATCATACTGTCCGATTTCTTTTGGGACTACTTCCGCACAGTGAATCACACATTCAATATTATACTTTCCAAATACATTAGACACATCATCAGGGCTTGTTAAATCACAAGCGATATTATTTCCATTGTTATCTTTATGTACAAGGCTAAGCACACCTATCCCACGCTCGGTTAATTTATTCACAACCCTACTTCCAAGATAACCTTGTGCACCGGTAACCGCTATCGTTGTCAAAGCATGTCCCACGTTATCCAATAATCTTCCTGAATGTCTTGCTTTGCTTTCCGACCAATTAAGACATCCCACATTTTTGGCTGAATACCATAACCAGGGCGCTTAATCTTTAACATGCTTTCAGTAACAATATCACCAGCCTTAATATCAACAGCCGCATGAATACTTCTACGACCTTTTTCAAACATCTCCTGCTCTTCTAATCTTGGCCCGGATTTTTCTCCACCACCCATACTGGCCTCAATATCACGTATATGAGAAACCATATTACTGAGTTCGTCGGGCTCAATAGCAAAAGCATGATCCGGCCCAGGCAAGGTTCGGTCTAATGTAAAATGTTTTTCTATTACACACGCACCTAAGGAGACAGCTGCTAAAGATATATGCTCACCTAGTGTATGATCTGAATAACCAGTGAGGCATCCAAATGTATTTCGCATATTCCGCATTGCTTTTAAATTCGATAAATTAACAGGCGCCGGATATAAGGATGTACACTGCAGCAAAATTATTTGCTCATTCCCCACCGCCTTTGAACTATTAACAGCATTCTCAATATCTTCTAGATCGGCCATTCCCGTAGACAAAATAAGAGGCTTATTAGTTTTTGCCATTTCGCCAATAAGACGCTGATCTGGCAAATCAAACGAAGCTACTTTATATGCTGCAAGATCAATTTTAATTAATTCTTCTATAGCACTAGAGTCACATGGTGAAGTAAGAAATTCTACACCTTTACTTTTTGCATGCTCTGCCAAAGATACCTGCCAATCTCGATTCAACTCCAATGACTCAATTAGCTCATAGGTATTTTTACCTTCCAGATAAGTGAAACCCGGTGCATGTTTCGAATAATGCTCCTTAGCCCTAAACGTTTGGAACTTCACCGCATCCACACCTGATTCAGCTGCTTCATTAATAGATTGGATTGCTAATTCATAATCCTGATTATGATTAGACCCAATTTCAGCAATAATATAACAAGGGCAATTATCACCTACCCACTTATCAGCTATTCTGACGCGCTTTTGCATAATTTAATTAAATAATTTTATTTTAATTTTTTAAGAATAAGGTTAGGTTGACGTGCGCCCTGAACATGAATTGGCTCGTAAACATCACCAAATTCCTGAATAAATTCATTGCCAGCCAAACCTTCACCTTGCCACCTCGGATCATTCCACTCATCAAAAACAAAAAAGCCTCCTGGCATTAACCTCTGGTGCAACTCAGATAAAATCAACTTTGTTGGCTCATACAAGTCGGTATCACAATATATCAATGAAAAACTTATTTGAGGTTGTTCTTTAATAATTTTGGGCAGCGTATCCTGAATCAAGCCTACATGAATATCAATGTTATCCTGTAATTCATAAAGCTCTATAAGTTGCCTTAACTCATCCAGTTGGCCTGCATACTCTCCTTTTTGCGAGTCGGAACTACCATCCTGATTCGTGAAAGTTGTGAGACCCTCAAAACTATCAAAACAATGTACAATTTTATTGCCATGTGGGTCCCATAGATTCAGCAACTTGGCCATAAACATAAGGTTTGCACCTTTCCATGAACCAAACTCTGCAATATGACCTGGCACACTTAGGGATTGCTTCACAATTTCGGAAATAGCCATAAACCGACCCAAATTAGCATTACCTACATAGAGAGGCCAGTGGTCAATATGTTCCCATAACCATGGCTTATCGATCTTTTCTGCTAAATCTTTTCGTTTTGATAAATAGGCTTCGTCTTGTTTTTTAAATTTCATCGGCACATCTCATTTTATATGATTCATCCAATACCTTCTTAATGCTATATTTTCAGTAAACTCCTGGAGCTTTTCTGAACTATTGCTGGAGTAATAATTTGCAATTGGGTCTATTCCTGCAGCTACGCCTAAGCAAAACGTTGTCGACACCCTTGGGTTTATTTCAAATGGTATTACTTCTCCATTACTAATCTTCATCATCTGAATGTTATAACAGCCCTTAGCTCTGTATTTTGAATGTATGTTTTTACAGGTATCGATAACAGCAGCATCATTGACGACCTTTGCCCGTATTGTAATACCTCGTTTTTCCTCTACCTTCACAGGCACGATACTTTGTAAACAACCGGCACTATTCGCACTCATCATTACTGTATATTCATCACCCTCCAGATAGTTCTGAGCTACTAATTCATCCGTGCTTACACCAGATAATTGTACATATGCATGAACATCATCGACTTGATCTAATTTCCTGACACCTCGCGAACCTCTACCGCTCCTGGGTTTTGCTATTATGGGGAAATCCAAATCTTCAGGAATATCTAAAGAATATGCACCCGGCGTTGGTAGACCTTTTAAATCCATCGCTAAGGCCATATTTTTTTTATCAATCATTGTTTTTATATATTCAGGTTCGGGAGCAAGAATATCCAATCCGGGTATTGCCGACTGGAGTGCCTCTATATGCGCCAGCTCTTCATCAACTCCTGGTACAAACATATCAATATCTAAATCGGTAAGGAGTGACACAAGTTCCTGAACATAATCCTTACTATTTGCCCACGGTATATTATGTTGATAACCACTTCCTACAATTGGATGAATTACACCTTCTTTTTGTTGTGAATCAGCAAAGTGCAAGACGTACTTCCCACCAAGAAGATTAACAATAGCTTCTGTCCCTGAACCGCCGGCGCCGGTGAAAAATAACTTTAGCATAATCTAATCAGTAATCTCAGTCTTAACCCATTTACCATTTTCATTTCGCCAGACTCTAGGGTCTCTAAAAGTATCAGCGATAGCATCAAAGTCGTCTTCATTCATGCCTACATATTCTAGCCAGCGTTTTAAATCTCCTGGTTTAACTGGATCATATTTCTGCACTAACTTGATTGCTTCTTCTCGTGCTAACAACCCTGCCCGGATATCTTTGGTTGCATGATCTGTACACCTTCCATATCCCAGTTTTATCCATTTCATATAGTCGTGCACACCATTCTCATGTATATCATCCAAATTCGACATAGTACGATAGGTCCGATCAAATTTATCATCGGATACCTCAAATCCATATTTATCACGCACAAGCTGTGAATGCTCATTTGCCTCCCACTTAATATAATTACTTAAATGAAGACCCCTAACACCTGTTCGATATAAATCAGTATCACTTGGGTATTGAAAAGCAGCCATATCTTGAGCTTTTATACCCATTCTCCCTACCATGTAATTCCATTCATAACCACGGCAATAATGTTCCAAGCGTGTCCGATATGTCCACTCCACGAAGTCATTGATAGAAAACTGACCAGAAAGATCACCGTAACCATGCTCACCCCAAATAACGATAGGTATTTCAAGTTGAACCGCCAATTTCATCGGCACAGTGCAGATACCAATATGATTATGCCAATTCATATCCCCCATTATTTCGAAGCCAAGTCGATTTAATTTTTTCAGGAGGCCAACACCAGGTTGATAAATTATATGGTCAACATCGAATACTTCCTTCATACGTAAAAGATTTCTCTGACCAACTTCTGAATAATTATTGCCATAATAAGTTATTAATAACGGGTTATAACCAAGAACATTCTTAATGTAGTGAGTTTGGAAGTAACTATCTTTACCGCCACTAACAGCAATAATGCAATCTGCACGATCGCCCTTTTTAGACTTGGTTGATTCAAATATATCAACCAGCATATCTTTTCTAACATCCCACTCTTCTTCGTTTACCTCAACCTTTGTAGATGACATTCGGCAACCCATACATACTTCTTCTTCATCAAACTCCATAGGTGCTGCGCTTATTGATGGATAGACACACTTTGAGCACCACTTTACGGGCTCAAATTTTTTATTAACAGGCTTAGGTCCTAAACGTTTCTCTGCTCTTTCCAATCGCTCACTGACCAATTTGTTTTCTACATCTTTGTCATATTGTGGCTCTCGAGAAAACCATGGGCTATCAAGCTTTACCGGGCGAACCCTGATATCTTTATCTATACATGCCTTTTTGGCGAGCGGGTAACTTAACTCGTGAAAGTTAAATATATTTGCCGCTGCTACTGCATCAACTCCGGATTTCGTTATTCCATCCGCAAAATGTTCATATTTTCCTACACCACCACATCCTATCACTGGAATATTTACTGAGTTCGTTACATTTCCGAGTAAATCATGATCATAACCAGCACCAATACCATCTTGGTCAATTGAGTTAATCAAAATTTCACCTGCACCAAGCTGCTCAGCTTTTTGAGCCCATGTTACTGGATCCATACCCGTTGGCTCTTGACCGCCATTAATTTTCACTTCATAACTACCATCCGGATTTTTTATTGCATCGATGCTGACAACGATACATTGCTTACCATATCTGTCAGAACCCTCTTTTATAAGTGCGTGATTTCTGAAAGCTTCACTATTAAGTACTACTTTATCTGCTCCTGCTGACAACCTTTCCTGGATATCTGTCAACGTTTTAACCCGCCCCCCAAAGCTCAGTGGCATGAAGCTTACTTCAGAAATCATACGTAGGAGCTCAAGAGTGCTCGTTGCAGAATACTTTACTTGCAGATCTTCACGTCTCATATCATGAATATCTTGTGTGCTTATATCGAGAAGAATTAGTTCATCTACACACCAATTATTAAGGCGTCGTATTGTGTGTATAGGGTTACCGATGACCTGATGAATACTAAAGCTCTGGCTGCGAACTATTTGGCCATTTTTCAACAAGATTACTGGTATTATTCTTGGATATGCCATCCTATTTCTATCTCATTTTATAATTTTACAAATTGATTTAATAAATCAAGCCCATTGTCTTGACTTTTTTCTGGGTGAAACTGCACCCCAAAAATATTGTTCTTTTCTACAATTACTGGAATATTGTTTCCTGAGTATTCTATTGTTGCGACAACATGTTCAGGGTTCTCACATTCAAAATAATAACTGTGTACATGATAAAAAGAGAGGATCGAATCAGGAATAGAAATTAGTGAACTTGATTTAACCGCAGAAACATCACACCACCCAATATTGGGTACTCTGTAACCTGGTTTGTCGACAACCAGAGGTTTAACACGTCCAGGAATCAGGTTAAGACCACTATTCACCCCTCCCTCTTCACTTTTCGTAGCCAGCATTTGCATACCAAGGCAAATGCCTAAAATAGGTTTTTGTTCCACTTCAGCTTGTTGCCGTATAACTTCTTCAAGCTTATACATTTTGAGAGCATCATAGCCTGCCCCAAATGCTCCGACACCAGGCAAAACCACTTTGTCAGCCTGTGAAACAACTTCTGGATCATTTGTGGTAGTTACAATTCCACCGACATATTTGAATGCATTTACTACCGATGTGATATTGCTTGTTCCAATATCTAAAACGACAATACTCATATTACCATTTCACCTTATTGATGAACTTTACGTTAAATAGATTTCTCATAATAAAATTAATATCAAATTATTCCTAATTAATGCAAGGAAGATTAGTCTCTATATTATTTACTAGCATGACTTTTCAATATGAAGGATATACTTGATACCATTTATTATAAAAAATGCAGGATAAGCTTCGTTGTCCGCTATTCTTAATAAATTGAATTGCTGTGCAATTGTCTTGTTAATATCCAACTCGCTATCATCTGGTCTTCTGCGCTTGTAATATGTTGCCGTTCCTTTTTGCTTTTCCCCATCTATTGCTCCTTCAAGATCAAGAAAATCCAGGCATAATTCAATGCTCATTTTCCCCTGATAATCCCTTATCTCATTATTTAGCTCGGTTCCTTTAAGTGACATTTTCTTTTTTAAGAAAATATTCCCAGCATCAACTTCTTCAGCTGCCTCGATCAGGCACATCGTAATGTCATTTTTTCCTTCAAGAACCTGCCATGCGACTGGCGCAAAACCTCTACCTTTAGGCAAATCACTCTCGTGAACTACTAAATTATACTGATTAATATTTAATATTTTTTGCCCGACAATATTCAAACAACCAAGATAAAATGCTGCATATCCCTCTGTAACTTCTTCGACACTCCTGCATAAACTTGCCCGATCTCCTTTTTTAACAATTAACCCAACCAATTCCTTAGCATAAGGCAAAACCCAGCTATCATTATCCACAACAACGGATATATTTCGCTGTTCGCGATGCTCACCAGCTTTCATGAAACTCACACAATTCGTTTGCAACGCGCTTCGCACCAAGCCCATCACAAACATCAAAACTCTTTTTACTCATAAGCGAAATATATGATGGTTGACCTAGTAAACTATCCATCGCCTCTTTCACATCTGCATACTTCAGCAAGTGATACCACCCTAGGTTGATTACGATGCCATCTTTGGATAAATTATTTACAATATTTACTTGATTCTCAGCACTTATAACCATAAGCGTTGGCAAGCCCATGCAGCATCTTTCCCATGAAGTTGTACCGCCAGCACCAATTGCAATATCAGAATTAAGCATTAGTTCAGCCATATTATTAACATTGGATATGACATTAACTTTAATAAAATCTGTTGATTGTATTGAGCGAACTTGTTCTAAATGTGGTGCATGTTCACCAAGAACTATATTAATTTCAACCTCACTATTCCACTCAACTTGCAACAATCCATTAATAACAGTTAAGGTTACGTTATCTGGATCCATGCCACCCATAGTCACTAATACACGATTCACACTATCGCGTTTCTCTCTTTTATTTAATGCCACTTCTCTCAAGTGTAAAAATTGAGGCCTTAACAAAGTATTAGATGAACCAGTTAATATTCCACAATGGGATGGGACAAGATCCTTATAGCTTTCTTTATCAACCCCATATGTCTGATCCAGAATTAAATCACACTCATATTTTCGATTAGCCAAATCGTCAATCACCATGATTTTTTTACAGAAGGAGTACATATATGTATGCCATTCGCTGTCTAACGAATAATGATCCACAATTAGCCAATCTGTTGGCTTACCACAAAGCGCATCAGCTGTTTGTTTAGCATCATCCTTCTGCTCGACACCAAGGTTTGATGTGTTCTCACTTTTGACACTACTGTTCTCTGAGCTGGCGATCACTGGCGAGAGCAATGTTACGTTATATCCACGATCATCAATAAACTTCCCCAAATTACCATTGTGATTGCGGCAAATGAAGGTCACTTCATTTCCCTTGCTTTGCAATTCTTCAGCTAAAGTAAGACAGCGCATAACATGACCGCTACCAATCTCTACTGATGCATCAACTCTAATCGCTATTCTCATTACTTTTCTTGTCAGACATTCTCCAGGCTTGATACATTAGTTCAGCCCGATACCAATCTTCAGTTGTATCAATATCCTGAACAAGATGTCTTGGCATTCTCACCGGACTAGAGGCAGATGAAAACATACTTACATCATCCAAAAACCCTTTCACAGTTCCCCAGTAAAATTGACCCGCGTCATGATATGCCTCTTCAATGTCTTGAGAGCGCTTACTGATAAATTCCGGATAAAATGGATCAACCCTATCATCTACAATGCGGATCGAACGTTGAATTGGAAATGGGAAACTTGTAATAGAAAATGAAAATTGTGTTCCAGTCTTAACTAGTCGATCAAATCCTTCAACAAGGTATTTAGGCTCTAGGAAAGGTGCTGTAGCATAAACACAACAAGCATATTCGATAGGCATATTTTTATTTAAAGCCCATTTGATTGCATGTTTTACAACATCATTTGTTCCAGTAAAGTCATCTGCTAAATCATCCGGCCGTAGAAATGGTACTGAAGCGCCGTATTGCTTTGCCACATCTGCAATTTCAGTGTCGTCAGTGGATACAATAATTTCATCAAATAAACCGGATTCTATACACGCCTGAATCGAATAGGCTATTATTGGTTTCCCACAAAAGTCCTTAATATTCTTTCGAGGAATTCTTTTACTACCGCCTCTTGCTGGTATTACAGCTAGCTTCATATCAGTTTATGCTGGTAAAACGACATCATCTACCCAGACACCGTTCTAATGACTCAATTACATTTTCAATGAGTTCGTTAGTTAAGCTGTAATAAATAGGTATGGTAAGAGACTCGCGATAGTATTGCTCAGCAGCAGGATAATCTGACATGTCATAACCGCGAGCCTGATAATAAGGATGCATCGGAACAGGTATGTAATGAACTTGTGTACCTATTCCATCATCAAACAACTGATTCATTACCTGTCTTCTAGAGCGTCCGAGCTCGTCGAATTTTATCCGCAGTACATACAAGTGATGTGAACTAACATCTCTCAATCTTGCCTGTGTTAATTCTATGTACGATTTATCTCTGAAGTGACTATCATAAATAGTTGCAATTTCCTTGCGTCGTTGAATAAACCGGGGTAATTTACGAAGTTGTGATGTTGCTAGTGCGCACTGGAGATCAGTGATTCGATAATTATAACCAAGTTCCTGCATTTCATAATACCAAGGGTTTAGCTGACCATCTTCTATCCCCTCCTGCTCATTGCACAAAGCTTCACCGCTCTGACTAATACCCGGGAAATCAAAATTACCTTTACAAATACCGTGGCTTCTTGCCATATATAATTTTTGATAAAGCTCCTTGTTATTAGTGGTTATTACTCCCCCCTCACCGGCAGTAACACCTTTTACAGGGTGCAACGAGAATACAGTCATATCTGAATATGCGCAGCTCCCTACTCGCTCTCCTGATGGATAGGTACTTCCTAGTGCATGTGACGCATCTTCAATAACAGTTGCAGAATATTTTTTCGCTATAGATTGTATTGCTGGCATATCACATGGTGCACCTGCAAAATGTACCGGGATAACTGCTCCCATACTCCCTATGCTTTTAGCTTTATCATCTAGTGCCTCTGCAGACATATTTAATGAATTTTCATCTATATCACAGAAAACAGGTGTAGCGCCTACATATAATGCACAATTAGCACTAGCTACGAATGTGTTTGCCGATGTATAAACTGTACTGCTATCTCCAAGGTCTGCTGCCATACAACAAATATGCAACGCAGCTGTGCCACTTGATACTGCAATAGCATATTTTGCACCAACATATTCCGCCACAGCATTCTCAAATTCAAGAACCTTTGGTCCTTGTGTAAGCCATCCATTACGCAGCACTTCAACAACAGCATTTATATCGTCGTCATCTAAAAAATGTTTTCCATATGGAATCACGAGCTAATTATCCTATCGTATGAATTATCAACTTTCTGGTTCACAAGAAGCTGCAAATGCTCATTCACACCCCCAAGGTTTTCTCCAAGAACATGTGACACCTTTTTATTTGAAAGACTCATATCAAGTGGCCGTTTAACCAGCCCGCGCCTATCAGAAAGGTGTCCGGATTTTATAAGTCCGCTATCAAGACCAAATTGGTTTGCTATTTCCTGTCCGAATTCATATTTTGATAGCCTCTCATTCCCAACTACATGAAATATACCCTTCTGGTCCATGCTTACCAGCTTCATAACAGTTTCAGCCAGCTTTGAAATAATTATTGGTGTGTAGAACACATCCTCAAATAACATTATTTCACGATTGTCACTAAGCGAATCTAAGATTACATCACTGAAGGAACGGCGATAATTCGGTCCCCACCCATAAAAGTTAGTTCGAACTACAAGCGCCTCTGGATATATATCAAGAACAAGTGATTCCGCTTCCGCTTTCGTCTTTCCATACATGTTAACAGGGCTTACAGGCTGATCCTCTTCTACACAAGATTCCTCACCCGAAAATAAATGATCTGTTGAAATATGAACTAGTGGTATTTCAAGTAATGAACACGCTTTAGCCATATTCACTGCTATTTCAACATTAGCGTAATGCGCTAAATCTGGATCAGATTCGCATTTTTCAACACTCGTCAAACCTGCCGTATGGATAACTAGCTCTGGTTTTATCTTTTCGAAAGTCGACTGAATTGAATCTACTGAGTTAAGAGAACACTGACATGTATCAACATCCTTAAGAGAAATATTTCGTTGGTGCATTCCTAGTGTAACCGTGCTGTTATCTCTTATCGACAATGCCCAGTTGAGCGCCAAGAGTCCCGAGCCACCAGTAATAAATACAGTTCTACTATCTGACATAGTGCCGCTGTTGTAACAGAATGAATTCTTGCGTAATGTAAATCAACACTTAGGTGGACTTCGCTATCTTATCTTGTTGCATGCTAGTTGCCAGCATTGTATCTGGTGTCCCTTCTCCGATCACTCGACCCAAATCTAAACGATACAAACGATCGCAATGCTCAACTGTAGTCAGCCGGTGCGCGACGATTATCAATGTTTTATCTCCATGAAGAGCATTCACTGCATCCATAACACCGCGCTCAGTTTCCATGTCGAGCGAACTAGTCGCTTCGTCTAATACTAATATTTTCGGATCATTATAAAGTGCACGAGCGATGCCTATACGTTGACGCTGACCTCCGGAAATACGAACACCTCGTTCGCCGACAATAGTATCTAGACCCTCTGGCAATTTCGCTACAAATTCTTCTAGCTGTGCGGCAGAAATCGCTCGCTTTATGGCATCTTCGTTAATCAATCCACTTGGAATACCAAAAGCAATATTTCTACGTAAACTATCATCAGTAAGAAAAATACTTTGTGGCACATAGCCTATCTGGTCTTGCCAACCTCTTGTATTGTTTTTTATATCAACCCCATCGACTTTAACAGCACCGCTAGTTGGGCTAAGTAGCCCAAGAATGATATCTACTAATGTGCTTTTGCCAGCACCACTTCCGCCAATTAAACCAACTGATTCTCCGCTCTCTATAACCACATCTACTCCAGACAAGGCCGGGCTATTGGTGTCTGGATATGTGTAGCTAAGATTTTCAATACATATACTATTATCAAACTGCAACTTGGTTTTTCTGTGTAGTTGCGTATTTTTATCTATCTGTTGATATTCAGTAAACAATGTTTCTACAACCGGCACTGCAAACCGGACACCCTGAACAGCACTTATAATTCTGTTTGCTGATGGTATTAAACGAAAGGCTGCGGCAGCAAACAGGCCGAGTGTTGGTAGCACTGCGCCCAACGACTTCCCTTGCCATATCATTGCAAGCACCAAAATAACAAGCCCAAACACTGCGAGTAATTCCAACCATATGCGTGGCAATACTTGCATTACAGACTTATATTGCCCAACTCGCGCACTCCCTGAATTATGCACTTGATACTGCGAAATAAAATTATCTTCCTGCCCCAATAATTTCACCTCTTTAGAGCCACCTAAACCTTCCTGAAGATATTGGATACGCATACCTTCATGATGCTGCCTCGCCTCCCCCCATCGAAGCAAATAACCACGGGTATACATATAAAACACCCACATTGCCAAACCCAACACACTAACAACAATTAATGTCCCAATTGGTTCGACAAAAACTAAAAGAATCGAAACACCTAGCAACACCAATACCTCTGTTATGAATATCATGACTGACTTGAGGCCCGTATGTGTGAACAGATTTGTCTCCGTTACAACATTACGTATCAATTGTGCTGAATTCCGTTGCAAATGGAATGTATATGGCTGCTTCAAATAGCTCTCAAATAACTTTTGCGAAAGATTAGCCTGCACGCCAAAAACAAATTTCATTTGAACCCAGGTTAATAACACAAGGAAAAGTGCTTTTATTGCATAAATACTGACAAGAGCTAATAACCCATATACTACTAACCTCTCATGAGTTGGATTGCCCAGGATATTTACCAATGGTTGCATTACTGGATACTGACTTACTATGTCGCTTTCTGTAACCAATGTTAGCGCAGGGACTACTAGCCCAATGCCCATAGTTTCTAGCACCATTCCTATCATCATAAGGCTCAACAGATAAACTGCTGAACGGCGTTGCTTTGAAGTAAGCAATTTCCAGATTTTATTTTGAATTCTCATATGATGATTTATTGCTTCAGACACGCTACCGCCCTGCAGTGCACTTTTGTGCTCCGCATGGCTTTAAATAAACACTGGATTCTGGCATCTGCCAGAATGACAGTGCGCTAACTTTCTTGTAAATCCAAACGTAAAACGTCTGGAACAATTATCTTTTCTGCGCCAACCTTACTAGAAAGGTATTCATAACTTACTTTTGGCGCATTTAAATCAGTAATTAAAAACCCATCATGGCCTGGTAAGTTATCCAGATCATGGAATACATCATTGTTAATAAAACGTTGGTGTTCTGTATGTGGGTCGTAAAGTCCTACAATATCTATTTCCGCATCGTATGAACGCAAGATGGCTATCTCAGCTAAATCAGAGACACCACACAAAATTATTTTTTGCCAACCATTCTGTTTACATTGCTCGTAAGCCTGTAAGCATGAGTCACCAGCTTCACGGTAAAATGAAAAAGAATTTTTAAGGTATCTTGCCGTTAAACGACTTTTTTCCGAAAAACCTTTGGGCGTGAGGTAATACAGGTATCGATTTGCAGGTGCATCGCTAATCTTGATAAGCCCTTTACGCACACAACGTTTTAAATAGGAATTCGCAAGTCCCAGAGCAACGCCCAGTTCCTGTGCTAAATGGCGTTGGCTGATATCACTTTTACGCCCTACCGCATCGAGCACTTCCAGAGTCATTTGTTCTTGTTTTTCTTCTTTGATATCCATGGCTAGCCCACCACTTCGATGGCATCAACATCGATCTGTACGCGTGTTGATTTACCCATGAGATCCAGTAATAACATCACGCGTTGTTCACTGGTCTTTGCAACAAATACACCTTCAAGCCCCATCATTGGACCATCGAGAACACGAACATTGTCGCCTTTACTCAGTTCATCCTGAATTTCGTGCAATCCTTCCGGGTTTTCGCGTTGCTTGATAAATTCAATGACTTCGTCACTGACTGAGACGGGTTGCATACCGAAGCGCACAATGGTCGATACACCAATGGTTGAACGTATTGGCGCCCAATTATCATTGGTCTGATCAAGGCGAATAAACAGGTAACGGGGGAAAAAAGGTTCTTCAACATAACGGCGGCGGCCATTACGACGCTTGGCGTTCATAATCATGGGGAGATAGGTCGTGTAGCCCTGCTGCTCTAATTGTTGTTGAGCAACAGCTTCCTGATTGGGCTTGGCGTATATCAAGTACCAGGCCTTTCCTAATTTCCCATTATAATCAGTCATTTATGATTTTCTCTGATTATGCCACCACTATTGTGGTTTATAGCGTTCAGTCTGTGAACAGTGGTGAAATTAGAACAAATTTGAGGATAAAAGGCAATAAAAACGGATGGTTA
>Ga0316207_10000652_pt1 | contig 51530 bp, 54 predicted proteins | sample 6weekpyrite_MG_FD_204943 | JGI IMG/M metagenome (GOLD analysis project Ga0316207, IMG submission 204943) | Microbial mat bacterial communities from mineral coupon in-situ incubated in ocean water Damariscotta River, Maine, United States -... | ecosystem: Environmental > Aquatic > Marine >...
TAATGGAGCAGGGCATCCATGTGGAAGGCATTAATTTTTTCACCGGTTTCTGTGTCGAAGGACATACCCACGCTATACGAAAAAAAGATAAAGCAAAACCAAAACGCAACAATGCACTTTGGGTGGCTGAGCAACTGGGTATAAAACTTCACATAATCGATGTTATCGAAGAATACAAAGATGTACTGCTTAACCCCAAACATGGCTATGGCCAGAACATGAACCCTTGCCTAGACTGCAAGGGCTTTATGGTAAAAAAAGCACTGCAATGGATAAAAGAGAATGACTTTGATTTTATCATAACCGGTGAAGTTGTAGGCCAACGGCCAATGTCTCAACGTAAAGATACCATGCCGGTCATTCAACGTGAATCAGGTGCCGGCGATCTTCTGGTACGCCCCTTATGTGCTCAACATCTTCCGCCAACCTTACCCGAACGTGAAGGCTGGCTTGATCGCGAAAAACTACTCGATTTTTCCGGACGCACGCGTAAACCTCAGTTCGAACTGGCAGATAAATTTGGCTTTGAAGACTATGCGACACCCGCTGGTGGCTGCTGCTTTTTAACGGATAAATCATACTCCGTTAAACTTGTCGATCTATGGCAACACCGTGGCAGCAAAGAATATGAGCTTGATGACATCATGTTACTTAAAGTAGGGCGGCATATTCGACCCAGCGATAAATTCAAGCTTATTGTCTCGCGTGAGCATGGTGAAAATAAATTTCTGGAAGGCTATAAGAAACAATTTACTTACCTTTATATAAGTAACTTTTCAGGCCCACTAGCCTTGATAGAAGGTGACGTGAATGAAGACGACTTAAAACTTGCAGGTCAAATTGTTGCGCGCTATAGCCAGGGTCGTGATGCCGAACAAGTTGAAGTTACGGCCAAACCACTTAACAAAGAACAAGTTATTTTTAATGTTAAACCTTTACTTGCAAGTGAAATTCCACAAGAATGGTCTGTATAAAATAAAAATAAATACTACCAAGAGTTAAATTTTGCGCAAAACAAAAATAAAAATAATACTCGTCATTTTACTTCTGGGAACAATTGCAGGTTCCACACTATTTGCTTTAACGCTCATTAAAAAGGAACAACAGACTAATATTGCAAAATCTTTACAAACCGTTGTTGAAACAACGCAAGAAACATTAGAACTCTGGATTAAACTTCGTAAAATTGAATTAAAAAAACTCGCTCGTGAAAAAGCCCTTTTAAACTACACAACAGCCTTAATCAATAAACACGAATCAAAGCAAAATATCGAACATAGCAAAACGCTTAAGAATTTGCGTCGCTATATGAAGAACTATTTAGACAGACATTCAGACAATGGTTTTTTTATTATTAATCAAAATCGCATCAGCGTAGCCTCTATGCGAGACGAAAATTTAAACAGTTTAAACCTGATTCACCAGCAACGAAAAAATTACCTTGACCGCGCTTTTGCCGGGGAAACTCTATTTATACCCACACTAAAATCAGATGTACCATTAAAAACATCCACTGGACACTATGCTGAAAATTTACCAACTATTTTTATCGCCACCCCTGTTAAGGATGAAACTGACAGTGTAATTGCGGTGCTCACTATCCGACTCGATCCATCAAAAGATTTTACTCGCATTATCCAGCTAGGTCGTATAGGGGATACCGGTGAAACCTATGCGTTTGATAACAACGGTACTCTGATATCAGAAAGTCGATTTGATTATCAACTACAGAATACTGGTTTAATTACTAAAGTAGATAAAGGTATTTTAACTATCCGCATAACCGATCCGGGTGTAAATACACTCAAGGGGCTTAAACCTACCTTACCGGCAAGTGAAAGACCACTCACATTGATGGCACAAAGCGCTATAGCAAAAATTTCATCCCATAATATTGAAGGTTATAGAGACTACCGAGGTGTACCTGTCTTTGGTGCCTGGGTCTGGAATGATGAGTTAGGTATTGGCATTACTACTGAAATAAATGTTGACGAAGCCATGAACCCTTTCAAACATACGAGCTTCACAATTATTGCTTTACTACTTTTATCAACATTACTCACATTGGGTTTAATTTACTATTTTTTAAGAACGAAACACTAACGATCTACTTCTCATAAACTAAGTTTTGTTTACTTTCAGCTAATTAAAACCTCTCCTGTCTCGTTATAATTTAAGTACTAAAATGCTATGATCAAATAATGTCTGATTGCAAACACACTCTCGATACCAGTCGATTGCTCTGTCCAATGCCAGTAATACGTACTCAAGATAAAATTAATACGTTGCAGGCGGGTGATATTCTGGAAGTAACCTGCACAGACCCCGGTGCTTTAAATGATATTCCTGCCTGGTGTCGCATAAACGGGCATGAAGTGATTAATACATCAGAAAAAAATGATGAAATTCTTATTACTATCAAGGTAAATTAATAAAAAATTATTCCCACCTGTTTTGGAATAACATATCAGCAGATTTATATGGCACATAAACACCACCACGGCATTGAGGTTGATACACCAGGCGAACTACGTGCTGAACGTTTTCGCGCAACCACACGCATTACTTTAATTGGCGCTGTCATTGATGGTTTGCTCGGGTTTTTAAAAATTGTCGTTGGTTATCTTGCTCACTCCCAGGCACTCATTGCCGATGGAATTCATTCTCTTTCAGATTTAGCAACCGACGGTATTGTTTTATACGCCAGCAAGCATGCCCATGCAGAAGCAGATGATGATCACCCTTATGGCCATGGTCGCTTTGAAACCGTGGCCACTGTTGTGCTTGGCGTAGCACTTATCGGTGTGGCTGTGGGTATTGGTTACGATGCTGGTTTTCGCCTGTTGCATCAGGAGCTAATTTCAACACCCGGCGCCTGGGCACTGGTAATCGCCGCTGTCTCCGTCATATCAAAAGAGGTCATCTACCGCTATACCATGGCAGTTGCTGAAAAATACAATTCAAATATGCTTCGCGCAAATGCATGGCATTCACGTAGTGATGCAATCTCATCAATCGTGGTTATTATCGGTGTAGCCGGGAGCATGTTTGGTATCTGGTACCTCGATGGCATTGCTGCCATAGGTGTTGCATTGATGATTGCTAAAATCGGCTGGGATTTATTATCTGAAAGCATGCAGGAACTTGTTGACACCAGCCTGGAAACTGATCGGGTAGAAGCGATTCGACAAACTATTCTGGACGTTGACGGTGTTGATACTTTGCATGTTTTACGTACCCGGCGTATGGGTGGAGACGCTCTGGTTGATGTACATATTCAGGTCAACCCAACACTGAGTGTTTCTGAGGGCCATTATATAAGTGAAACGGTACGTAGAACGGTTATTCGCAACATTGAAGAAGTAAATGACGTAATGGTCCACATCGACCCCGAAGACGATGAAGAACTCACGGAAATTGTGCACTTACCACTACGCCACGAGTTGCTCGCCAAACTTGAACCTTCGTGGTCTCACATTGTTGCCAGTAAACATATTCAACACATCACACTACACTACCTTAACAATAAAATAAGTGTCGAACTGACACTACCAGTGTCTGCTTTAAACCAAGCAGATCTCTCAGCAAGTGAGCAACAGCAACGCCTTTCCGACGAGTTTAAGCTTGTAGCAGATTCACTAGATGAAGTAGAATCAATACACTTATTGTTTCAGTAACAAGAATTTTTAAGCGCCCAATATTAGTGCATAATTTTCAAATAGCGCACTATTTAGGTGCATTTTGCTGTAAATATTCAGGAATAACAATAAAAACATCGAATTATCAATAGCTTATAAAGTGGCATGTTGATTGCACCATGATAGGCCATTAAGAATTTATACTTAAAATTAACTATTTAGAATAATACATATCTAGCTCTGGAGAATTGAAAATGTCAGATAATGTTACAAAAATGATGGAAGACAATGGCGTAAAATTCGTCGACTTCCGCTTCACAGATACTCACGGTAAACAGCAACACGTATCCGTTCCTAACCACGAAATCAGCGACAGTACTTTTACTGACGGCAAAATGTTCGATGGTTCTTCCATTGCAGGCTGGAAAGGCATTAATGAATCGGACATGATTTTAATGCCAGATGCATCAACTGCTGTAATGGATCCTTTCTCAGATGAACCAACTTTAATCTTAACTTGCGACATCGTTGAACCTTCAACTGGCGCGGGTTATGAGCGTGACCCACGTTCTGTTGCAAAACGCGCGGAAGAATACTTAAAGTCAACAGGTGTTGCTGATACTGCTTTTTTTGGTCCAGAACCAGAATTCTTCGTTCTTGACGATGTTAAGTGGGGCGCGGACATGTCTGGTGCTTTCTACAAAGTTGATTCTGAAGAAGCAGAGTGGAACTCAGCAAAAAGCTTTGCTGAAGGTAACATTGGTCACCGTCCAGGCGTTAAAGGCGGTTACTTCCCAGTGCCACCTGTTGACTCATTAAACGATCTTCGTGCTGCCATGTGTTTAGCAATGGAAGAAATGGGCGTGCCTGTTGAAGTACATCACCACGAAGTTGCAACAGCAGGTCAGTGTGAAATCGGTACACGCTTTACTACTATGGTAGAACGTGCTGACTGGAACCAGACACTTAAATACTGTGTACATAACGTTGCGCACATCTACGGTAAAACGGCGACTTTCATGCCTAAACCACTTGTTGGTGATAACGGCAGTGGTATGCACGTTCACCAGTCTTTAGCAAAAGATGGTCAAAACCTTTTCTCAGGTGACGGCTATGGTGGTTTATCTGAAACAGCTTTATTCTACATTGGCGGTATCATCAAACACGCCCGTGCATTAAACGCTTTCACTAACTCTTCTACTAACTCTTACAAACGTTTAGTACCCGGTTTTGAAGCACCAGTTATGTTAGCTTACTCTGCACGTAACCGTTCAGCATCTATTCGTATTCCATATGAATCTAATCCAAAAGGTCGTCGTATCGAAGTTCGATTCCCTGACCCAATGGCTAACCCATACCTTGCTTTCTCTGCATTAATGATGGCTGGTCTTGACGGTATCCAGAACAAGATTCACCCTGGTGATGCAATGGATAAAGATTTATACGACTTACCAGCAGAAGAAGCGGCTGCAATCCCAACTGTTGCAAGTTCATTTGAACAAGCTCTTGATTGCCTGGATAAAGATCGAGATTTCTTAACAGCCGGTGATGTATTCACTACTGATATGATCGATGGCTTTATTCAGTTGAAGAATGAAGAAATTGAACGCTTAAACATGACAACTCACCCAGTTGAGTTTGATATGTACTACAGCTTGTAATTAAGCATTTATAATTTCTCCCATTTTTCTTTAATGGGAATAAGAAGCCTCTTGCATAAACACAAGAGGCTTTTTTTATTCATTAAATACAGATATAAAATATTCATACTACTTTGAGACAAGAAACACAGTATTTAACAATCCTGATACTACACTTAGTATATTAAAATTATCCCTTTAAAATATCCGCTATACGCTCGCGCGAACTATTATGAAAAAAAACATCATTATACTAAGTAGCATGATCCTGTTTTTGAGCAGCTGCGGTGGTGGGGGCGGCTCAGGAACCACACAATCACAGGATGATACTACTGACACAAACAATCAGACAAACCCCGATTCCTCTAGTAACTTTGCAAAATTATGCTCTTCCAATGGTGTTTTATTTTGCGATAATTTTGAAGAAGGAATTAGTGATGGCTGGACACGAGATGGTGGTGATGTCCAGCTGGTAAGTGACCAGGTCAAATCAAGCGAAGGCTCCAGTGTATTGGAGCTTCGTACTTATGACAGTATTCAAAGCTCAAAATTGCTTTACACATTCACAGGCCAGAACGAAGTTTACGTCCGATATGATGTTAAGTATGCGCTTGACTATGACAATAGCGGCGGCAGTCATGGTCCCGTCCTTGGTGGCTCGCAATCACCACCATGGGGCATGATGGGTACAGCAGGTAAGCCACCAACAGGGGAAGATTATTTTGTACTCAACCACGAGCCTCACAAAATAGTTGGCACTGGTGGTGAATTCGGTTTTTATGCTTACTTTGTGAACATGTCTGGAATATGGGGTAACCTTAGACTATCCAGCCTGGATCCAAAGCCTGTTATAAAGCCCGGCGAATGGCACTGCGTTGAATTTGGCTTACGATTAAATACAGCCAATGTAACCAGTACAAATGGCAAAGCCTATTTTTGGATAGATGGGGTACAACATGGTGATTTTGATGGTTTTCAGTGGCGGACCTCTATAAAATTAATGATAAATACATTTATGCTTGATAGTTACAACCACTTTAATAAAGGAACCCTACCTGCCTCCAGCCCAAATCGTGTACGTTACGATAACGTCATTATTTCCACACAACCCGTTGGTTGCCTTAGCTAGACCTAACTTACTGATATTTCACAATAAAATATATCTTACGTCTCATAATCACTGTTTTTATAACTGGTTTATAAAATTACCCTAAATCAATGAATTTACTTAAGTTTATTACATAATTAGCCGCTATTACCTGTATGTAGTCATTTCCCTGTAGCGGGTGGTGATAACAACTTAATCGTTTTCACCAGGTAAGGTAATTAAAACGTGTATAAATGGGTTTCAAAATCGAAGACACCACAACTAGCGAGTGTCGTACAACACTCTGAAGGATTGGCCTTTGCCACAGTTTCTCACAAAGAAGCTACAAAAAAACCGCGGCTGGAAAAATGTTTTTTTCAGCCACAATTATCAGATGTGCAAACAACGCTGCAGCAACTGCTTCAACAAAGTCGTCGAATTAAACAGCCTGTCACCACACTACTGAATTCCTCTCAATTTACTCTGCTACTAATGCAGCGACCAAATGTTGACAAAGATGAGCTCATTGATGCCGTACGCTGGCAAATAAAAGATCAACTCAATTATCCGGCTGAAGAAGCCATCATTGAAGTGCTGGATATCCCTGGCCAACAGGAACGTGGCCGCACACCAATGATTTATACAGTTGCAACACATCAGGACATACTTAAGTCTTCAATTAACTTGCTCGAAGATTCAAATTTAAATTTAAAATACATTGATATCCCTGAACTGGCACAACGAAATATTTCTTCCCTTTTACCCGAAGACTTTATCGGTGTTGCCTTATTAAATTTACAGGCAACCAGTGGGCTACTAACTATTACACATGAAGGTGAACTTTATCTTAGTCGTGTCATAGATGTTGGTTATGAACATCTTGAAATAGAAGAAGATACATCTGATGAAGATTCCGGCCTAAGCCTTGAAGAGACAACGTCTGCATTTGAAGTAAATTTTGGAAAAATTGTTTTAGAAATTCAACGATCACTTGATTATTACGAAAGCCATTACGGTAAAGCAACAATAGGTAATTTAATTATTGCTCCGCTAGAAAATGAAATACCCTGCCTTAATGAAAAACTGGAACAGGAACTTGGGCTTGCTGTAAGAAATCTTAGTTTAGATGAAATTGTCGAATCAGAAACCGCACTTGATATTGAAATACAATCCAGATGCTTTACTGCAATCGGAGCCGCACTACGACTGGCCGTAGATAATTCCACTTTAAGTAAATTTGAGTAATTAACTCATTTAACTCTACATATTATGCAGCAAATCAACTTATACCATAGTAACTTAAAAAGAAAAGAACTCGCTCTTTCTTTTAAGCATCTATTACAGGGTTCTGCTGCCATCCTTGTTTTTATAACTCTGATTCAGATAGTTAGTGAATACCAGTACTATTCTTCTAAAAGCAAACTTCAACTAACTGAAAACACTCTTGCAGATAAAAAACAAAAATTACAAAAATTTCAGGCCAGCCTTCCAAAGGTTAAAAAAGATCTACAACTAAAAGAGAAGCTTGCATTACTTGAACAGGACTTAATTAACAAACAAACTGTACTCGATGTTTTATCTGATAAAAAGCTGGGCAACACCTCGGGCTTCACTCAACATTTCGAAGGGCTTGCCAAACAAAGTAAAACCGGACTCTGGTTGACCAAGTTACATTTTTTGCAGGGTGGCACCGTACTGGATATTGAAGGACATTCAACAAAACCAGAACTTCTTCCTCAATACCTACAATCATTGTCGTCAGAAACAGCCTTTCGGGGAACAGAATTTAATAGTTTTATTATTCATCGTTCAACTAAAAATAAACCCTTACGCTTTAAAATCAATAATGTTTCATCAAATAAGACTGAACCAGTTACCGGGTTATCCAGCCAATGAATAATATTCGTCAACAATATAATCGTTTCACTGAACTTTTTAATGCACGCCACATGCGCGAACGTATATTAATCACTGGACTGATTACCGCATTATTAATAAATACCTGGTTAATGTTGTTACACGATCCACTATCTTTAAAAAAAGATAAGCTAAACGCTCAAATTCAATCATTAACCAAGCAAATAGAAACCACAGACAACCAATTGAAAATACTTGTTGCTGCTAAGCAGGTTGATCCTGACCGCAAAATTAAACAACGGATTACACTAGCACAACAACACATTGACAAACTGGACGAAAAATTACAGCTAACAATGAAAGGCTTAATAAAACCAACCCAGATGGCTATTATCCTTGAGCAGGTCTTAACCCAGCAAACAAATATGCGCTTTGAACGTATCCAGAGTCTGGCCGCTATTCCACTTATTTTTTCAGCTACTGATAAACCTGAACCTGATGAACAACCACAAGCTTCGACAGCTACAAACCAGGCAGCAAACGATAAGCCAGATATAGGTGTATTTAGACACGGTATAGAGATGGAATTCAGTGGCTCCTACCTTGAAACACTGGCTTACTTACAACAACTCCAAAAACTGCCCTGGAATTTTTACTGGGATGATGTGTTATTTGATGTTGTTAGTTATCCAAAATCTAGAGTAATCATTCGGGTGCATACACTGAGTTTAAAAGAGGGATGGATAGGTGTGTAAGTATTCACTTTCAAGATTAACTCAGCTAATGCTGTTTATCTGTATTAGCAGTTCATCTGTCTTGGCTGCTGAGCTAAACGATCCAACACGTCCGCCTGGCCACAAAACATTTTACCCTGAATCTAAAAAACCAGTGACGCAGCGCTGGATTTTATCCTCAACGCTCATCGCAAATGGCCGCAGAAATGCCGTTATCAATGGCCAATTAGTTGGTTTAGGGAAGGTGATCAACCAGGCAAAAGTTGCCTCCATTCATCCAAACCATGTTTGGTTAATTTATAAGCAAAAAAGGATACGTATCAAAATGTTAGCGAACCAAATTAAGGATTATTCAAACTTAGCCGATAAATAAGTGAACCATATATATAAAGTAGAAATGATTTTAATGACACAAAGAGTTTTACACAAATCGTCACTCTTGCTTAATGCCGCCATGCTCTGCCTGACGATTTTTATTAGCGCTTGCGCCAATGACATGCGCCAACCAAATACATTGCAGGAAATTGAGAACGCCCTCAAAGACAGTCAGCCAACTACCAGCTCAGAAGAGCAGAGTATTGGTGATGCACTATTACCCCCAATGAATATCGATGTTCCCGGCTCAACCGGAATCGATACCGAACCTCGCTTTGATGTTAAAGTAAATCGCGTTGCTGCCCGTACATTTTTTATGGGGCTGGTACAGGGAACTCCATACAACATGGTTGTACACCCAAAAGTTAAAGGTAGTATTACTCTGGATTTAAAAAACCTGACTGTTGTAAATGTGCTCGATACCGTCCGAGATGTATACGGTTACGATTATGAAAAAACAACATCTGGCTTTCAGGTTTATCCTAATACAATACGTACCCGCATTTTTAAACTTGATTATCTTGATGTCGTTCGCTCCGGCAATTCTCAAATGCGCGTTAGCTCTGGTCAGGTGACGGACTCTAACGATGGAAGCAGTGACTCAACTTCTGGCTCTACATCATCAGAGTCGTCTGGCTCAACAAACATATCAGGATCTAAAGTTTCTACAACAAGCTCATCTGACTTCTGGAAAAATTTATCTCAATCTGTCTCATCGATTGTTGGTAATAAGAAAGGGCGTAAAGTTGTCGTTAATAAACATTCCGGTGTTATCGTCGTTCATGCAATGCCCGCTGAACTACGAGCAGTCGATAAGTTTATTAAAACAACACAAAGCATTATTCAACGTCAGGTTATTATTGAAGCCAAGGTTGTTGAGGTTGAACTAAGTGATGGATTCCAGTCTGGTATAAACTGGTCTGCATTTGGGCGTTCCACAGGAAACAATTCTTCTGTATTACTAAGTCAAACAGGCGGCGGCTCAGTCATTGGCAGCTCTACAGCTACCAGCATCATTGATGGTAACACTGGCACTCTTGCACCCAATAACTATTCCGGTGTAAATGGGTCATCCACTTCAGCCTTCGGTGGTGTTTTCTCTCTTGCGCTACAAATTGGAAATAGCTTTACCAGTTTTCTTGAACTACTAAAAACACAGGGTGATGTACACGTACTTTCAAGTCCTCAGGTTTCTACCATTAATAATCAAAAAGCGGTTATTAAAGTAGGTCAGGACGAATTTTTTATCACCGACGTTGATAGCAGCACTAATACAAGCAGTACAACTTCATCTACACAAAACAATGTAGAACTCACACCTTTTTTCTCAGGTGTTGCGCTTGATGTTATACCTCAAATTAGCGAAGACGGTAATATAACTCTGCATATACATCCTACCGTTAGCACTGTGATCGAAAAAGTCAAACAAATCAGTTTAAACTCAAGTTCAAGCCTTAGCGTACCACTTGCATTAAGTTCTATACGTGAATCTGACACTATAATCCGTGCACGTGATGGCCAGGTTGTCATTATCGGCGGCTTGATGACTAACAGCACTAAAGATGAAGACGCCAGTGTACCTGTACTCGGCGACATACCATTAATTGGCGGTCTGTTTAAACATAAACGTAAATCCTACAAGAAAAGCGAACTTGTTATTTTATTGCGACCTATTATCGTAAAAGATGACACACAATGGTCTACACGCTTAAAACAGATACAATCGCGCATTAGCAACTTATACGGCACACCAAAATAACTATACGAGACAAATAATGTATCATAGATTTTTCAACCTAAAAGAATTACCTTTTACATTATCCCCTGATACTGAATATTTCTTTTCCTATGGCCATTATGCAAATGCCCTTAATACTTTAATTATTGCTTTGCGCACTGGTGAAGGCTTTATAAAAGTAACCGGAGAAGTAGGTACGGGTAAAACGTTATTATGCCGTAAACTTTTAAATACTATTGGTAAAAATTTTACACCAATCTACATACCCAATCCTCAGCTTTCACCACATGGTTTACAGGTTGCATTAGCTGAAGAATTAAAATTACCTATCACACGATATACACATCGTTTACTGAATAAAATTACCGAGCGACTGACTGAGCTTGCAGAGGCGGGACAGCATGTTATTTTATGCATTGATGAAGCCCAGGCCATGCCAAAAGAAACACTTGAAGCATTACGTCTTATTACCAATCTTGAAACAGAAAAACAGAAACTGATTCAGGTTGCTTTATTTGGCCAACCTGAACTGGATGTTAGTATTAATGACCCGGCGGTAAGACAGCTTAAACAACGCATCACTTTCTCTTATCAGCTAGAACCTTTAAATAGAGACGAAATGGATGCATATATTATTCATCGATTACGTGTTGCAGGGTTTGTTGGAACACATTTATTTGATGAAAACGCTTTATCTGCTATTCATAAAGCAAGCACGGGTATACCACGCCTGGTAAATATTTTATGCCATAAATCCTTAATGGTTGCTTACGGTCAGGGACAACGTGTTATATCTGGCTCTCAAGCAGAACTTGCAATAAGAGACACTGATGATTCTCAACTTATGTCCAGAAATAAACTTCAGCAACAAAACTTCTGGTGGCTAAGCGCAAGCTCTGCACTATTTGCAACCATGGCTTCTTTTGCTACCTACTACGCGATGCAATAATATTATGAGCCTGATCAATCAAATGCTAAACGATCTGGATCAACGCCAGGCAGGAACTAATAATGTTGAACAAGACTCTGATGTCAATAATGATGCTAACACACCGCCATTAGCGGCTATTTTTCCGGTTAATAGCAAGAAAAAGAAACCCCCATATTTTAAAATATTTTTTTCTGTTCTTATCGTTTCATTATTAAGTGCAACCACCTATTTCAGCTATTTAATTTACCAGCAGCAACCTAAAGTTGTACCTCAGCAAAATATTGCTAAAAAGCCTTTATCAAAAAATAAAGTACCTGCAAAAACTCAGGTAAAAATAGCTAATAATTCAGCCACATCAAAAGCTGCTATTCATAAACCTCTTAAAAATAAACCTGAACCTGACAAAATTAAACCCATTGTTAAACAGCAGACAATTTCTAAAAAATCAGAAAATGCATTATTTGCGAACAATGCTATAAATGAAGAAACTGTTAATGAAGCAGCAGAAGAACCCTTGCACACTGATATTCGTGCCGTCCAAAAACAGAATCACCAACTCACACCCAAACAATTATCTGAAGTAACCTATCAAAAAGGTTACCAGCTTCTTAATCAGAATAAAGTGTATTCAGCCGAAGCAAAACTTTTGCTCGCGCTGGAACATGATCCTAAACATATTAAAGCCAGAGAAATGTTAACCGGCCTTTATTTAAAACTTGGCCGTAAAGTCGAAGCAGAAGATATCTTAAATAAAGGATTGTTATACCTTCCTGCATATTCAAATTTTGCAAAACTTTATGCGCGATTATTATTAGATACTAACCAAATAGAAAAAGCTATAAAAACCTTATTACATCATCGACCTTTAATTAAAGACGATCCTGATTATTTCGCTTTACTTGCTGCCAGCTATCAACGACAGAAAAAACATGGTTTAGCTGCAAACACGTATGTAAAATTATTAAAAATCAATCCACGTGAAGGTATCTGGTGGGTCGGTATGGCAATATCACTTGAAGCACTGGGAAAGAAAAATGAAGCACACAACGCCTACGAAAAAGCACGCCAAACAGGTACGTTAAATTCTCGAATTTCTAAATATTCAAACCAACGTCTTCAGTTTCTACAACCAGCTATAGATTCTGAATAAAGACCGAAAACATACCTAGTATTACAAAACAAGCTTAAACCATTCGCATATTTTTGCGAAAAGATCTAAACTTTAAACATGGTAAAGCGCATTTTAATCGTTTTTATTGCTCTGTCTTTAGGTAGTATTGTTACTGCTGAAGAAAAAAGTATTTACAAAAAATACGATAAGCAAGGTGTGCCTGAGTTCAGCGACGTACCTGATAAAGGTGCTAAACCTGTCCCGCTACCTCCAATGAACACTTATAAGCAAAAACCATTACCAAAACGCTCTGAGAAGAAAACCAAGCCTGATGGTCCAAAGTCTTACAAAGCACTCAATATCACTCAACCGGTTAACGACAAGGTCGTACGTGAGAACGCGGGTAATGTAACTGTTTCCATCACGACTGAACCCAAACTTCAACCAGGTCACAGTATAAAAGTTGTGCTAAATGGTGATGAAAAAGCAGCCCTAAAAGGTACAAAAAGCAACTATACATTTAAAAATATTTCCAGAGGAACACATACTGTTCAAGCCTTTATCGTTGATAAAAACAACAAAACATTGTCCAGCTCTACTATCATCACCTTCCATCTGCAACGTATTGTTTACAAACCTAAACCTAAGCCTAAAAATCCAGCAAACAACAACAACTCTTCTGGCTCACCTTAAATATCTATAACGCACTTAATCAGTGCGGACGCACCAAAAAAGTGCTAAACTAACAACCATGACCGCTATCTCAATGCGAATGTGTATTTAATATTCATTATAACTTACTGATATTTCAATATATTTCAAAACGCACTATAAGCGAACATTTCTGGCATAAGCTGGTTTGTTTTTTGCAATCTATATAAGGTATGAATGCATTGGCACCGAAAATAAGTTCTCCCTACCAGCGAATACTCGACGGATTAAACAGTTCGGTGCTCTTGTTCGGTTCAGATTTATTGCTTCGCTATATTAACCCTGCCGGAGAAATGTTATTTGAAGTCAGCTCACGCCATTTAATTGGTCAACACTATGAACATTTATTCGGCTCAACGACCTGTACTGTTAAAGATCTACAGGGAGTACTTAAAACAGTTCACCCAACAACATTGCATGAGGTTAGCGTATCTTTGCTACAGTCAAAAGAAATTACATTGGATGTTTCAATAAGCCCTTTGTTAGATACAAAGGATGATCCAGAAATATTACTCGAGTGCCACCAAATTGATCATCTATTACGCATTAGTCAGGAAGAAAAACGTGCCGAGGATCAACAGGCAACTAATTCCATTTTACGTGGTCTTGCTCACGAAATAAAAAATCCTTTAGGTGGCTTACGTGGTGCCGCACAATTATTACAACGCCAACTAGAAGAAAATAATTTAAAAGAATATACCCGCGTTATTATCGATGAAGCAGATCGCCTAACGATGCTGGTTGACCGTATGATTGGCCCCGCTCAAATACCCAAAACATGCAGCGCAAATATACATGAAGTGCTTGAGCATGTTCGGCAACTTGTCCTCGCTGATGCAGAACATACTATTCAAATTATTCGTGATTATGATCCCAGTATTCCGGACATTGAGATTGATCCCGGTCAGCTTGTTCAAGCCATACTTAATATTACGCGAAATGCAATTCAAGCCCTTGTTGAGCAAGAAGATAAAACTGAAGGCACTGTAATATACCGAACACGTATCTTACGAAACTTTACTATTGCAAATAAAAGATATCGCCTGGCCCTTTCACTCGAAATCGAAGACAACGGACCAGGCATACCAACCGATTTATTAAATAAAATGTTTTTTCCAATGGTAACCGGAAGAGCTTCCGGGACAGGCCTGGGTTTATCCATTGCACAAGCTATCATACAACAACACCATGGTGTGCTTGAATGTAAGAGCAAACCCGGAAAGACAGTTTTTACCATTAATTTACCAGTACAAACTTAAGATTAAGGATATTAATGATCATGGGTAAAGAATCAATTTGGGTCGTCGATGATGATCGTTCTATACGCTGGGTACTTGAACAAGCTTTAACTCAGGCAGATATGGATGTTAAAGCTTTTGAAAGCGCAAACGATATTTTAGCAGATTTAAAATCATCACAACCTGACGCAATAATAAGCGACATAAGAATGCCAGGTATCGATGGACTTGAGCTGTTATCTCAAATACACGCTGACCATCCAGATCTCCCCGTTATTATTATTACCGCTCATTCTGATCTCGATAGTGCAGTTTCTGCATATCAGGGTGGTGCTTTCGAATACTTACCCAAACCATTTGATGTTGATGATGCTGTCTCGCTGGCACAACGAGCTGTGAATCAGGGAAAAAGTATTAAAGCAGAATCTTCAACCAACAATACCGGTATGAGTGATATTATTGGTGAAGCGCCAAGTATGCAGGAAGTATTTCGCGCAATTGGCCGACTGGCGCAATCTAACATTACAGTTTTAATTAATGGTGAATCCGGCACCGGTAAAGAACTGGTTGCAAATGCACTGCATAGACACAGCCCGCGTGCAGATAAGCCTTTTATCGCATTAAACATGGCTGCAATACCCAAGGATCTGCTTGAGTCTGAGCTTTTTGGCCATGAAAAAGGTGCTTTTACCGGCGCACAAAGTACCCGCAAAGGACGCTTTGAACAGGCTGACACCGGAACATTGTTCCTCGATGAAATTGGCGATATGCCGGCTGAATTACAAACTCGATTATTACGCGTACTTGCTGATGGTGAGTTTTACCGTGTAGGCGGTCATCAACCCGTTAAAGTTGATGTACGCATTATTGCTGCAACACACCAAAATCTTGAACAACGTGTACAACAAGGTGACTTCCGCGAAGACTTATTCCATCGACTCAATGTTATTCGAATCCATATACCTTCTCTTAAAGAGCGCCGCGAAGACATTCCATTGCTCGCCCGACATTTTTTAAATAAAGCAGCAAAAGAGTTAGAAGTAGAAGTGAAACTTTTAACACAGCAAACAGAAGATTATTTGTCACAACTGGACTGGCAGGGTAATGTTCGTCAACTCGAAAATACCTGCCGCTGGCTTACTGTCATGACACCCTCACAGGAAGTAACCATTGATGATTTACCTCCTGAATTAACAGATAAATCACAATCTTCAAGTGCAGAAGGTTCATGGACTGATTTGTTAAGAGCCTGGGCTGACCAACAACTTAATAAAGACGAAAAAAATATCCTGGATACTGCAACACCACTATTTGAAACGGTATTAATAAAAGCCGCCTTACAAAAAACCGGCGGACGACGTCAGGATGCAGCAATGTTGTTAGGCTGGGGGCGTAATACACTCACGCGAAAAATAAAAGAGCTTGGTTTATAAAATGTTAAGTAATTGGATCAACCACACTTGAATCACTTGCATTTAATCGGAACCAACCAGCAATACTATAACGCATTTTTTTAGCCGGTCGAACTTCATGTGGAAACTGTTCACTTAGAAAAATAACCATTGTTCCAGCTTTTGGCACAACGGTTTCAAGCACGGTTTTATTTTTCTCGTTAAAAATAACTAGCTCACCTTCATCTGTTGCTTGCCAATTTTTATTAAGATATATAACTGTAGACAACACCCGGTTACTTTTACCTTTTAAGGCATCAATATGCTTTTTATAAAAAGCACCTTCTTTAAATATTGCATAATGACATTCATAATCAAACAAACCTAAATAAAGATATCTGTTTAAGGCTGCACGTAAAGAGTCCATTAATTCCAGAAATTCTTTATCAATACTATTATTTTTATCCAACCAGTAAATAGAGTCTTGTCTTATATCATTATTTTTTTGTTGCAAATTTCCGCGACCGATTGATGCCTGCTGCAACTCATGCTCTTTTAATTGCTTTATTCTTTGTATTAGTGAATCCAGTAGATGGACTGGGATAATCTCTGCTAGCACGATGTAACCTTTATCGGCTATTACACTAACGATATTATCAAGGAATTGTTGACTAAATGATTGCAAAATTAGCTATACATAATTTAATTAAGAAATTTTTATTCGAACTACATTCATAATTTCAAATTCAATACCTGCAACCGTTTCAACAACAGGGTAGTAAGTTAAATTAACGCGCTGCCCTTTTAAATTTTTATAAGGCTTTTGCCTTTTATATTTAAAAGGAACTTCACAACCTTCCACCATAATTGAATTAATGTACCAATCATCCTGCTGGCGCTGCGTGTGTGATACTACCTTCATCATTTCTGAATGCACCATTTCACGATGCTTCTCAACCAACTTTTTTGGGTCACTTTTCATTTGAAGGCTCTAAATGTTGTAGAATGCATATATTATCAAATATACGAACATTTCACAGAATACGATTTAATCTGGCTAATTCAGATACAGACTTATTTATATAAGCTACTATTAGTATACCTTCCCTAAACGCCGCGACGGCATTTCTCTAGAGAATCTCTAATGCATAACACCAAACAAAGTTTTTTTCGATTTATTGCCCCTCAATATTGGCCTACCTGGTTTGGTCTGTTTCTACTTCGACTAAGCGCTCTTTTGCCCATTGGTGTGCAAATGTGGTTGGGGCGACAAATTGGCTATTTAAGTTATGCTTTAATGCCACGTCGAATGAATATCATCAAAACAAACATACGCCTTTGTTTTCCAGAGTTAAACCAGGTACAACAAAAAGAACTGGTTAAAAAGTCTATCGCAGCAACCGGAATGGCAGTCTTTGAAATTGGAATCAGCTGGTGGGGAAGCCCACAAACAATACGAAAACTTCATAAAGTAGAAGGGCTCGAGCACTTAGATAATGCCTTAAAAAAGGGAAAAGGCGTCATTATTCTTGCCAGCCATTTTACGACACTGGAAATTGCAGGAACATTCCTAACACAACACATTAAAAACGTGCATGTTGTTTATAAACGGGCTCACAATGCTCTATTTGAACACTTTATTCAGAAAAAACGTACTAAAAACGGCGCAATCCTTATCAATCACACCAAGGTTCGTGAAATTATTCGTTGTCTGAAAAAAGGAGATATTGCCTGGTATTCACCCGATCAGGATTTTGGAGAGAAGGATTCTGTCTTTGCGCCTTTTATGGGTGTGCCAACCTGCACTTTAGTCTCTACGCAACGCTTATCTCAACTTACCGGGGCAGCAGTTGTACCTTTTTATGTCGAACGGCCATCCAGTAGCGATGAGCTTTACACTTTTCATTTTAGTCCAGCCATCGAAAACTACCCAACGAGCGATCCAGTAAAAGATGCAACAACAATTAACGCTGCCATTGAAAAACAAATCAGAATATCACCCGAACAGTACCTCTGGGCGCACCGACGTTTTAAAAGTCAGCCTTCTGGAAGTATAGATGTTTACAGGTTGCCACCTAAACCCTGTTAGCAAATTTTCATGGCGCAGAAAAATGGCCATACTCCACTTTCCTGAGTATGACTTTTTCCTCAAATCCTAACAATTAGTTTTGAGCGGCCATCTCTTTTTCGCTTTTCATGCCCATTTTTTTCATTATCCAGCCTGGCGGACAGATTCCAGTAAAGGTGCTTTGGAACATGTTAAAACCAATAAATAAGGTAAACCAGACCCACAACGGGCTATGAAACATGGTTAATAAACCACTAACCATTGCCATAATACCTGCAAACCTGAATAGTGCTTTCTCAATTGTCATTTAATTTCTCCCGGAAAATTGCCTAAGCGATTGATTTCTCTAAATCTAAATCATATTTTACTTATATAGGGTCAAAAGTCTGTCTTTAAAGTTACACAAAGTGATTTTATTGGCTGGATTCACGCTTTTTAAGCAAAAAAACCACTGGAATTGCAAAAGGGCCAAAAACTACGCCCATAACGCCCCAAAATACTGGTCTACGACCACGCTTTTTAGCCAATAAATGACAGGTAATTGCTGAGGCCAGGGTTATTAAAAATAATGCCGCAATAGAAATAATATCTAGCATGTTCAATCTCAATTATTTTCACTAGTAAATGCCACAATCACATTAATTTCCTGTTATTCCTATTTTTTTGCTAACAGTCTATCTAGATTATTAGCAAAATCCTGTCTGTCTCGCTGACTTAGTGGCGCCTGTCCACCTGTGTTCACGCCGCTGGCACGCATAGTATCCATAAAGTCACGCATATTTAATCGTTGTTTAATACTATCTAACGTGTATAACTCACCTCGCGGGTTGAGTGCATGTGCACCTTTCTCCATCACTTCAGCTGCTAGTGGGATATCAGCCGTAATAACTAAATCATTCACCTCTACACGTTTTACAATTTCATTATCTGCAACATCAAACCCTGCCTCTACTTGCACAGAATTAATATACTGTGAAGGTGGCGTTTTAATATAACGATTTGCAATTAACGTTGTTAGTGTTTTAGTGCGCTCAGCTGCTTTGAATAATATTTCTTTGATAACAACCGGACAAGCATCTGCGTCTACCCAAATTTTCATTTCTATTCTTTAATAACAGTATAGCTTAGTAATTTTTCATAAATTCGATACCGGGGCTCAGCGTAATACGCCAGCTCATTGCGATATCTTTATCAAATCTTGGATCAACTTTTTCCAACGCTTCGATAATTGCATCTATAAAATAAGTATACATTTCAGGTTTTACATTATGTAAATTTTTATGCGACTCTGCCATTTCAATCATCACATCCTGAGGATCTTTGGATACATAAAACAGAATTAAATTAGCCAATGATTCCTCAAGTTTCATTTTATGCATTTCTATATCAACGCCATGAAACATATTTTTTATTTCATCTGACTTGCTTACAAAAATATCCAGAAACGTTGATAAAAACTCATGATTGTTCGCTTTTACACGATCATAGCTATCATTAAAAATTTCGCTATAGTTCACGAATTAACTCCAAACATTTTACTTAGATGATGATGTAACGCCTTGCCTGATTTCTCGCGCTCTTTTAAAAAACTTATAAATACCAGTACTTCCACCTGCTAAAAATAATCCTGTGATCACTAATGATATATTATGCGATTTATCTGAATCATAAATCATCGCAATCATATCCAGGTTTAAACGGTATACCACGATAATACTGACCAGCGATGAAATCCATGGTTTCAAATCAAAACCCTCATAACCTGTTTGCTTATCAAGAATTTCCTCAATTTTTAACCACAATTTTGTATCAAAAATCTGATAAAGCGCCCGCTCAATAATAAGTGCAAGCATTGCAAATGCGAGAATAATCGCTATAAAGTTTTCCCAGTAATCCTGACTTATTTCCGGCATGTCTCTCTCCTTGAAATTTAAAATAATTAATTACAGACTGATCCAGCTAACTAAAGTGTAACAGTAATTTCTAGCCTTGCTCCGCATCAAGAACCACATCATACATTGGTAAAATCGAATCGGGATTAAGCGAAATACTTTCAATTCCCTGCTTAACCAACCAGCGTGTCATCTCCGGAAAATCAGATGGTGCCTGCCCACAGATACCAATATATTTTTCCTGCTTTTTGCAAGCATCAATAGCTAATGACATTAATTTTTTTACTGCCGGGTTACGTTCATCATAACCCTCTAGTAAACCAGAGTCACGATCAACGCCTAACGTTAATTGAGTTAGGTCGTTGCTACCAATCGAAAAACCATCAAAGAATGCCAAAAACTCATCTGCCATTAATGCATTTACCGGCAATTCACACATAAGATATATATTTAAATTATCAATCCGATGTTTTAATCCATTTTGTGCCATTAATTCGAGTGTGCGCTTTGCTTCATCAATACTTCGAACAAAAGGTATCATGACAGAAACATTTGTTAAGCCCATTACATTTCTAACCTGTTTAATTGCATCGCACTCCATCGCAAAGCATTCCTGATATTCTTTTGATGGATAGCGTGCTGCACCTCGGAATCCTATCATTGGGTTTTCTTCTTCAGGCTCAAAGTTCTGTCCACCTATTAATGATGCATATTCATTCGATTTAAAGTCACTTAATCGCACAATAACCTTTCTTGGATAAAAAGCAGCTGCAATCGTACCGATGCCTTCAGCCAGTCGGTTTACAAAAAAATGGCGTGGATTTACATAACCATGGCTCAAATATTTTATTTTTGATCGCAGTGTTGGCTCAAGATTATCATATGACAAAATTGCCTTTGGATGGATCCGTATCATTGTATTAATGATAAATTCCAAACGCGCTAAACCAACCCCTTCAGCTGGTAAGAAAGAAGCTTCAAACGCTTTTTCGGGGTTAGCCAGGTTAATCATTAATTTGGTACGTGGTTTTTTGCTGGTATCAATTTTATATTTTGTATGCGTAAACGGCAGTTTACCGTGATACACAAAACCGCTATCACCTTCTGCACACGATACTGTTACTTCTTCTCCAGCATCGATCCGATGTGTTGCATCATGACAACCTACAACAGCAGGAATACCTAATTCGCGTGCAACAATGGCCGCATGACAGGTTCGACCACCACGGTTTGTTACTATAGCCGAAGCAATTTTCATAATTGGTTCCCAGTCCGGATCAGTTATATCTGTAACCAGCACCTCACCTGGCTCCAATTCGTGCATGAAAGCGGCTTCTAAAATAACTCTTGCCCGACCTTGCGCAATTTTACTGCCAATACTTTTACCCGTTGTTAATATCTTACTTTGTTTTTCTAGTCGATAACTTTCAATAACCGGTTCTGACTGTTGTGATTGAACTGTCTCCGGGCGGGCTTGTAAAATATAAAGCTTTCCGTCCTCACCATCTTTAGCCCATTCGATATCCATCGGTTTATCGACACCAGCCTGTTCAGAGTAGTGCTTTTCAATTTTTATTGCATAATCTGCAAGCTCAAGTACATCATCATCATTTAAACTAAACTGCTTTCTTTCGTGCTGATGCACATGTACATTTCGTGTAGACATACCCGCTGTATTATCGCTGGCATAAATCATTTTTAAAGCCTTGTCACCCAACTGGCGTTTAATGATCGGACGGTTACCATTTTTAAGAGTATTTTTGTAAACATAAAATTCATCGGGGTTAACGGTACCTTGCACCACATTTTCACCCAAACCGTAAGCTGAAGTAATAAACACTGCATCTCGAAAACCTGTTTCTGTATCCAGGGTAAAGATTACCCCGGCACTACCCAAATCGGCTCGAACCATTTTTTGAATACCAATCGATAATGCAACATCCATATGTGAAAAACCCTTATCGACACGATATGAAATAGCACGATCGGTAAACAGTGAAGCATAAACTCGTTTACAGGTGTTTATAACACTTTCAATACCTTTAATATTGAGATAGGTTTCTTGCTGGCCAGCAAAGGATGCGCTGGGCAAGTCTTCTGCAGTTGCAGAACTACGAATGGCAACTGAGCACATACTCGAGTCACATAATGAAAGATAAGCGTCAGAAATTTCAGTTGCGAGGTCATCTGGCATACTCGCATGCATAATTAAGTCACGAATTGTTTTACCGGTATTTGCCAGTGCATTAACATCATTCGTATTTAAATTTTTGAGTAAATCATCAATCCGTGATTTTAATTGATTATGCTCCAGATAATGCCAATAGGCATCGGCAGTCGTTGCAAAACCTGCAGGTACTCTAATACCCACCTGAGACAAGTTCGAAATCATTTCACCAAGTGATGCATTCTTCCCGCCAACCTGGTCAAGATCCTTTAAACCAAGCTCAGTAAAATTTTGTGTGTAACGCATCATTGGCTATTTCCATTGTTTACGATTTAGATAGTAGTTTTATTGTTACTCTGGTTTATACAAAACCCATTACCTCAGCGGCCAGATATGCAATACTGGCAATAACTAAACCGACACCCCACGATAGTAACCAGAATTGTTTTCCGCGCTTTCCAGCAACAACAAAACCAACTCCAATGATTAAACCCAAAACGGCTGAAAAAGTAACTAACTGATCACCAACAGGCTCACCCAGGTTATTTATATCCGGTATTTCTTCTCCAATACGATATCGCATAAAACCCCTTTATTTTATTTCTTAAACTAACACAAAAAAATCATTGCTAAAAATCGATAATTTTAACGCCTAATCACAACCTATTGATTTAAAAGCTAAATATTAAGATCTGTATAAATCATGCATTTTAGACCCTTAACATGTATTAATAATCAACAAGCAACTTTTTAAGTAATAATATTATTGCCACAATAATGATAAAGCCCAAAATCTTTTCCATTCGCTTAGCCGAAAATTTGAACGAACCCATATATGAGCCCAGCACACCACCAAATAAGACCGCAACTACTAGTGGAAGATAGTTTGTAATATCAATGGCATTATATTGAATACGAGATATTAGACCTGAGCCTGAATTAAGCAATGTGAAAATAACACCGCATGCAGCCGCCTCTTTTTCATTACCCAGACCAAGAACTATAATGAGCGGAACCAGGTAAATCCCTCCACCAATACCAACAATCCCCGCCAATAGACCAAGTATCGATCCAGCTAGAAGGGCAATAATAATTTTCTGCTGCTGATTTATATTTATCTTTAAACTTGTGTTCTGCCAAAGATAAATACGAGCAGCAACAAATATAAGAGAAATTAATAAAACCCAGTAAAAAATTTCTTTCGGTAGCTTAAGGGCTCCACCTATATAGGCCATTGGTATCGAAGAAATAACAAACGGCAAAATGAGTCTTAATTTGGCATGTTTGTTTCTTATAAAATTATAACTGCCAACGGTTGTTACAAATAAATTTAGTGTTAATGAAATCATTGGAATTGCTAGCGTGCTTACTCCAAATATTGCTAATAACGCAGTATATGAAGAACCGCCACCCATGCCGACAGATGAATAAATAAATGCTACAAGGAAAAATATTACAGCCAATATATAGGGTAAATTTTGGATTACTTCCATAGAACCGATTGTACTATTTTAAGGTTTTTTTTACTTACAAAACTCTATGGGTACCACACCATAATTTATACATTGTACTAAATGATAAGAGCACAATTTTGCACGCAAAAAAAAGCCCCGATATTATCGAGGCTTTTTTACTATTCGAAATATAAAAACTTACAATACTTTCTTTCTACGTGTAAAACCTAAACCAGCAAGACCTAACCCAAGTAATAAAATACTTGACGCTTCAGGTACTGAAGCAGTGTCATAAGTAAAGTTATCAAACACCATACCATCACCTAAACCGGCATCTTGATTTTCCTGTGAAAATGCTACTTTTCTTATCCCTGAGCCAGATAGTGATAATGTAAAGAATTCACCAACACCAGCTGTAGTCGTTCCAAACGCAGTATCGCTTGCAATCAAATTATCAAAAATATCAAATACACTTAAAATAAAACCATCCGTACCAACATCAATACCCGTTAAACTTACAAATGAAACATCCATATCAAAAGTAGCTATAATCGGTGAGGCTTGCGTTGGATTGTAAAGATCGCTTGAGCTACGAATTACAGTTGGTGATGTTGAGCCTGCACAATTGTCTGCACAAACTGTAGAAGCAATTGTTGTAGCATTTGAAAAAGTTACGCCTTGAGCACTATATGTACTTCCTACAGAAACACCTGAACCTAAAGTATCAAAATCTATAGTGGTAGGTGCTGCGTAAGAAACGCTTGAAAAAATCGTAATTAAAGACCCAATTAAAAGCTTATATTTCATTATATTCTCCCTAAATCCTGTTTAAATATTTTACTTCGTGACTTCCAAGTAATACGTCCAAGTACCATAAGTTAATTTAAATATGAAGTATATATGGGGTTTTACTATCACCCAAACGGGTTAACCTATTTAGAATAACTACTTATATGTTGCACACACACTTTATTCAAACCTGATAAGTTTTTTGATCTTAATAAAAAGTGTATACCTAAATATCTATATTACTTGCATTTAAGGCATTACCTTCAATAAAGATTCGGCGCGGTTCAACCTGGTCACCCATTAAGGTTGTAAAGATTTCATCGGCAGCAATAACATCTTCAATTTGCACCTGAAGTAATCTGCGGTTTTCTGCATCCAGCGTAGTTTCCCAAAGTTGATCGGGGTTCATTTCACCCAAGCCTTTGTAGCGTTGTATGTTTAAACCACGTTTAGATTCTTCCATTAACCAGGTCATCACATCAGCAAAGTTGTCAAAGCTTTCCTGTTTGTCTCCGCGTTTTACATACGCACCTTCACCAAACAAACCTTCTAATTGTTCAATGAGTGTTTTCATTGCAGCATATTCACCCGATTCAAAAAATTCCATCTTCATGGACTTTTTATAATCAATACCATGTCGAGTTTCAATAATGCTGGCTGTCCAGTCGCCTGCTTCGGTTTTTGCTTCAAACTCAATATTAATCTGAAGATTAGAATCCTGTTTAATCTGTTCATCAAGTTGTTTAAACCAACTACGCATATGATCATTGTTTTTAATATCACTGTCATTCAGAACAGGCATTGCCAGTATAGCTTTAAGCACATTCGCTGAATAACGACGTGCAATCCGGTTAATACTTTGCATCACCATCACATGTTGCTTAGCCATATTTTCAAGCGCAACACCCGACATTGCCGGTGCAGATGCATTAACAAATAACTCTGTATTATCTAAAGCAATTTGCAGTAAATAATCATTCAACTCACTGTCGTCTTTTACATAACGTTCCTGTTTGCCTTTTTTAACTTTATACAAAGGTGGCTGTGCGATATAGACATAACCATTTTCGATTAATTCTGGCATTTGTCGATAAAAGAATGTGAGTAACAGGGTGCGAATGTGTGAACCATCCACATCCGCATCCGTCATAATAATAATTCGGTGATAACGTAATTTATCCAGATTAAATTCTTCGCGACCAATACCACAACCCAGGGCAGTGATTAATGTGCCCACTTCAACTGACGACAACATTTTATCAAAGCGGGCTTTTTCTACATTTAGAATTTTACCTTTGAGTGGCAGGATAGCCTGGTATTTTCTATCTCGACCTTGCTTGGCAGAACCACCAGCAGAGTCCCCTTCCACCAGAAACAATTCAGATAAAGCAGGATCTTTTTCCTGACAGTCAGCAAGTTTGCCGGGTAGTCCAGCAACATCCAGCGCCCCTTTGCGCCGAGTCATTTCTCTTGCTTTACGTGCAGCTTCTCGAGCACGGGCAGCATCAACAATTTTACCGGCAATACCCTTAGCATCACTAGGGCTTTCTAGTAAAAACTCCTGGAGTTTTTCGCCAACTATTGACTCAACGATACCTTTAACTTCAGAAGAAACTAACTTATCTTTAGTTTGAGAAGAAAACTTCGGATCAGGCACCTTAACCGATAAAACTGCAGTTAAACCTTCACGTGCATCATCACCGCTCACATTTACTTTAGCTTTCTTGGCTATACCGCTTTGTTCAATGTAATTATTTAAACTACGTGTGAGCGCACCACGAAAACCAGCAAGATGAGTACCGCCATCACGTTGTGGAATATTATTAGTAAAACAGAAAATATTTTCCTGATAGGAATCATTCCATTGCATCGCTACTTCAACAGTCACATCGTCTCTAACAGTATCCACGTAAAAGACTGTTTCATGTAGTGGTGTTTTGTTTCTATTTAAGTGTTCAACAAAAGCTTTAATACCACCAATATATTCAAACTTATCCTTTTTACTATCATCCCGCTCATCGGTGAGCGTTATACAGACTCCAGAGTTTAAGAAAGATAATTCTCGTAAGCGCTTTGCAAGCACATCGTAATGAAACTCGGTTGTAGAGAAAATATCACTGCTTGGATAAAAGCGAATTTCTGTGCCGGTACGCTCAGTATCAGATACGGCTTCTAGTGGAGTTTGTGGATCACCATTAGCATATTCTTGCTCGTGTTTTTTGCCTTCACGCCAAATGGTTAATTTTAGGGACTCAGATAGAGCATTTACAACAGATACGCCCACACCATGCAAACCACCAGACACTTTATAGGAATTATCATCAAATTTCCCGCCAGCATGGAGAACAGTTAAAATAACTTCGGCTGCAGATCGACCTTCTTCTTCATGGATATCTGTTGGAATACCTCGGCCATCGTCTTTAACTGAAACTGATCCATCAGCATGTATTATCACATCGACCGAGCTACAGTGTCCGGCAAGGGCTTCGTCGATTGAGTTATCTACCACTTCAAAAACAAGGTGATGTAAACCTGTTCCATCATCGGTGTCACCAATGTACATACCTGGACGTTTGCGAACTGCATCAAGGCCTTTTAAGACCTTAATATTCGACGAATCATAAGTCGGATCAGCCATACTATTTTTCCTTATAAATCAGTTATTTTTACCGATGTATTTAATTTAAACCATCCAGTAATAATCTCGTCTAGTATACCACTTCTTTTAATTCCCCGTGTTCCACGTGAAACACTTTTTGGGATGCTTTACTGTCTAACTCAAGTAGTTGTGCATCTGTAGTGGTTATAAAAACCTGTGCATCTGTCTCATCAAGTAATGCTATTAACTTGCGTCTATGGCTTTTATCAAGTTCTGCAGGTAAATCATCAACTAGAATAATACAAGACTGCTGAGAGAGGTGTTCGAGGTATTGTATTTGTGCCAAACGTAACGCACAGACCAATAGTTTTTGCTGGCCACGCGAAAAACCAACCTGGACAGGGATCGAGTGCACCTTTAAGGATAAATCTGCTCGATGAGGACCAACCCGGGTGTGCTTAAATTGGCAATCTTGCTCATAGCTATTTTCTAAAGCTTGCTCAAAGTTTATTTCTTTTTGCCAACCTGGCTGATAATCAATAGTTATATCCTCGCCCGTTAGCTGCTTCGTATAAGACTCGATAATTGGGCTCAGAGCTTGCAAATACTTGCTGCGATCAGAATGAAACTGTTCACAAACATCAATCAGAGGCTTATCCCAGTTTCGAACTTGATTTTCTAGCTGGCTCTGTCTTAAAGCCGCATTTCTTTGGCGTAGAATACGGTGATAATCCTTCCAGGTTTGTAAAAAAGAATGTTTCACGTGAAACACACCCCAATCAATAAATTGGCGCCTAAATTTCGGCCCATCTTCGAGAAGCCTGTGTGATTCAGGTGTAATCACTTGAATGGGTACTAAAGCAGCTAATTGTGAGCTCTGGCTCAATGCCTGTTTGTTAAGATGAATTTTCGTGGTGGAACGATTTCGTTCAAGACCAATAACATGTGTGTTCTGAGTGTGATCCTGGTATTTAGCTACAACTCGCATCATGGCTTGCTTATGACGTATGATGTGATTGATACGATGAGTTCGAAACGACTTAACCTGGCTAATTAGGTAAATAGCTTCTAAAAGGCTTGTTTTCCCGGATGCATTTGCACCCTCGATAATATTGAACCGAGGATCCGGCTGTAAGTTCGATTCAGCAAGGTTACGAACATTCTGTAAAGAGAGATGGGTTAGACTCACTAGTGTTAGAAGGCGGTGATACTATTTACAAACGCATTGGCATGATAACGTAACTGGCACTATCATCATTTTTAGCCTGAATCATACAGCTTGAATTGGCGTCCTTAAATTTAATCACAACATCATCATCTTTTATTGTATTTAAAACATCCAGGAAATAAGCAACATTAAACCCTATTTCGAACTCATCTCCGGCGTAAGATACTTCAATCTCCTCTTCCGCTTCTTCCTGATCTGGATTGTTTATTGTTGCATTTAGAATGTTTTGACCTAAAGACAGGCGCATACCACGATATTTCTCATTAGATAAAACCGATGTTCTGCTAAAAGCCTGTTTTAAAACATCACGCGAACACTCTAAAATTGCATCATTACCAACTGGAAGAACCTGGTTATAGTCTGGGAATTTTCCATCTATTAGTTTTGAGGTAAAAATGATGTTACCAAGCGTAACTTTTAATAAATTGTCTCCAAGTTGTAGCTGCACAGTATCATCGGAATCTTCCAATAGTTTTGATAATTCACTCACTCCCTTACGTGGAATAATAATCTGTCTTTTTTCACTAATACCAGTTTGAGCAGCTTCTTTACAAATTGCCAGGCGATGGCCATCAGTGGCTACAGTTACAATACGCTCTGGATCAATCTCAAGCATTAAACCGTTTAAGTAATAGCGCACATCTTGCTGTGCCATTGAAAATTGAACTTGATCAATCAGTTTTTTAAACGTTGATTGTTTAATAGATATATCCTGAGAGGCATTCAACGCTTCGCTTTGAGGAAACTCATTTGCTGCAAGTGTTGATAAAGTAAAACGACTTTTGCCAGAGCGAATTACCGCTTTATTTGCATCAATATTAATCGATATATTTGCGCCATCAGGTAGTGTTCGGCAAATATCAAGAAACTTCTTAGCTGGTAATGTTGTTTCGCCTACATCATCAGACTGAGTCTCAGTATTAATAACCATCTCAACCTCTAAATCTGTTCCAGTAAGAGAAAGGTGGTTTTTATCGACTTTAACTAATAAATTAGAAAGTATTGGAGAATTTTGTTTTCTTTCAACAACACCCGTGACATGTTGAAGAGGTTTTAAAATATTATCACGCAATAGACTAATTTTCATTTTAGTATATTTATCCTTTCCTTGAAGAGGGGGTTATTTATTAATAGATCTATATATATCATTATTACTGTTATTATTAAGCGAAATTATTCTGTTAATAAGTTCAATTACATTTATTATTTCAACAAGTTACATTAAAATTAAATCTGTGGATAAAGTTAATATTGTTCTTATATTACCTGTGGATAAAATGTGACTAAATAACGATTAAATAAGTTTAAAATTTTATCCACAAGCTATTCAAGTTAACTACAATCTTTATCCTCAACTTAGCGCCTATATATATAGAATAGCTAGGTACTAAGTGTTCTAAGTAAATTTCGAAAATCTTCGTTTATTCTTGGATCAGACTCTTTTAGTTCATCAATCTTTCGGCAAGCATGCAAAATGGTTGTGTGGTCACGCCCACCAAAAGCATCACCAATTTCTGGATAACTGTGGTTAGTTAATTCTTTGCAAAGTGCCATTGCTAACTGCCGTGGTCGTGTTACCGAACGGGTCCGACGCTTAGAATGCATATCTGAAACGCGGATTTTGAAGTAACCAGCAACCGTTTTTTGTATATTTTCTATTGATATCATTTTATCGTGAGATGAAAGCAAATCACGTAGTGCATCCCTGGCAAAGTCGAGGGTAATAGGCTTGTTACTGAAGTGAGCGTTTGCTATTACTCTACGTAAGGCACCCTCTAGTTCACGGATATTTGATCGAATACGCTCACCAATAAAAAAAGCCACCTCTTCTGGAAGCTCTATATTTGATTGCTGTGCTTTGCTCATAAGAATCGCAACACGTGTTTCTAACTCGGGTGGCTCGATAGTAACAGTTAATCCCCAGCCAAAACGTGATTTCAGACGTTCCTCCAGGCCATCGATTTCTTTAGGATAACGATCACAGGTCATAATAATTTGTTGGTTATCCTCAAGAAGAGCGTTAAAAGTATGGAACAATTCTTCCTGGGAGCGCCCTTTACCAGCAAAAAACTGGATATCATCAATCAATAGCGCATCAACCGAGCGATAATAACGTTTAAACTCATTAATGGTATTGTGTTGGAAAGATTTCACCATATCAGAAACAAAGCGTTCAGAGTGTAGGTAAACAACATTGGCATCTGGGTTGTGGTCCTTTATTAAATTACCAACCGCATGCATTAAGTGTGTTTTACCTAACCCCACCCCACCATAAATAAATAATGGGTTATAAGCAGTACCTGGATTTTGAGATACCTGGGTTGCGGCGGCACGACCCATTTGGTTGGATTTACCCTCAACGAAGGAATCAAATGTAAAGTTTGGATTTAAGCCATTTTTGCGCTGGAATGAACTGGCCTGATTTTGTCCTGGTGTGGCTGAGTGCTGACGATTTACCGCGGTTTCAACCTCATGGCTACCAACCTCGATTTTAATTGGAGATGGAAAGCTTGAATCCAGTTGAGAAATGATTTCGTTAATCCGCTTGATAAACTGGTCATTTACCGAGTCGAGCACAAAGCTATTAGGAGCAAGCAGGCGTGCATCATCATTATCCAGGACAAAGTGTAATGGGCGGATCCAGGTATTAAATTGCTGAGGTGAAAGCTCACCCTCCAGACGGTCGAGACACTGATCCCAAAGTGATTGCAACACATTCCCCCAAAGGAAAAATCTTTTATTATTAATAAGTTAGGTAGACGATACTGCGTGCCAAAAACAAACAGGCTGCTGCTGCGAAGGCTTCTTTAACAGTTCGTTGAAAAGCTAAATGTAACACCACAGCAAAAAGTTATCCACAGATATATACGTTAAAATTTAGAATTTATTGCAAGTGGTGAAGCGGGTAACAGCCTTGAAAACACAATAAAAATTATTGATTATGCGCCAGGATCCGGTTGACAGTCGGGCTTATAAACAGTAATCTTGCGTGCCTTTTTTGGCGAAAACCCTGATTGATTCGGGTGCCAATAACTTATTGATTTTTAACGGGTGATATCAAATGAAACGTACCTTTCAACCAAGTACATTAAAGCGTGCTCGTCGACATGGTTTCCGTGCTCGTATGGCTACTCGCAGTGGTCGCGCAATTATTAACGCTCGTCGTGCGAAAGGTCGCAAACGTTTAAGCGCGTAACCTTTAGTAATAAACATCCCCATGTCCGCTTCGGATAAACGCATGGGTGATCCCTGTTTTAAACAACGATTGGCGACAACAGTAAAACAAACTAGAACAGGGTCTTTTACTCGAGCCAATCGACTTCTCACCGCAAAGCAATTTAATTCTGTTTTCGAAAAACCCTATAAGCGGCATCACGCCTATATGACTTTGCTTGTGCGTGAAAATAATAGCCCGCTGGCACGGCTTGGTCTGGCGGTTGCAAAAAAGAACATCAAGCTGGCGGTAAGACGAAATAGATTTAAACGAATTGTAAGAGAAAGTTTTCGCCAACATAAGGTACAATTGTCTGGTTTAGATATTGTTGTACTGGCGAAGCAGGCTGCAAATACGGCATCTTCCCGACAAATTAGAACTGTACTAGAACAACAATGGCAACATTTAGAAAAGCAATTCAATATCCCTTCTTATTTATAATAAGAATATATCGCTATGCTATTAGCCCACTGCTCGGGCCGCGTTGCCGTTTTTACCCAAGCTGTTCAAGTTATGCAGAAGAAGCAATAAAAACACATGGTTTATCAAAAGGTGGCTGGCTAGCGACTAAACGTTTATGTCGATGTCATCCATTTGCTGAAGGTGGTGTTGATCCGGTGCCTGAAAAAGAATCGGACTAGCTGCTTAAAATTATTTGAGATAAAAAATTTATTAAAAGGTTGTAAGAAAGTATGGAACAACAACGATTACTGTTATTTGTTGCGTTAGCATTTATTATGTTTTTAATGTTTGATGCCTGGCAACAGGATCACGCTGTAAAAGAACCAACCACGGCAACAGCTCCTGCAAAGTCACCAACAGCGAGTGCCCAACAAAAAACAAGTGATGAAATCCCGGTGGCAGAATCAGCACCAGCAATTCGGGGTGGTAATACGGCTTCCAGTGTTCCTACTCAGCAATCGGGAGAGCTTTTTAAACAAGGTCAGGCTATACATGTTGTTACCGATGTACTGGATTTAACGATCAATACGGTTGGTGGTGATGTTCGTCAAGTTAAACTATTAAGCTACCCAACTAAAATCGATGAGCCAGAAAATCCTTTCTTGCTGATGAATGAAACATTGCCACGCGTATTTGTTGCCCAAAGTGGTTTCACTGGTAAAACCGCAGATGCTGATTCAATTATCAGTGCACCTAATCATTTAAATACTTACAGTGTTGAACGCACAAAGTATGTACTGGATGAATCAAAAGATTCGATGGATGTAAATTTGTACTGGACAAGTCCTGAAGGTATTCAATTTACAAAAACTTATACTTTCCATCGTGGCAGTCATAAAGTTGATGTTAAGCACACTGTTAATAATACAACAGCAAAAAACTGGCGAGGTAATACTTATTATCAGCTACAACGTACCCAGGTATCGGAAGTAGATCAATCACAGTTTATTTACACTTATATGGGTGGCGTACTTTTTTCTCCAGAAGAACGTTATGAAAAAATTGATTTTTCTGATATGCAGGAATCAAAGCTCAAGCGTGATATTACAGGTGGTTGGGCTGCAATGATCCAGCACTACTTCTTAAGTGCATGGGTGCCGGATAAAACTAAAATCGAGACTTACTATACAGGTTATAAATCTAACAATGTTATTTATACCATTGGCTTTAGAGATAAAAACGAAACTATCGTGGCGCCGGGAACTAGTCATACTTTTAATACGACTTTTTATACTGGACCAAAAGATCAGGCTGAGCTTGAAAAAATTGCAGAAGGCCTGGAGTTAACAGTTGATTACGGCGTACTCACTGTTATTGCTAAACCAATTTTCTGGTTACTCACTAAAATCCATAGTGTTGTTGGTAACTGGGGTTGGGCAATTATCTTGCTCACTATTTTAATTAAGCTGGCATTTTATAAATTGTCTGAAGCAAGTTATAGATCAATGGCAAAAATGCGTGCAGTGCAACCACGTATGGTAGCTATGAAAGAACGTTTTGCAGATGATCGTCAGGGTATGAACAAGGCCATGATGGATTTGTATAAAAAAGAAAAAATAAATCCGTTGGGCGGTTGTTTGCCAATACTTATTCAGATACCGGTCTTTATTGCCTTGTATTGGGTGCTACTTGAAAGTGTTGAGCTGCGTCAGGCACCGTGGATATTATGGATTAATGATATGTCTGCAGAAGACCCTTACTATATTTTACCTTTGTTAATGGGTATTAGTATGTTTATACAGCAAAAACTAAACCCAACGCCGATTGATCCGATTCAGGCGAAAGTGATGATGATACTGCCAGTTGTCTTTACGATCTTCTTTATGTTCTTCCCGGCTGGTCTTGTTTTATACTGGGTGGTAAATAACATCTTATCTATTGCGCAGCAGTGGTATATCACGAATAAAGTGATAAACGAAAAATAACATTTTTAGTATCAAAAACAATAAAAAAGCCCGGTAAGTCTAAAAAATTACCGGGCTTTTTTATTTAAGGGCGTAAATATAAATAGCCTTTATTCTGAAGTTCAACGACTTTAAGAATACCAAAGGGAACAATCTGCACCTCTTCAACAATGGGTATTTTTTTGTTGTTATTAATCAGGTGCTGAATAGTGTTGTTACAAGCAAATGTATGAATATTATCATTGTGTAAACGTTTGATGCTGTGCTTAAACTTATTGTTTTTATTGGCAAAAGCTATTCCAGGCCCATTAGCGACAATAATGATGTTTGCACGGCTACCATGTTTATCACGGATAATTTGAGTGTAATTGAGAGCAGCCTGGTGTGAAGAGGCCAGCCCACTTGAAATATGAATAACAATATTCAGTTTATCATTGTTAACCGGATTATTTGCAGCGTTAGTTGTTGTCAAACCAGATGCGGAAAAGCAAAGTAATAAGAGAATAAATCTTATAAAATAATATCTATGCATAAAGTTACCTTCGTCAGGTTCGATTATTCGAAAAATGTATGGTTAGATTATCGGCAGCTAATGCGCAATCTTGAGAAACCAACTAAATGTCTGAAACGATAAATCAGAAGCTAAACAGAGATACGATTGCTGCCATTGCGACTGCATCAGGGCTGGGTGGAGTGGGAATTGTGCGCATCTCCGGCAAAAATGCAGCTAAAATAGGCGAAAGTATCATTAAAAGAAGCCAAAAACCAAGAGTTGCAGAATATACGCCTTTTTATGATGCCAATGATGAGGTGATTGATGTTGGGATTGCATTGTCTTTTGCAGGTCCTAACTCTTTTACTGGTGAGGATGTTTTTGAGCTACAAGGTCATGGTGGCAGAATTGTTTTAGATGCAGTGCTAAATCGGGCGCTGGAGCTAGGTGCGCGGCTTGCAAGGCCAGGTGAGTTTGCAGAGCGTGCTTTCTTAAATGACAAAATGGACTTAACACAGGCAGAAGCAATAGCAGATTTAATCGAAGCCGGTTCGGAACAGGCCGCCCGCTCGGCTATCCAGTCTCTGCAAGGTGTTTTTTCGAACAAAATTCATCAGCTGGTTGATTCGGTCATTAAAGTGCGGATGTATGTTGAATCGGCCATCGATTTTCCGGAAGAAGAAATTGATTTTTTGTCTGACGGTAAGATATTGCAGCAAATTGATTCGATATTGCTAGAATTTGACGATATCTTACAAGAAGCACATCAAGGAGTGCTTCTACGTGATGGCATGCGTGTGGTATTGGTTGGTCAGCCTAATACGGGTAAATCCAGCCTATTAAATGCGCTGGCTGGTAGAGACTCAGCAATTGTAACCGATATTGCTGGTACCACGCGGGATGTATTAAAAGAAGAAATACAAATTGATGGTCTGCCACTGCATATTATTGATACAGCCGGGTTACGAGAATCGGCAGATCAGGTGGAGCAGGAAGGGATCCGCCGAGCATGGGTTGAAATTGAACAGGCCGATGCCGTGTTAGTGCTGGTTGATGATCGCGACGGTATAACTTCTGAAGATAAGCTTATATTAAGCAAACTACCTGGACACTTACCTGTTACCGTTATTCATAACAAAATTGATCTATCTGATCAGTCGCCGGGATTGCATATTGAAGACAGTGGTAATAACGTGCAAGTACACATTAAACTTTCCGCCAAGATGGCGTATGGTCTTGATTTATTGCGCAAGCATTTACAACAGACTATGGGATTTGAAAAAACCAATGAAACAACATTTTTAGCAAGACGCCGTCATTTAGACGCATTAATTCGGGCAATGGAATATGTTCAGAATGCTAAGTTGCAGTTAACTCAAACACAGGCAGGTGAGCTGGTTGCCGAGGATTTAAGACAGGCACAAACTGCACTGTCTGAAATTACGGGTGAGTTTACAAGTGATGACTTACTAGGTGAAATTTTTTCAAGTTTTTGTATTGGTAAATAATATTAAGATGAAGCCAGCCATCTTAATCACGATGATATTTTTTCTATTACAGGGTTGTTCAAGCTTTGGATACTACTGGGAAAAAATTCAGGGGCATACAGAAATTCTGGATAAACAGCAACCGGTGCAGGAAGTGATTGATAATCCGGAAACATCGGTTGAAACACGCAAGCGTTTAGTTAATACGCAACAAGCCAGAGATTTCGCAAGTGAGGTTTTATTGTTACCTGATAATGACAGCTACCGAAATTATGCAGATATTGGACGAGACTATGCTGTCTGGACTGTGGTTGCAACGCCGCCCTATTCTGTTAAACCTGAGCAATGGTGTTTTTTATTTGTAGGCTGCTTAAGTTATCGGGGTTATTTTTCAAAGCAAAGTGCCGAGAACTTTGCAGATGAATTGCGAAAAAAAAATATGGATGTGTATATAGCAGGAACAAAAGCCTACTCAACTTTAGGTTGGTTTGATGATCCACTTTTAAATACCATGCTTTATAAATCAGAAGCTTATCGAGTAGGAATTATTTTTCACGAACTAGCGCATCAACAAATGTATGTAGAAGATGATACGGCTTTTAATGAAGCATTTGCTTCCACAGTTGAGCTGGAAGGTATCAAACTTTGGTTTGCAAAACAGGATGATCCTGAGAAATTTGCTAAATATTTAATAATGAAAAAACGAGATCAGTCTTTTAAAAAATTGTTATTGCAAACCAGAAAAGATCTGGAAGAGCTCTATAGTACAAAGCTAAAAACTGAATTGATGCAAATTAAAAAAGAAAATATATTTATAAAATTAAAAAGCAATTATGAAAAACTCAAGTCACGCTGGAACGGTTATACCGGGTATGATAAATGGATGGCGCAAAAGTTAAATAATGCACACCTTGCTTTAGTTGCAACTTATAATGATTTTATCCCGGCCTTTAGTGCTTTATATAAAGCATCAAATAGTAATTTCAAAAAATTTTATGAGAATGTAAAATTTTTGAAAGAACAAGATATTGAACAACGCCATCACCGTCTGTTGGAATACTCCGCAAATTAATCATATGAGAAAGTAAAAATGAGAATCTCACAATTTTATATATTGGTTACTTTTTTTATACATGCGACAGCGTTTGCATCAGTTGATCTTGAAGAAATTGAAGTGGGCGTTGATGATCAGGATTTGTCCATAAAAAAAATCACAAGCGAACAAACTAAGGAAGGTAAAGACTTGATTATATGGGTGGCACCAGGATTTGGTACACATCAACGTGCAATGGATATGTCAAAGCAACTGGCAAAGCGAGGCATTGAGATTTGGCATGTGGATTTATCAGAAAGTTTATTTTTACCAAAAAGTACGGCAACGATGCGGCAGCTTGATGGTAAATACCTTAAAGGCCTGATAGAAGCTGCACATAAGCTTACCGGAAAAAATATCATCCTATTAACGCGCTCATATGGTGCGATACCGGTATTAAGAGCAATGAGGAAGTGGCAAATAGTACATCCGAATGTTTCAAAGAAAGATTATTATTTGCAAGGTGCAATCTTATATTCACCAGAACTTTATTCGACTGTTCCGGGACTTGGCATGGAGCCTGAGTTTGTCAGCGTAACTGAAGCAACCAACATGCCTTTAATGATTTTCCAGGGAGAAAAAAGAAGTAATCGTTGGCAAATTAAAAAATTATTAACAAGGTTACAGTCAGGGGGCGCACCTGCGTATTATAAAATTCTTAAAGGTGTAAACGGTGTTTTTTATAGTAAGGATAAGAGTCCTTCGACTTTAAAACAAGTTGAGCTAATGCCGAATAAAATAATTTCAGCTATTAAGCTGTTATCTAAAACGAATAAACCTGAATCTGCAGTAAAGATAAAACTCAAAAAGAACAAGCAATCCCAGCCATTGGATATTCGGTTAAAACCATTTAGAGCTAATATTAAACCTTTCCCTATCGATTTGGTTGATGTTTTTGGTAAACGATACAAAAAACAAAGTTATAAAGGCAAGGTGACGGTTGTTAATTTCTGGGCGACATGGTGCCCGCCCTGTGTTGAAGAAATTCCATCGCTAAATAATTTAAGGGATTTAATGTCTGGAGAGAAATTTGAACTTATCTCGATTAATTATGGTGAAGATAAAAAAACTGTTCAGGAGTTTATGAAAAAAGTTAATGTAAACTTTCCAGTTTTGTTAGATCCCAGCGGGGCGCAATCGGCAAAATGGAAAGTATTGGTATTTCCGTCGACTTTTGTAATAGGACCAGATGGTACTATAAAATACGGGGTAAATGCGGCGATTCACTGGGATGATCCTGCCATTGTGGAAGAGTTTAAAAAGCTACTAAAAAACAGCAATAAATAGTGATTGTTTCATGGTATCAGACAAGGAAATAATTAATCAGACAAAACAATGGATAGAAAAAATTGTTATAGGTTTAAATTTTTGCCCTTTTGCAAAAAAAGTTTTTGATAAAAGTACAATTTTTTACTTTGTAGATAAATCAGAAAGTATAGAAAAACAACTGGAAAACATTATAAATAAATGTGAGTTGCTGGATAGTAATAAAGATATTGAAACAGGATTTATTATTTACCCGGCAGAATTAAAAAATTTTAATGACTACCTGTATTTGCTGGAGCTGGCAAACCGGTTGATCATTGACTGTGGTTATGAAGGCACGTATCAGCTTGCAAGTTTTCACCCGCAGTATTGTTTTGAAGGTGTAAGTATCGATGCTGCAGAAAACTACACCAACCGCTCACCATACCCGATGCTACATTTAATAAGAGAAAAAGATTTAGAAAAGGCAATAACAGGCTATCAGCAAGCGGATAAAATACCGCAGCGTAATATTGAACTGGCAAAGAACAAAGGTGCTTCATATTTTATTGAGAAGCTAACTAAGATTAAACAGAGAATATGATACAAGTAAGTCAACTAGCTATTTATCCACTTAAGTCAGGTGGGCAGATCCCTTTGCAGGCGGCAAAAGTCGATGCTTTTGGTTTGCATATGGACAGGCGCTGGATGGTTATAGATGATAATGGTCATTTTGTTACACAGCGACAACTGCCACGTATGTGTCTTATTCAACCTGTTTTAAATGAAACAGGTGTAGTATTACAGGCGCCTCAAATGCAGGATTGCAACATTGCTATCGATGCTTTAACCGAAAAAAAATCAGTTACCGTATGGATGGATAGTTGTCAGGCATTGGATTGTGGGGATGAAGCGGCGAGTTGGTTATCTGCATTTTTAGACATAAAGTGTCGGCTGGTATATTTTCCAGATGAAGAGTTTCGCCAGGTTGATTTAAACTTTGCACAACAGGGTGAACGAACGGCATTCAGTGATGGCTTCCCTTTTTTGTTAATATCTGAAGCATCGCTACAAGATTTAAACAAGCGCATCAAACAAAACAGTCATTCTTCAACCATTGAAATGCGACGCTTTCGCCCTAATATTGTTGTAAGCGGTTGCGAGCCTTACGCTGAAGATCAGTGGAAAAGAATTCAAATTGGGGAGATGCAATTACGTGTTGTAAAACCTTGTAGCCGATGTGTTATCCCAGGCATTGATCCAGATACAGGAGTACGTGGGGATGAACCGTTAAAGACATTAAAAGAGTATAGAAAAGAAGGTAAGAAAATATTTTTTGGGCAAAATGTTATTGCGGAAAGTACAGGACGCTTTGAGATTGATATGCCAGTTACAGTTTTAGAATAAGTTAGTTTAATTAATTGGAGAATAAAAATGGCAAGAGCTAGTGCAAGACATATCCTCGTAGATAGTGAAGAAAAATGTAATGAGTTAAAAGCAGAAATAGAGGCTGGTGCCGATTTTGCCGATGTTGCGCAAAAACACTCAAGTTGCCCATCCGGACAAAACGGCGGTGACTTAGGTGAGTTTTCACCCGGGCAAATGGTAAAAGAATTTAACGATGTTGTTTTCAGCGGTGAAGTCGGTGTGATTCATGGTCCGGTACAAACACAATTTGGTTATCACTTAATTGATATTACCAGTCGCACTGATTAAATATGATAACAGGGTAGCTATTTGTTAAGAATGGCTACCCTTTTATCTTTAAACCTGACGCAGGTAATAAAATGACAGATAAACGCATTACTGAACTGGAAACCAAAGTTGCTTATCAGGAGCATACTATTCAGGAACTCAACGATGTCATTTATAAGCAACAACAACAAATCGATAAGGTCGAAATTATGTGCCAACATTTGATGGGCAGGATTCAGGCTTTATCCGAATCAACAGGTGCCGAGCAGCCTGCCAATGAAAAGCCACCGCATTATTGAGTCAATGCTCCGCAATTTAACTAATTGTTTTAAAAGAAAAATTTGAGTTCTCAATAACTGGCAAATCCTATTTTGAACACTTCTTGTTCAAAGAAAGCGATTGATTTCTTTAAAGAAAAACGTTCTTCATCCGATAAAGACCTATATATTTTCGGATTTTGGATATGTCTCAGCCAGCCAATCAAACTGCCAGCCCAATCATAGTTGCTTTAGTTTTAGGCTGGCTTGGGATTGTCGTATCCGGGTTCTGGTGGTTTCAGTATAAAGATTTAAACAGCTTTGCGACAAAATCCAGCGTTGTTTTTTTTCAGGGTGACAGGTTTAGTGAGCAGCTTACGATTTTGGCTGGTCACTATAGAGACACAAAAAAAACAACGGTCGTTCACTTTTGGGATACAGACTGTGGTTGCAATCGTTTTAACGAGCAGCATGTGAATTCACTTATTAAAAAATACGGAAGCAAGAATATTCAGTTTTTAATTGTGGCAAAAATATCAGATCGTGCAAAGGAGAAAACAATAATCGCGAATGCTAAAAGTAAATTTAAACATTCGGCAGTTATTGATGTAATTCCAGAATACAAATTTAAATTAGAGTCAATGCCTTCAACGCCATCGGTTGCAGTGTTAAACAAGGAGCAAAAATTAACTTATTTTGGTCCTTATAGTATTGGCACAGTATGTAATATTAAGAATGGTGCGTTTGTTGAGAAGACGTTAAATAATCTATTAGCAGGAAGTTCAAAAAAACAGATTAATGTATTGGCGACTGGTTGTTTTTGCGAATGGAACGACAGAAGTCAAACTATATGAGGTTTAATAAATGAAAGTAAATAATGAATCACTCCATTTAATGCATAAGCAGGGCGATAAAATAATGATAGGTGTCGTCTGGTTTTTATTTGCAATGTCACTTGGGTTGTCAACATGGTATGGCACATTAATGGAAGCAATATGGATTGGTTTGCCGACGGTGGTATTAGCAACATTTTTGTATTTAAAAATGTCAGGCAGCCTGGTTTCACGGTTAGTTAATGCGGCAGCTTTTATGATTTTTTCAGCATTACACATTCATCAGGCGCATGGCATGATTGAAATGCATTTTGGAATTTTTGTCTTGCTTGCGTTTTTACTCTTTTATCGTGACTGGAAAACAATTGTTACTGCGGCGGGTATTATTGCTGTACACCATTTGGCGTTTAACTTTATGCAGCAAAACAATGCAGGCGTTTATCTTTTTGATACGCGAACTGGAATTGATCTTGTATTAATACATGCAGCATTTGTTGTCTTTGAGTCGGCTATCCTTATTTATATGTCAATTCAATTTAATAAAGAAGCTGTTCAAGCTATTGAGTTGAAGGAAATTGGAAAACATCTTGGTCTTGTCGATGGAAAAATTGATTTAAGTTATCGAAAAGAAGATGCGAAAAGTGTTTTTGCACAGGATTTTAATCACTATGTTTCTGAAATTGATTTGACAATTAAAGGTGCTATGGATGCAGCAGATCAATTGACAGCGGCAACATTAGAAATGAATGGTTTAACCAGCAGCGCCAATGAGAATATGCAGCAACAACAATTGGAAACAGATCAAGTAGCAACTGCTATTAACCAAATGACAGCAACGGTACAGGAAGTAGCAACTAGCGCATCAGATGCGGCAAATGCTGCAGAGTCTGCTGATAAAGAAGCTGTTAATGGCCGAGCAGTTGTTACTAAAACAATGGATGTTATTAATACCCTGGCCTCAAACGTTGATAGAGCGGCAAGCGTTATTGATGATTTAAACTCTCAAAGTACAAATATTGGGGTTGTATTAGAGGTTATAAAAGGAATTGCAGACCAAACTAATTTACTTGCACTTAATGCCGCCATTGAAGCTGCACGTGCCGGTGAGCAAGGCCGAGGTTTTGCTGTGGTTGCCGATGAAGTAAGGAGCCTGGCAAGCCGTACTCAGGAGTCTACTGAAGAAATTCATGGCATGATTGAGAAATTACAGACTGGTGCAAAAGAAGCAGTGGAGGTTATGAAGGCAGGTAGTGAGCAGGCACATGGCAGTGTAGAGCAAGCCTCAAAAGCCGGTGAATCACTTACGAGTATAACCAATGCAATTAATACAATTTCTGAAATGAATACACAAATTGCTGCAGCGGCCACCGAGCAAACTCAGGTTGCCGAGGATATTAACCGTAATATTATTAATATATCTCAAAGTGCGACAACTGCAGCGGATGCTGTAAACCAAACCGCAAGTGCTGGGAGCTCGCTGGATTCGCTGGCAATGACGCTTCAAAACCAGGTTAAGAAGTTTAAGCTATAACAATTTGGATAAATCCTAATAGGAAATCCTAAGCAGAAGAATTGTAACTTGATTTATAGTATGGTTAACCCGTTTAGGGTAGGCAAACTCACCCATATTTTGTGAACTTCATCACATTTTCATTTTATACTCCAAGCTGCATTTAGTGGCATTTAGCACATCTTGGTTGTGCTAAATCGTTAGCTTGGGGGTTTGCAATGGCTGAAGTCAGTCAACAACATTATTTCTGGGAAGAGCGGCGCGTAAGCAGTGACAGACGTCTGCGCCCTACTCGTTCGCTTCATCATTATGGTGTCACTGGCCGTCGTTCTCAGCAACGAAGAAAGGAAGATATTGGTGTGACGATAACAGACCACTTTGATAAGCCAGTCTGGCTAGCTTCGCTTGCAATTATTTTGCTCAGTGTCATGGATTATATTTTAACAATGGTTATCCTTGAGGCGGGCGGCATCGAGCTTAACGCAATAATGGATCATGTTATAAAACAGGGCGGTGGGGTATTTTTTGCAACGAAGTACTGTTTAACGGCACTGGCAGTGTTTTTATTGCTTGCACATCATCAGCATTATTTTTTCAGGACGATTCAGGTCAAAACAATTTTATTTGTAATGGCTTTTGCTTATTTCAGTTTGTTTTTATATGAAATCCGCTTAATTGCCTCTATTTAACGCTAAATATCATTAAATTATCTATTTTGTGCCGGCTTCCTGTTGGTGATTTTATCTGCAACAGGTAAAATACGCTCTATACTTCACTAGAGTTATCAACTAAAAATCCCTTATGTTTTATCAAGATAGTTTCGATGTCATTGTTGTCGGTGGTGGTCATGCCGGTACGGAAGCTGCCCTGGCGGCGGCACGTATGGGCAGCAAAACATTGTTGCTGTCACATAATATTGAAACGCTTGGGCAAATGAGTTGTAACCCAGCCATTGGTGGGATTGGTAAAGGTCACCTGGTTAAAGAAGTTGATGCGCTTGGTGGTTTAATGGCGCAGGCTGCAGATTTAGCCGGTATCCAGTTTCGGACTTTAAATGCCAGTAAAGGTCCTGCGGTTCGTGCAACGCGTGCTCAAGCTGATCGTGTTCTCTATAAGAATGCGGTACGCCATGTTTTAGAAAATACGCCTAATTTAAGTTTGTTTCAGCAATCTGTTGATGATTTGATAGTTGAAAATGATCGCGTTACCGGTGTGGTAACAAAAATGGGCTTAAAGTTTAAAGCCAAATCGGTGGTGTTAACCGTTGGGACATTCTTAGGTGGCATCATTCATATCGGTATGGAAAATTATCAGGGCGGTCGTGCAGGTGATCCACCTTCAAACGCATTGTCGCAACGCTTACGTGCCCTGCCCTTTAAAGTCGATCGTTTAAAAACCGGTACGCCACCGCGTATCGACGGTAAAAGTATTGATTATTCCGTAATGGAAGAACAACCGGGAGATGATCCCTTGCCGGTGTTTTCATACCTGGGTGATGAGAGTCAGCATCCTGAACAAATTTCCTGCTACATCACTTACACCAATGAACAAACACATGATCATATTCGCAGTGGTCTTGATCGTTCACCAATGTATAGTGGTGTAATTGAAGGTGTTGGTCCACGTTACTGCCCTTCTATTGAAGATAAAGTAATGCGCTTTGCAGATAGAAATTCGCACCAAATTTTTGTTGAGCCTGAAGGTTTAACAGTAAGTGAAGTTTATCCTAATGGCATTTCAACGAGTTTGCCATTTGATGTGCAGTTTGATTTTGTGCGCTCTATTAAGGGGTTTGAGAACGCACACATCACCCGACCGGGTTATGCAATTGAATATGATTACTTTGACCCACGCGACTTAAAAGCATCACTCGAAACAAAGCACATGCCAGGATTGTTTTTTGCAGGCCAAATTAACGGTACAACCGGATACGAAGAAGCGGCGGCTCAAGGTTTAATTGCCGGGATGAATGCAAGCTTACAGGTACAAGGTAAAGAGTCCTGGACACCACGACGCGATGAAGCCTATATAGGTGTGTTAATCGATGACCTTATTACACAAGGTACGATGGAACCCTATCGAATGTTTACTTCGCGTGCCGAGTATCGTTTGTTATTGCGTGAAGACAATGCAGATTTACGTTTAACTGAAACAGGTCGAGAGCTTGGTCTGGTAGACGAGAAGCGTTGGCAACATTTCGAAAACAAGCGAGAACAGATTGCAGCAGAACAGCAGCGACTTGCTTCAACCTGGGTGCATCCAACAAAGCTGGATAAAGCCACTGCAGAAAAAGTGCTTGGTCAACAAATTACTAAAGAAGCAACTCTACTTGATTTACTACGTCGCCCGGAAGTGTCTTACAACTCGTTAATGAGTCTGGAAGAAGCACAGGTAAATAAACCTGACGAGATTTGCACCAGTGTTATAGAACAAATAGAAGTGCAGGCAAAATATTCCGGTTATATTGAGCGCCAGCAAGATGAAATTGATAAACAAAAAAGACATGAATTAACGGATATTCCGGAACAACTGGACTATGCTGATGTCAAAGGCTTGTCTGCTGAAGTATGTGAGAAATTAAATCGAATAAAACCACAAACAATTGGACAGGCGGCGCGTATATCGGGTGTTACACCGGCTGCCATCTCAATTATTTTGGTTTACATAAAAAAATATACATATCAAATTAAGCAACAAGATAATCAGCAGTCAGCTTAATTTAATAATTTAAATAAAAAATGTGAGTTTAGGCACGTACCTGTGATGTTGTTCAGGTATGTTGTTAACAGAGTGTGTAAAACAAAATGGAGAAAGCAGCATGAAAAACAATATCAAAAAAATTACAATCCTAATCGCCGCATTGGCACTGCCCTTTGCACTTTCAAATAAAGCCGTAGCAGATGGTCATATGATGAAAGATAAAGGCATGATTTCAAAGAAAAGTAATTTCAGTGTAAAGGAAACATTGGACAAGCTGGAAGCGGTACTCAAGAAAAAAGGTATCGGTATCGCGGTTCGCTGGAATCATGCAGCAAAAGCTAAAGGTGTTGGTATTCCACTTCGTCCAACCGAGCTGTTAATTTTTGGCAACCCTAAATTAGGTAGTCACATGTTTACGGCAAATCAGACATCGGGCATTGATTTACCAATGAAAGCGTTAGCATGGGAAGATGAAAAAGGTCAGGTGTGGTTAACATATAATGACCCAGCATATATTGTGGAACGTCACGACGTAAAAAACCGTTCAAAGATTCAGGCAAAAATGACTGGTGCATTGAACAAACTGACTAATATCGCTACGGGTAACAAGTAATCGAAGTTATCCATCGTCCTTCCTGCTTTCGCAGGAAGGACATTTAAGTTTATGATTAACGCATGAACCTTAATCAAGATTTACTCCAAAATTCCCTTTTAAAATTAAACTTTAAACTGCCAGATACATCCGTAGAAAAATTTACCCAGCTATTATCAATGCTGGCGAAATGGAATAAAGCTTATAACTTAACCGCAGTACGCGACATTAATGAAATGGTGGTTATGCATATAATGGATTCACTGGTGCCACTACCCTATGTTGAGGGCGATAAGGTTTTAGATGTGGGCACTGGTGCGGGCTTTCCGGGTTTGCCGATGGCTATTGCACGACCCGACTGGGAATTTACCCTATTAGATAGCAACTCGAAAAAAACCCGTTTTGTTACTCAGGTTGTTATTGAGCTGGGTTTGAAGAATGTTGACGTTATTACGGGTCGAGCAGAAAATAGCAATATAAATCAACAGTTTAATACTGTTATGTGTCGAGCAACTTTTGCTCTTGGAGATTTTTTAAGCAAAACATATCAACATTGTGTGAATAAAGGGCTGTTCCTTGCCCTTAAAGGGAGTTATCCTAAACAGGAAATCGACGCTGTTTTTAGCTCAGCCGGTGGCCAGAATAAATATGGCGAATTGGCGAAAAAAATTACTATAGAGAAGACAGAGTCCATTCAGGTACCAGGGCTAGAGGCAGAACGACACGTCGTGTTGCTACGTAAAACAAGTCCGTAACGCAGTATTTTCAAGGGGAAGGCACTATGGCGCGTATTATTGCCATTACCAATCAAAAAGGTGGCGTGGGCAAAACGACCACGTGCATCAATCTAGCTGCATCGCTTGCTGCGACCAAACGCAAGGTATTGCTTGTTGATATGGATCCGCAGGGTAATGCTACTATGGGCAGCGGTGTTGACAAGCATGAAGTGCAAGCAACCACTGGCGATATGCTAACGGGGAAAATTCGTCCGGAAGATTTAATTATCGATATGAGTGAAGATGCCGGTTACGATGTCATGCCATCTAATGGTGATTTAACCGTTGCTGAGGTCGAGCTTAAAGGTGAAGTCAATGCCGAGTTGTCATTGCGAATGGCGCTCACTAATTTAAAAAATATTTACGACTATATTCTTATCGACTGCCCGCCTTCTTTAAATATGTTAACGCTTAATGCACTGGTTGCTGCTGATTCGGTCATGATACCAATGCAATGTGAGTATTATGCGCTGGAAGGTTTATCAGCTTTACTGGAAACGGTTGAAGGTATACGTGAAACGGTAAATCCAGATTTACAAATTGAAGGCATGTTACGAACTATGTTTGATCCGCGAAATAACCTTGCTAATGATGTTTCAGGTCAGCTGCTAGTTCATTTTCCGGAAAAAGTTTATCGCACTATTATTCCACGTAATGTACGGTTGGCAGAAGCGCCGAGTCATGGTGTACCGATTATAAATTATGATAAGTCTTCTCGTGGTGCACTTGCCTATCTGGCACTAGCCGGAGAAATTATTCGTAAAGATGAAGGTCTGGTTGCTGCGGCGCATTAATAATTATCATGGTTATCATTGTGAGAGCCATTGATGAATTCACCGAAGCAATCTTCTGATTTAAAAATTAACTAAGATTACACTCAAATGAAAAAACGCGGACTAGGTCGGGATCTCAGTGCCTTATTGGGATCAAGCGCCAACAAACAACAATCACCAGACAAGCAGACAAGTAATGCAGCCCCAAAGGTTGAAGGCTTAAAAAAATTACCCGTCGAGCAGATGGTTCGGGGTCGTTATCAACCACGAACAGAGTTTCATGAAGAGCAACTTCAGGAGTTAGCAGACTCTATTAGTAAGCAAGGTATAATTCAGCCGATAGTCGTTCGTTCTATCAGTGTTGATCCAGCTAAACCAAAATATGAAATTATCGCCGGTGAGCGTCGTTGGCGTGCTGCGCAACTTGCTGGCATGCTAGAAGTACCGGTAGTAATAAAAAAATATACTGATGAAGAAGCAATAGCTGTTTCATTGATCGAAAACATTCAGCGCGAAGATTTAAATCCAATTGAAGAAGCAACGTCACTTGACCGCCTTATAGAAGAGTTTGGATTAACGCATCAGGAAGCGGCTGATGCAGTTGGTCGTTCTCGTGCAGCAGTATCAAACTTGTTACGCTTATTAAGCTTGGAACCCAGTGTAAAAGAAATGCTGGCGCATGGTGATATCGAAATGGGACACGCACGTGCACTGTTATCACTTGAAGTTACTTTACAAGCCGGGGTTGCTAATCATGTTATTGCCAAAGGTTTGTCTGTAAGAGAAACAGAAGCGTATGTGCGTAAAATTTTAAACCCACCAAAGAAAAATAAAAAAGAAAATGTTGTAGAAGATCTTCATATCAGCGATTTACAAAATCGTTTATCCGAAACTTTAGGTGCTAAAGTAACATGTCAGCATAGTGCCAAAGGGAAAGGAAAGCTGGTTATTCAATATAATAGCCTGGATGAGCTCGACGGCATTCTTGAGCATATAAAATAATTTTACTTTTTTTATTTTATATTTTCATAAGGTGGTAATTTTAATTTCTTTAAAGTGTCACGCAAATCATTGAGTGGTAATGCGTGAGTAAAGCCCTTTATATTAGCGGCGACACTGGCAATACTTTTTTCTGTTAGTTTTAGCAAAGCAGCTTTGATAATGTCACGCTGCCGTTTACTTGTATTTTTGTTGGCACTTAAGCACCATTCAGGATAGAGCCTGGTCGTGTGCAGGTTTGTTAAGTTATCATTTTGTTTCTTATCAATAATGGTAAAGTCATCAAGGTAAATGCCATCTTCCTGCATTGACTCAAGTAAACCGGATTTTATAAAGCCTGCATCAAAAACACCTGCTCTCACTGCAAGGACAATGTCATCCTGTTTTTTTGCTTCATAAAAACGTGCAAAGTCATTATGTGGATCAATGCCTTTATCAAGCAAGTGTTTTACCTGAAAAACATAAGCAGCGGCAGAGCGCTTAAATTTAAAGCCCATCACTTTTTTACCTTTAAGGTCGTTGGCAGATTTAATGCCATTACCTTTTTTAGCAATAATGACACCGGCAAAATATTTGCCGGATGGTTTTACCATGGTTAAAAGCGGTTTGGACTTTAATTCTTTTTCAAGAATAACCGTTAGTACGGGGTTTGAGAGCATATAATCTACCAGGCCAGAACGGACTGCCTGTATGGTCTCACCTGGCTTAAGTGGAACGATTTGTACCGGTGTTTGTAGTTGGCGCTCTAAATAATGGCCAAGTGGGTTCCAGCGTTTTATTGCTTTAAACTTGCTGCGAGGTGACTGAACGCCAATACTAATACTGTCATCAGAAGCAACTGTAGATGAGTTTGTGGTTACAATACTAAAAATGATAATGGTGAATAGTGATAAGGCTTTCATTTATATATCCAATTAAGCATCTAGCAAGGCCGAATATACCAAATTAATAAAATTGGGGCTGTATAAATTTTTTGCCAAAGCTTTATAAAAGATAGGGATAACTTATTTTTAATTAAATTTTCGTAATATGTACAGTGACTGCAACTGTTAGGCATAATGATTTTTCAGTAAATAAAATCACCTGTTTAAACAATAATCAGTTTTGTTAAGGCTAGCCAATACTTGAGTAGAATATATGGTTATTAATCTTGTTATTGACCCCAGATTAGGCAGAGATTATACTGCGCGCGCTTAGAGCTTGAGTGTGATTTTTCGAAGGGTTTCACCCCTATTTTCCACTCGATATTTGAGGTAGCAATGTCAGCCAATAATGCGTTTTCCCACACTATACGCAAGATAGTTCTGACTCAAATTGGCCTGGTTTTCTTTACGACTGCTATCGCAACATCACTCAAAGGCACCGAATTTTTATGGTCTACGTTGTATGGCGGGGCCATTATAGTGACCAGCACCGTTTTTTTTGGCTGGAAGCTAATGCTAGCGACTCAAGCTGCCGATAAGACGGCCGCTGCTGACATCGGCGTTAATACTGCCGAGCTGTTTAAAGGCATTATCATGCGCTTTATTCTGGTTGTCGCGTTACTTGCGCTGGGAATGGGTTGGCTCAAATTAGCACCCGCAGGCATTCTAACTGGATTGATTGCTGCTCAGCTTGCGTATTGGTTTAGTAAGACCAGTTATGGCGTAACAAGATGTAAGTAGTGCCTAAGTAAATGAAAGTAAAAGAATTTTAAAATTTAAGTGGATTTATTAACAGATGGCAAGCGAAACAATTACCTCTGCAGAATATATTAAGCATCATTTAACCAACTGGACCTATGGTCTAAATCCTGAAACAGGTGAGTGGGGTTTTGCCCATACCGCTGATGAAGCCGCAAAAATGGGTTTCAACGCAATTCACGTTGATACTATGTTCTGGTCAATTTCTTTAGGCCTGATTTTCCTCTGGTTATTTCGTAAAGCCGCTAGCAATGCATCAACAGGTGTTCCCTCTGGTGTTGTTAACTTTTGTGAGTGGATAGTTGAATTTATCGATACCAGTGTTCGTGGTTCGTTTACAGCAAAGAATAATCTGGTAGCCCCTATGGCGCTGACCATCTTTGTCTGGGTATTCCTGATGAATCTAATGGATCTTGTTCCTGTTGACTGGCTACCGCATTTAGCGGGGGTGATTGGCCAATCATTCTTTGGTATGGATCCACATCATGTGTATTTTAAAGTTGTGCCATCAACCGATCCGAATGCAACCTTTGGTATGGCTTTAGCGGTTTATGCAATCGTATTGTTTTACAGTATTAAAATTAAAGGTGTTGGTGGTTTCACTGCCGAGTTAACAATGATGCCTTTCCAGTCAAAAAATAAACTGGTTCAGTTATTGTTTATACCTATTAACTTTACACTTGAATTTGTATCACTTATCGCGAAACCAATTTCATTAGCATTACGACTTTTCGGTAATATGTACGCGGGTGAAATGATCTTTATTCTTATCGCGATTATGTTTAACGCCGGTTTAATTATGAGCGTACTTGGTGGTTTCTTACAGCTTGGTTGGGCAATTTTCCATATTTTAATTATTACATTACAGGCGTTTATCTTTATGACGTTAACGATTGTATATATGGAAATGGCGCATCACGACCATTAAGAAAATAATTTAAGTAACTCAATTTTTTAACGAATTTTAATTTTAAGTATTAGTACAACAGGAGACTAAAATGGAATCAGCATTATTATATATCGCAGGTGCTTTAATGATGGGTTTAGGTGCATTAGGTGCAGCGGTTGGTATCGGTATCTTAGGTGGTCGCTTTTTAGAAGGTGCGGCACGTCAACCTGAATTAATTCCAATGTTACGTACACAATTCTTCATCGTTATGGGTCTTG
>Ga0316207_10000653_pt1 | contig 51521 bp, 41 predicted proteins | sample 6weekpyrite_MG_FD_204943 | JGI IMG/M metagenome (GOLD analysis project Ga0316207, IMG submission 204943) | Microbial mat bacterial communities from mineral coupon in-situ incubated in ocean water Damariscotta River, Maine, United States -... | ecosystem: Environmental > Aquatic > Marine >...
TCAATGCGGGTAACACATGGGAATTGGCCAAATTAAAATTATCACCCGGCCCGTAAAGATTGGTTGGCATAATGGATATTGCATTAAAGCCATATTGTTTCTTGTAAGCTTGACACATCTTAATGCCAGCAATTTTCGCAATGGCATACCACTCGTTGGTTGGCTCCAACGCACCCGTTAATAAACAATCTTCTGGCATAGGTTGCGGAGCGAGTTTGGGATAAATACAGGAAGACCCCAAAAACAACAATTTCTTCACATCTACTTTATAGGCTTCATCAATCACATTGGTTTGGATCTGCAAATTCTCACGAATAAAATCCGCGGGATAAATATCGTTGGCCTGAATGCCGCCCACCTTAGCCGCCGCAAGAAACACGTAGTCCGGTTTTTCTGTTGCAAAAAAATTCTGCACAGCAGACTGACTGGTTAAATCCAAATCCTTGGACGTACGCGTAATTAAACTGTTATAACCCGCCGCTTGCAAGTTACGCTTGATGGCTGAACCCACCAAACCACGATGACCTGCTATATATATTTTGTCGTTTTTATTCATATTTTTTAATAATTAGTTTTTGCCTTTAGCACGCAATTCTATTCAAAATAATTAAAGGTCTTAAAACCTTCACGCTGGCATAGCTCATCTTTCTCAGCACCTTTTAGATCTTCACGAACCATCTCTGCAACCAACTCGCTAAAAGACGTCTCAGGCACCCAGCCCAATTTCTCTTTGGCTTTTGTTGGATCACCCAACAACGTCTCAACTTCTGTAGGACGGAAATAACGCGGATCCACTGCCACAACACAATTACCCGTTTCTTCACAATAGCCTTTCTCGTCTACGCCTTTACCTTCCCAACGAATGCTTATGCCTAATTCCTTTGATGCTGCGTTAACAAAATCACGCACAGAATATTGCACACCGGTGGCAATGACAAAATCATCGGCCACATCCTGTTGCAACATCATCCATTGCATCCGGACATAATCACGAGCATGGCCCCAGTCACGTAAAGCATCTAAATTGCCAAGATACAAACAATCTTGCAAACCTAATTTAATCCGCGCAACGGCACGGGTAATTTTACGCGTCACAAACGTTTCACCACGATAAGGCGATTCATGGTTAAACAAAATGCCATTACAAGCATACATACCATAAGCTTCACGATAATTTACGACAATCCAATACGCATACATTTTGGCAACGGCATAAGGTGATCGCGGGTAAAAAGGTGTTTTTTCCGTTTGCGGAATCTCTCTTACTTCGCCGTAAAGCTCAGACGTCGACGCTTGATAAAACTTGGTGGTTTTTTCAAGGCCAACAATACGAATCGCCTCTAACAAACGTAAAGTCCCTAGCGCATCAACATCTGCCGTGTATTCAGGTGATTCAAACGACACCGCCACATGACTTTGCGCTGCTAAGTTATAAACCTCATCGGGTTTTACCTCTTGCATTATCCGAATCAAATTACTGGAATCTGTTAAATCGCCGTAATGCAACACAAAATGACGATTATCCACATGAGGATCCTGATACAAATGATCAATCCGGTCCGTATTAAAAGATGATGCCCGGCGTTTGATACCGTGAACTTCATAACCCTTTTTCAAGAGAAATTCAGCTAAATATGCGCCATCCTGGCCTGTTATTCCTGTAATTAATGCTTTTTTCATTCTAATTCCTATAATTCTTAATTCTTAATTCTTAATTCTTAATTCTTAATTCTTAATTCTTACTTTTTATCTAACATGTAAATTTTTACATTTATAACTGCTTTTTTGAACCACTAATGCATCTTTAACTTAACTCAGTTGAAATTTTTAATTCGGCAAATATCCATCCAAACGAGGGATCACCACTCCGGCAAACTTCGACAAACGCTCATCGCCCTTGCTCCAATCCTCACTCGGTAATACAGCCGTCGTTAAACGCAATAAAGCGCCATCAGTACGATTCCTGGTTAAGGCATCCCAAAATAAATACCATTTAACTAAAAATTCATTGGTAATCATTCGACCCCGCTGCCTGAACCAATAATAGACTAATTGTTTATGCTCACCTTTCTGGATTTGCATACGCTTAACCATTAAAGCCTGACCATCCACCATTACATTATCAACTTGTCTTACTTGACTATTCACGATCTCCCATCCCCCACCAGGAATGCAGGAGCGCGGTGAATGTGCAGCTTCTCCACCACGTTGCGATTGATAATAGGCCGAATAAAAGTTAACCACTTGCTGATTCTTCTCTTTATAATCAGCAATCACATAATCCGTTAATTTAAGACCCTCTAGAATACTCGGCGTAAACGTTTGTGGCTGACCTTGCCAACCCTCAATCTGCATAGGAAACGAACCGAAATCAGTTCGTTCTGGAACAAACTCATCTCGATGTGTCACAAACAAACTGCCAACTACAGTAACCGCTAATAATACAAACGATGATATAAACGGCTTACTGAGTTTGTGCTCTCGAACAATGGGCGTCTCGCTCGTTTTGACAGGCTCATACAAAACAAACACTTCCGAAAATGGCCGCGTGTCTTTACTCAATTTATGTAGCAGCCACATCTCGACGACCAGGGTAGCCACACACAACATAAAAACCACCCAACCTTCAAAATCGTGCAAAAAACCTTCTGCTGCACCAATACCCCAATGCTCTACGAGTACACCGATAATTCCTATGCGAATACTATTCATCAACACCGTAATTGGAATGCTCGAGAAAAATACCACTGCCCTCATCCATAACGCGGCACGAAACAAATAAGCGCAGATAAAGGCAAAACTGGTTAAGGGAAATAAATAACGCAGTCCACTACAAGCCTCAACCACCTGAAGTTTATAACTGCCAAGATCAATCACATTACCTTCAAGAAAGACCATAATGCCGAATAACCGAATAATCGCAACGCCAATTTCAGATGAAATCAACTGTAACTCAGCAGATAAATTGTTATACAGAAAATTAGGCAGAGGGATCATAAAAAATAGGTATAAAAGCGGTATAGCCATAATAAAAAAAGCTTTTTTACCCACATAGCTATATATTAGCCCCCAAAGCATTAGCAAAAAGGCATAATGCACAATCACCCTCAGAGTGCTTAGCTCACCTAGAAAATAAACCAACACGCCAAGTGAAAAAATAATAAAACCCAACCATGACCCCACATAGGACACTTCGTTCAGCAGCTCACGTTTTTGCCAAATTAGAAAAAGAGAAAGAAAGGGAATGACAAAACCATGACTGTATTCTTCACGGGTCCATTCGCTAAAAAGAAATTTAAAGCCATCAAAAAATATTAATGCGAAGCCCAATGTACAAAATAACAACAATAGTATGTTTTTTGTACCAATTGAACTAAGAGGGCTCTTGCTAAGAGAGAGAACAGAATTTTTCATTATTATTCTTCTAGTAACCGTTTTAATCTACATAAAAATAAAATAACACTTGCTATTAATTTTAATTTATGAAATGCAAAAACTTTGTAATATATCTACATATAAAATCAGAAAAGTATAACATATAGGCAAATTATGCTCGAATTTTATTTACAATACAGTTAAAATGGCACTTAATATTTTAATAAAATAAAGCTTGATCATTGTGCGAAAAAGAAAAAGAATAAGTATTTTAGGCATGAAGACCGATGTCATCTCAGTTTCTGAAGCAACCGATCATATAGCTCACCAATTAATTCCCAGCACTCATCAAACTGGTGGTAAGTATGTGTGCGCCTCTAACGTACACATGTGCATGGAAACACATGACGACCACAGCTTCAAAAAAATTGTTAATGATGCGGATCTTGTTTGCCCCGATGGGCGACCCATGGTCTGGGCACAAAAAATGTTCGGCGAAAAAAACGCGAAACAAGTACGTGGTTATGACATAACGCTAGCTTTGTGTGCACAAGCCGCTGAATTAGGAATCCCCGTGGGTTTTTATGGTGCCACAAAAAAACACCTGCAAAAAATCCAGAACGTGTTGAGAAAACAGTACCCTCGCTTAAAAATCAACTGTGCGATTGCACCGCCATTTCGCACATTAACCAAGAGCGAAGATCAACGAGATATTGATCAAATAAACGACTCTGGTGTAAAAATCTTATTTGTTGGCCTCGGCTGCCCAAAACAAGAGCGCTGGATGGCCGATCATAAAGACAAACTCAATTGTGTGATGCTCGGGGTTGGAGCAGTGTTTGATTTCATTTCTGGGGAAAAGAAACATGCACCAAAGTTTGTCAGCAATACTGGCATGGAGTGGTTGTTTAGATTGGCTTGTGAACCTACGCGACTAGCGGGAAGGTATTTGAAACATAATCCCAGGTTTGTTTGGCATATAGCGAAGTCTCAATTTAAAAAACAAAGATCTCTAAGCTCACAATAATAAAAATTCAATCCTTACGGCTAAGAATAAAAAGCTGTTCTTCCTCACTAAAAATAAACCAAACTTTTCTAACAAGCACTAAAAAACCTTTTAACAAAATATATAAAGGTACTTTTTTAAAATATACCCTAATTTGACCTTACGTTATTACTCGTTTTTGGTTCACTTATCACTGCATAAGAAGCAGCAACACCCAATAAAGCCCAAAACAGCTCTCCCATTGCAACATAAAACATTGAAGCGAATATAAGTACAAAAAAGTAAGGAATTAAAACTAAGATTTCTTCAGATTTTTCTTTAAGATCAGCCGCAGCTTTTACTTTTACAAAAACATAACTGAATAGCATTAGCATCGGTATAACTGCGAATAATCCTCCATGGGCGGCCAATCTCAACCACATATTGTGAATATATTCTATCAGCCCTTCCATTTTTTTATACGTTTCTAAGTCAGCACCAAAAAACGGAGACTTAAAAAAAACATCTATTGCAAATAAATATTGCTCCAATCTCGCACCAGCGGTATTTCTAGCATTGGTGCCACCCAAATTGGTTGCCATGCTATATATGTCATTCATGTAAAAACCGATCAAACCGAAGCCCAGCAAACCAAAACTAATCAAGCCAAACAACGCTGCCATTTGATTATTCTTCTGTTTACCACTATATTTTTTATAGACCCAATAAACAAGCAATGCCAAAACAATTGAAAGCAAAACATTTCTAGACTGAGAACCTAATAAACCAAAGAAAATAGATATAAACATTCCAATTCTAATTATTAAATATCTTAGTTTTTTCTTTGCTCTTATATCTATCCCAGGCAACACTAAAACCCAAAAAAGTGAAAACACCAAGTATTGAGCTAGGTCGCCATATGAAACGAAAAGCCCAATAGCTTTCTCTAATCCCTCGATGCCTAGCCGAGAAGACTCAAAACGCTCTATTGGCAAAGTTAAAAAACCAACTGCCGCTAGAAAAACGGTTACGCAACCTAATATTGCGACTATAACTACCACCCAACTTGCTCGACAAAATTGTCTCATTGAAGTTATACATAATAATGGAATAATAAAATAACCAACTTTAATTAAATCCTCCCACATCAATTCCCAGTAAAGAGCATTATCACCGACAAACGAGATGTTTTTTAGCAAAATAAATACTAGCACTAATGTTGAAAGCATTAATATATACTTAGATGATGACAAAGGTAATCGTAATAACAACAGTAAACCGGTAGCAATCAAAATTGGCGATAAAAACTTGTCCGGTGCGATATACACTGTATTTATAGATATAAGCCAGCTAAATGGTAATAGAAGCAACCAAACTAAAAACAGCCAATCTTGGATAATACGCATTTTTTTAAGACCTTTATTAGTATTTTTTCAAATATTATCTGTTTCAAAGTATTCCGCTAATTCTAGTTAAGGGGAACAAAACACCTACTACTTTAAACTTAAGATCGTACTCCGAATTTTCTTCAAAGAGCCAAAACTAGGATAAGTTTTAATTTTTAATAAACTCCAGCAATACCAACACATAAAAAAATTGTGGGAAATTAAACCAACAGAAACCCCTAATGCAACACCAACTATTCCCATATCTATAACAAGTAACAAACTAACTAACAATCCAATTACACCCGAAAGTAATGCGTAATTCATCACCACTTTTTGATGGCCCGACATAGATAACAAAACTCCAGGTGATCCTGTTAAAACATTTATGGTCTGCGCAAAAACAATCATTATTAATACAGATGATCCTTTTGAATAAACCTCACCGAATAATAAAGATAATATTTCAGTGGAATAAAAAAACAAAAAAAGCATTCCTAAAACAGAGGGAATTGCAGCAAGGGTAGCGGTAAACCTAAGTATTGTTTCTATCATTGCTGATTCCTTTTTTGCATATAAATTTGCAATAATTGGAGGAAGTACGCTATTTATTATTAACAATGGAATCACTACAAATTTAGCCAGGCGATAGGCCACACCGTAAATAGCAACCATTTCTTCATTTGAGTTTGCTGCTAATATCCAAACGTGAGCTTCAGCAGCTCCAGGTATCGCAATTGATGCAACAAATAATGGAAAACTCAACTGCAACAGTGAAAAAAACTCATAACCCTTCTCTGCTTTAATCTGCCAGAAACCTCGAACAAGCAAAAACATTCCTGTGGCAACAGAAATTGCCAACGCACAAAGCGTAATAATGAGTGCCTCATCAAACGATATAGGAATATTAAAAATCCAGCAAATACCGAAAGCACTAGTGATTAGTAAACTCGTTAACGCTCCCTCAAAAACAGTAGCTCTAAAAAAACATTGCTTCCCTCGGTAAATCTGGGATATTGTTGTTTGACTCGCTCTTAACAGTATCCAAAACGATATAAAAAAGCCAGCGCCGGCTACCAAAGATGAAGAAAACAGTTTTTCACCTACTAATCCACTCACTCCTAACGAAAAAGGGAGACAAACCAGAAAAGCTCCAGTTAGCACAACAATGAACACAGTCTTAATGATTTTTTTTTGCTTATTTAAAGCCGTTACACCGACAAAACCTAATTGCTTAACTATTGCTTGATGCGCTCCAAATTGCGCTATTAAAGCACAAATTACTACAATACTAGTAATAATATAGTAAGCGCCCACTTCTTGTGGAGTGAGTAAACGGGTTAACAATATATTTATTATAAATATACATATAGCGGCGACAACATTACCCAGCGTAGCCCAAACGCCACCTGAAACTAGTTTTTTTCGAATTGATTCTGTAAAACTCAAATTAACCTTCTTTATACATAATGTATTGTATTGCGAGCCGCTAAAAAGCGTTGTTTAAATGAGACAAAAAAGGAATCATATACAGTTACAACTTATTTTATATCCTTCTCTGTTCGAATCCCGAAACTAAGGAACATTTTAAATAACATAAAATAAGCTAATAACTTTCATCTAATATTGCTCACTTCAGCAATATAGACTTCGAAATTTTCATTGAGCTAATTCAAATTCAATTTTTGACATGGAATAAGGGGGAATGTAATACCTGGACCGATCTACATTTTCTTCAATTCGCCTAAAATCGTTAATATTTATTGCTGGATCTTTTGATAAAGATAGAACTGTAAGTGAGCTTACTTTAAAATTTTCCCTACCCTCAAACCCAACATTATTCAAGATAAATTTATCATCAAACTTATTAATTAAGATCAAATACGCATTTTGTTCAGAATGTAAAAATATTCCTACCATAACTTCACCATCACCTTCAAAATAAGGATGGGAGCTTATATAATTGCTATTACCACTAATTTCTATGTCAGCAACAAATTTCGAATTGAGTATTGGCTCTTTTAAGAATTTAACAACTTCATATGCTGCCGGTAAATTCACTAAATTTTTCTTCCTCAAAAAATTAGTAAAGTTATGATAATTAGCATTTGTAATTTGATCATTTTTTAGGAGCTGAATGAGAACGTTTGAGAAAAATAATCCGTGTAAAAACGAATGTTTAAATTCATTTTCATATTTCCTAAGGTCACCATAAAATGCAAGACCCCACTCAGTAACCCAAAGCTCTTTATCTAAAGCCAAGGAACTCAAGTAATTAAACACATAAGGCGCTCTTGTATCAAAATGTGATATAGCCCTCTTATATCCTTCATCTTTAGCAAAAAGAGAACTATTTTTTTCAAAAAGTGTCACCCCAAAATCTGAGTAAAGATGAATTACCATTGCATCTGCAAATTTTGATGCCGCAACAAGCTTATCAAACTCAACTCCACGCTTGTGTCTTTTATTTAATTTCGAATGCAACTCCAATTTAATTTTTGACCTATAAGACGAGCTTGAAACCACCATCCCAATCTTAATGTTTGGACTAAATCGCTTTATAGACTTTGAAAAACTTTCGGCCCTTCTCAAATAATCTAACGGTTCAGGAAAAACTGAGCTATATTCCTCATAATATAACTCATTTCCAAGTTCCACTTTATTAACATCTATATTGTTTTTATGAAAATACTCTAGCCAGCCTACTGCGTCTTCTACCGAATCACATAATATATTTATGACCAATGTAAAATTTGCACTGCTATCTTCTATAAAGCTTAAAAAATTTTTTGTAGTGTAATCTTCACCTCGGTTCACAAAAGATCTATTGAACTGACTAATTCTTTTTTTGGCTTTTAAAGTTTTTCCTGCTTCATTCTTGCATCCATATGTTGAATTTCGCCATAAATAGTAATTAGCATCCGTTCCACCTGGAAACCTTACACTGTAAAAACCCAAATCTTGAAAAATTTTCACAAGCTTTTTACTTCCGTATCTTGCCGAACTCCATAACAACGCCCCATGTACTCCAAATGTCCCTTTATGTAATTCATGCGACGCTTTTTTTTCAACAAAAACGCTAACGTCTTTTTGCTGTTTCTTATAATTTCCTGCGGAAGCTAAATCACACATTGAAAAAAAAAACAAGAAAACCAACCATAACCAGTTATATTTATATAATAAATTCATATTCTATTTAAATTTATTTAAAATTTCGCTCAACTATCTATTAAAAAACAATCATTAACGACACTAACAAAACATCAAGCCCACTTTAAATAATCACAATAGTAATTATCAATATTTCTTCAATCCACTAATACTCTTAATTTTCCGAGGAAACGAGACAATTAATAAAGAAAATATCACAATACCATCCTTAAAACTAAGCAATGAAAAATTATTCACAAAAACTTTTAGCATTTGATTTATCTTGCTTAGCCTACTTAATGTAGACAAGCCTTCTTCATGAATCCTATATGCAACTTCTATATTTTCAATTTTAAATTTAAATTGATTGGACAATCTAATTTTAAAATCCCAATCCTCATAAGCTTTAAAAACCGGGTTATAGCCCCCCACCTTTTCAAACATTGCTGGAGTATAAAAAATATTATGCGGTATATACATTGAGCGAGAAAAAAGCCTAGCCTTTACCCAACCAGAAATTATAGTTTTTGATTTTCTAGTCAATATTTTTTTCTCTTCATTTACATAAACAATTTTAGCTCCAATAACCTGTGATTTAGAATTCAAATAACTTTTCACTACACATTCTAAATAGTCAGTTCCAAGAAAATAATCATCAGGATCGATTGTTGTTATAATATCACCAGTTGCAGATAAAATTCCTCTATTTCGAGTATAAGCAACACCAGCATTCTCGCTATTAACGTTCAATATACAGTCATATTTTTTTGCTATTATATTCGCCGCTTTCACTTCTTCAATCCCAGAACAATCATCAATTATTATAATTTCGACATTTTTATGTGATTGCATTGCAATAGAAGATAAACAATCATTTAAATACCTCGAATTATTGTAGTGAGGAATAATAATTGATACTTTTACTTCACTGAAACTTTTAAGGTTATCTTTCACCGAACGTACGTTCTTTATTTATTAAACTTTTGAATTTGACATAAGTAACATAAATACCTGTATGTCTATGGAGAAATGCCATAATAATATAGGGAATATCCTTGATCTCTTGGATAAGTGAATAATCTATAATTTTTATAACTTCCCGAGTTTTTTGAATGTCATACCCCATAGATTTGAATCGCTCTTCACCGAGTTGTTTCACTAATCTCTTTGCCCACCATTTTCTATATATGGTATTAAATGTTGCAGCCCATTGATATTCACTATTTATATTCCCTACTTTTTCACCAAATTTCTTTTCCCCCACGGGATCACCCAGTGTACCTAGTAATGGTTTTTCATGTAGATTAGTTTTATCATTTGGATCTAGATTTGCCAACTCACATACAATTTTATAAAAATCTTCAGGGTTTGATACAAAATCTTCATATCGAATAACCAATAAATTTTTATAATTTTCCTTGCTATCTGCAAGCAAAATCATTTCCCTAAGACCAAGATATAAATCTATCTCAAATTTATATAGGCACCAATTCCCATCGCCGAAAGTCTTTATCATCGAACTCACACATGACAACGGATGACGAAAAAGAATAACATGAATATCATCCTTAAAATCATTTGCTATGTCCTGACAAATAATCGCGTATCGAGGAGTTTTATCTATAAACACTTTGGCACTCGAATCTGCTACTGAGGAATAATAGACTTTAGATGCCGCTAAAATCATCTCTTTCCTCAGCAAGCAGCTATCTATTCCTTGCCCATCTAAATCACTAAATGATCTTAAGAATAATCGATGCACATATTCTGAAAAAACTTTTCCAGATTTAAACATATAGTACATAGGCAGAAGAATCCAAGGCTCAGAAATAGTCGAAACTCCATTATTTCTAAATAAATATTTTTGTAAAAACGTTGATCCCGCTCTAGGTAAAGAATAGATAAAAATTTTCTTCATTTGCTTATTTTTTCTCAAGTAAAAATTTTGTTATATGGAATTATCAACAACATTACTTAAAGTGACCCGGAGGACTCCTCCTTAATATCACCCATAATATAGGAAATTTTTCTCTAATTACTGAACGAAACCAATAAAAAGGCCACAAGGACGGGAAATTTCTTTTGATAAATAGCAGCCACTCATCCGTCGGCGGTAGTCCGCTAGTACCCTTCAATAAATTTACTCTTTCTTTAAAAGATAATTCTTTATCATATCTAGAATTTTTTATTTCATGACCATCGCATTCGCCAAAGTAGCCAGGAGCAACCCAAATAGTGTATCCACTCGCTACAATCCTGAGCCCATAATCGTAATCACCCATACCATGAGTATATCCACTAAATAAGTTTCCAACATCAAAAACAACTTGTCTTGGAATTAGCACAATATTCCCATTCATTGTGTCCGCCTTAACTGGAGATTCGCGAGGAATAATGCGTTCAAATGAGCAAGAAAAATAACCTTTGTTAACTCGAATTCCACTGTATGACGTATTATTATTTGATATATCTTTAGTCGCACCGACCAAAGTAGCGTTATTTGGTATTTTCTTAAGCTCATAGGTATTTAACAATCTAAATAGAGCATCATTACGTAGTACCACGTCATCATTTAACCAGAGTATAAAATCGAATTCCATTTCCATAGCTCTAGCAATGGCAGCTCTCATTCCACCATTCCAAAATAAGGAACCATTGGCATCAATAATTTCGACCCATGGGAATTGTTTTTTTACTGCATCCGCAGTTCCATCGCTACTTCCATCATCCAACAATATAGCAACCGGTAAAACTCCAGCTTCCGATGCAGTAATAAAATAACGTTCGAAGCATTTAATGGTCTTTGAACGGCGATTATGACATGCAAGAACCGCTACGATTTTTACTCCTTTCACACAATATCTCCAACTCTTACTTTATTGCTAAAATCTAAAAAACTACATCACCTGACCGTATTTCTAAAATTGCACTTTTTAATGATCACCTATTAGCCAGCTTCCTATTACAGGCGATAGTTATTTAATAGTACAATATCTTTTCTTTGTGCTATTAAATAAAAATTCTTTACCTCGAATATTTGAACATTCACAATATAAGAGTCATATACGAGGTTTTTTCCCCTGGCCATTAACCATCACCCCACCAATTTGCATAAAAATATAAACAAATCGCATTAGTCCAACGCCCAGTTTAAAGTTCAACGCAATCCCATCAGCCAAAACTGCAAAGCGTGTAAGTGAAGGCAGGCAATGCATTATGTGACTATAACTGATTAACGTGTTTAGCTAGAAAATTCATGGCCGGGATAAACCAAAAGAATATTATTCTTGTTTCCCATTTATATTGCTTAACATCAAAAACTACGAAACCGGCACATTGGCCGGTTTCTGTACAACCAATTTACAATCTTTCTAATTAAGCTGCTAAAGCACTCGAAGGAAAAGATTCTTTCTCTTCACGCTTTCTTTTTAAGTAACTCATTCCACCGATTGCCAAGAAACCCGAGATGAATAACCAGGCTGCTGCTGGAAGAGGCACTGCCGAGATAACTGAATCGTAACCGACAATTTCAAATGCGTAACCTCCGAATATAGTTCCACTAACGATTCCGCTGATACTCAAACCATAGGAGTCTGTCGTACTAAATGGTCCGTTCAGCACAAAAGAATATGAATCCGCACCGTTTCCAGATTCCAATACTAATCCGGAGGAAGCATCGTACAGATATGCACTAAAATTCTCAATGTTAACCAGAGGTGCTCCAACTGCGTTGACGCTTAGAGCAGTTAAGGCAGTCACATCACTCGCAATAGTGAATTCGAAGTTATCCACAAAAGCGGTATTTGGACCATACGTCCTCTCTTCCGTTAATGCATTATCTAATGATAATGGATCGGTCAATTCTGTAATAGCTGCATTAGTAGACATCGAAAAAACTGCAGTTACAGCAAACAACACTGGAAGAATAATATTTTTTATCGATTTTAAAGCCATTATTTTTCTTTTGCCTCACACCGGTTATAAAACAAGCTTTTTATTTTTGAAATTTAATCAATCCTAGGCAGTTAATGCACCTGAAGGAAGAGTTTCTTTTTCTTCACGTTTTCTTTTGAAGTAACTCATTCCACCTATTGCCAAAAAGCCCGAGATAAATAACCATGCTGCTGCCGGTAGAGGCACCGCAGACACTGCAACACCATAAGTTCCAACATATGAACCTGTTACCAATCCTGAGATTGTTAATGTATAGACATCAGATATATCAAATGGCCCGCCAATCGAAAATGAATAATCGCTAGCACCAGATTTTGTTACCGTCGTTGTCGTAGTTGGGTCATATAAGCTTGCAGTAAAATTGGCTATGCTAATAAAAGGAGCACCCTCAGCACTTACAGTTAAAGCGGAAGCACTAGCAACTTCACTAGCAATGCTAAAGGTATAGGTATCTGTAAAACTAGTTTCAGGTACGTAGACCTTGCCACCTTCTAAGGACACACCATCGTTAAACAATGTTCCCAAACCAGTTGTAGATGAAGTTGTGGATGTCGCGTTCGCGGAAACTGAAAACAATCCAACTATACTAATACAACCAGCTATTGCTATATTTTTTATCGTTTTTAAGGACATTACTTTTCCCTGTTTTTAGTTGTTATTGATGTCTGTTTAATCAGCTCTATGCGTACAACACATTGCGGACCAAAAACCGTTAATATAAGTAGGACTAAATTTACCATAAACCAACTAATGTATTCAAGATATTTTATAACAGCTCTTAAACATTTTTTATTATAAATTCGACATTTAACGCTTGTTTTTATGGGTAATTCGTGTAGCACGAAGAGATATAGTTTTGGTGTTTGCTGAACGAGTTATTCTTTAGCAAGCAATCATCTCACAATTACCGATTTCACCCGCAAACTTGTAAGCGATCACTTAAATTTTTGTAATCCAGAAATTTAACAAAACTGTCACTTGTACAACTGTGGTCAGGCATATATACTTCGCGCAAATAAATTGCATAACCCTAGCTTTACTTAGGTTTGCAGCAAATAATAAAGCAATACACTGTGGGCTATCTACTTTAATCACCAGCTTGTTAATGTTCAAATTAACAGGATCAATGATTAGTAAAACAATAAAAAAATGAACATCAAAATTAATAATTTTTTTACGTCTAAACGCGCGTTTATATTCTCCCGGTGTGCTTTTTGCATTAAAAACCACTTTAAAATCAGAGAGATATCATGAGTAACGTGTCTGTAGAAATATTGCTAATCACTGCCATTTTTGTTGCTGGCTTAACGCTATGCTTCGAGGTGAATTTCCTGGTCGGCCTAAGTTTTATCTTAGCCGCCAATATTGCGTTGCCAGTGATTATTAAGCTCACGCATTCCTCATCAAGACTTATTACATCCAAACCGTAATAAGACCCAGGGATCCATTGTTTGATAAACAACCAGCTCATGCTTAGGAACCCGGGAATTTAATTAATTTCCCTAAAGCTTATATTAGTACTTGATAATAAATAACATAGGACTATACTCTGGTTACTGTTTTAGGCGGGCGACGAAATTTATGTCGGCTTTTACCTACAATTTTAAGCCTCATCAATAACTGTATTTATTTTTGGATGTTTATTGTACTATCCTGCTTTTATATGCACACCTAAACGTGAATGCACATGGATTGTTTGGGACAAAACACATTATGGAAAATATTCAATAAAAATGTCATTTACCTGTGCGCAAGCTCACACACTTTATGCATAAGTCGAATGTATTCTTAAAATCAAGACAACTAGCACTCACTGGAAAATTACATGAATAACGTATCAATGGAAATAATGCTGATTGCAGCAATCTTTGCCGCAGGTTTAACACTCTGCTTTACCGTTAGTGTTATATCAGGTATTGGTTTCGTTATCCTGGCTAATATCGCTTTGCCAACGATCATCAAGTTATTTCAACCTTCAGCACTCAAGACCTCAGAATCGTAATTTTCACTTTTTATTGATTGCAGACTTTCTTCTTTCCAATCGTTTAAGTTCTTTGACCTATCGCAGTTTCATTGGTAATGTGAATTTTCGTTTTATACAGATTTGTATTTGATGAACGTTAATGAGCTTCGTTCTCTGGATACTGGATACTGGATACTGGATATTGCTGGCGCAATTCCGGTATGACGAACTTGTGTCATGCCAAACTTGATGCGGCATCCAGACGAACAGCATTGATACTCTTTCAAGTAACCCTATTTAACAGAACTAATCGCTAGCTTCATGTTGAAATAGGCCGGTTTCTAACCGCTCTTGAATGACTTTATCCATCACTTCTAATGATATTAATGGTTCTTTTTCTACATACCCATAGACCAGAGCTGTATCACACAAAGTATTGATAATCCGAGGTATTCCTTGACTATGCGCCCATATTTTTTCGATTGCTTCCGGCACAAATAACGCTTTTGTACCCCCTGCAAGTTTTAGTCGATGGTTAATGTAAGGGGTAACTTCGTCTTTTTCCAGTGCTTTCAAATGGTAAGCAGTGGCAACCCGCTGAACAAGTTGTTTTAATTTGGGCTGCAGCAATATTTCACGTAACTCTGGCTGCCCAACCAAAATCATTTGTAAGGCCTGGTGTTTATCTGCGTTGATGTTGCTTAGCATGCGTAATTCTTCTAAAGCAGAAGCTGACATGTTTTGTGCTTCATCAATAATTAAAACAACTTTGTGATTACTGGCGTATTCATCAATAACAAAATTCACAAATTCATCATAAAGCTCAACGGTGTCTTTGTTTTTATAATCCAGTCCGAAGGCGACAAACACCCACTTTAGCAGCTCACTAAATGAATTATGCGTGTTACTGATCAAGCCTATTTTGACATTTTCATCAACAGAGTTAAGTAACTGGCGAAGCAATGTGGTTTTGCCTGTACCTATTTCACCGGTTATTGCAATAATGCCGTAATTTTTAATCACGCCGTATTGAAGTAAGGAAAGTGCGCGTTTGTGCTTATTGCTTAAATACAAAAAAGCCGGATCAGGTAATAAGGAAAAGGGGTTTTCTTTTAAATTGTAAAATTCTTCATACATAATATTGGTAATAGTTCTTGGGCAGGTCTTCTGCTTTATTCAACACAGAACCTATGATGTTCGCATCAGCCAACATCTTTTGCGCGTTACGTAAGTCATCTTCATCCGTAACACCGTCCTCAACCACCAATAAAAAGGCATCAATAAATGGCGCCATGGTTAAGGCATCATCCGCCAATAACAAAGGGGGAAGATCAAATAAGATAACACGGTCTGCGTAACGGGTTTTCATTTCCTCAATCAAGGCAAAAAATTGTGGTGATGAAAGTGTTTCAGAGGAATTGTGGATCGGCTCACGACCCGGTAATAACACCAACCGCTCAACACCCGGGTTTATAAAAACTTCCTCAATATCTGCCTGGCCGGAGATATAATCACTGAGCCCGATATCATTATTTAAACCAAAATAGCGATGTATGGTTGGACGCCTTAAATCAAAGTCCACCAACAATACGGTTTGATTTAACTCTTTAGCCAGACTAATCGCCAAATTAATCGTTGTAATTGTCTTACCTTCATTTGGCAAAGAACTTGTTATTCCCAGGGTATTCCAATTGTTTTGCCGCATACTTTGCAGTACCTTGGTACGCAACATACGATAAACATCTGAAAAAAAATCTTGCTGATCATCCAGTATTACGCCGTTTTTCTGCAACGCCTGACGGTTTGGCTGAACAACTTTAGTATTAGTGTATTCAACCGATTTAGGCATCCGCTTGCTTACTGCAGGCCTTTCAACATTACCCTGGCGTTTTTTTGCAGCGTCTTCAAACGCTTTTTTTCTTTTTTCCATTATGATACCTGCTAACTGGCCATGCCCAGTTTGTTTAAAATCACAAACCACAATACATCCAGCGGTTTATAAAAAATATGTATTCCTACCAGTACGACTATACCAACAATTAACATTGCGATCAGTGCCAGACCTTTCATTTGACTTGCACTCTTTTGCTCATCAACACCGGGCATATATGGCACAACGACTAATGGCTCTACCCCCAATACTGCTGCAACGTGTCGAGCTCCTCGTATTTTACGATCCAGGCTTTCCAAAATCGCAACCAGGCCAATACCACCCGCAATAGCAAAAACAAACCCAAGGAAAATGATCGCCAGGCGATTTGGTTTGGAAGGTTTCTCAGGTAGAAGAGGTGGCTCTATCAACGATAACCGATCACCTTTACTCTCTTTTTCCAGTTGTTCTGCCAATTCCGCCTCAATCTGCTTGCCGCTTATTTCCCGATATTTCAGGGCAACATTTTCATAATCTCGTGTTAATTTGCGATATTCCCGCTCAACTTGCGGTGTCTTGGTTAGACGAGTTTCATACATCTTTAAATCTAATGCTTTTTCTTGTAAACGTGTGTCTAGCGAACTTAATTCACTTTCAGCCGCTTCCAATTGCGCTTTTAATTGAATATAGGCTGGGTTGTCGGCCTTAATCGAAGATTCTGATGACAGATCAAAATCGCCTCTGGATTGCTGGGCTTTTAATTCTGTTAATATTCGCTCCTGTTGCTGCACCTCAGGATGATCAGACTCATATTTTTGCTTTAATTGGCTAAGCTTTTCCTGGTGATGAATAAGTTGCTTTTCATAATCTTCCCGGCTAATTCCACCACCCAATTCCGCTTTAAGCAGTTTAATTTCCCGTTGTAATTTAATCACATCCGGATGATCTGCTTTATAAGCAGATACCACACGCAAGTACTCCATTTCCAATGCTTTGAGCCTGTCTTCTGACCCCATCACTCGTTCACCGGAGGGCATCACCAGGATCTTATTCGGGCTCATTTGCGCTATTTCAGATTCCAAATAGATTTTACGCTCTTTACGCAAACTCATTTCGCGTTTTATTTCAGCCACTTCTTGTTCCGTGCGCTGCAAGAGCTGTAAATTTAGCGACGTCAGTTCCGGCAGTTGATTAATATTTTTTTCTTTAAAGTCTGCTAACTTGCTTTCCAGTATCTGTAATTTTTCACTAAGCCTACCGGCCTCATCTGCCAGAAAGCTAGAAGCTTGTGCTGCTTTTTCTGAACGGGATTTTAGGTTTTCATTAAGATACAAAGTCACCAGTTCATTTGTTACTTTTTGCGCTAACGCTGGTGATTTACTTTCATAAGACAACATAAAAGCAATTGTTGCCTGCCCCGGACGACCACTGCGCGGATCAACCACGTCAGCGCTGATCATTTCCAGATTGGTGGCTTCGCGCATAGTCGCCAAAACTTCTTCAGTAGTTTTAGTTTCTCGCTCTGCTTTGTACAGCTCGTATTTTTTTATCACATTGAGCAGGTTATCAGTCGTCATTACCTGCTGACTTAGCAATTGTACTTGTTCATCGGCATAACCCGTGACAGTGGTTCGCACCAGATCCGTGGGAATATCCTGCCGCTCGATCAAGATAGTCGCTTGTGATCGATAAACCGCAGGCAAACTTAAAGCAATAACCAATGCTAAGCTAAAGATGATGACTGCAGGTATGATCATTTGCCATTTTCGGCGTTTAAATGCGCTAATGTAGTCGCTTAATGTTTTTTCGTTGTTTTGATTCATTGACTTTGTGTCTTTACTTTATTGTTTTAAATTTGTCGTATTAAAATAATTCTTATACTTGCTTAGTGCATAAACACTTTTTTGTCCCAACTATAACGTGTGGATAGCGTTACCTTGTGACCATCAATCCATTCAGTTTGGCTTTCATATTTTCGAGTTAACCAGCGATAAGCCAGATATATTTTCCATTTTTCATTTATCTGCCAATCCAGCCTGAGTCGAACAATTGCAGATGCTTGCCCATCAACAGTAGTTGCATTATTAGCTCCTACCGATTCTCTTTTTTCCCCAATCAAACTCAGTTGGTTTGACCAGTTTTCTGACCAAAGATATCTACCGCGTAATTCAGCCCGGTCGGTAAACTGCACGTCACCTTGTGATGTCGGGGTAATATTCCGACTAGCATTAAACTCAATATTTGCTGTTTCTAACTCCAGCTTATAATTTGCTTTTACCGTGAATTGTTCTGAGCTATCAGTAAGCACAACATCAGTAAAAACTGGTTCCCCAGCTTCTTCAGTTACCTGTCGCTGTTTCAATTCACTCTTTACCCGTTGCGCGCCTAAGATAAGCCCTGCTTTTGAGTTATCATTCAGCTCAAGATCAACACCGGTTTGTATAAACAAACTATCAACTGTGTAATCAACATCCTGCAATTCATAACGACTTTCACCTACACCCACGCTCCACTGCATATTCTCATTGATTTGATACAAACCATTTACACTGGGTGAGATATTTCGATAGTCAAACCACTGTTGATTAGATTTTTCAAATTCAACATTTGAATAATAAAAACTCAGGTCTATGCTAAAATTTGGTGTCCATATACTTCGCCACATTGGGCTTAACTTTGTTTCTGTTTTTACCGTCTCGATTAACTCTCTAGTCGTGCCGGTTGTTTCACTATTGGTTGTCGAACTCTCAACATACCCGGCTTCAAATTGAAACAATTGCCTGGCAAACTCTTTTTTTGCATTTAATTCAGCACTGAAAAGCCCACCTGTTTCTTTATCATTACTAATGTATTTTTTTTGCGACCATTCTGTATTCAGCGAAATCAAACTACTTTCGCTTTCTCGATTCAACGTTACGTTTGGTTCCAGCCTAATATCCAATATTTGATTTTTTACCTTTTGGCTCAACCAAATATTGTCATCATATGTAGACGTTACGCCTAAACCCGGCGCTATACTCCACTCAGCAGCCAAGGTAAATTCTGCACCAATGAGACTGAATGTCACTATCGCACAATAAAAGCATCTGGCCAGTTTGTTACTGCACGTCGACATTTGTTATATCTATCGAACAACCAGTACATCACCTGGTTGAAGCGTAATATTCTGAGTCAGGCTTTCACCGTCAGCAACATCATCATAGTCAAACGAAATCACTTGCTGTTTTTCACCACTGTCCCGTAATACCTTAATATTGCTTTCGCTCGCAAACCGCGTTAAACCACCCGCTAAACTAAGTGCCTGCATAATATTAATTTGTGGAACAACATATTGACCAGGCTTGACAACTTTACCAAGCACATAAATTTTATAACCGGCCAGTTTGGAGACAGCAACTGTAACGACAGGATCTGGAATAAACCGGCTCAATTTTTCAGAGATCGCCTGTTCAACTTCTTCGGGCGTGCGCCCCGCTGCCATCAAATGACCGGCAAGGGGAAAAGAAATTTTTCCATCAGGCCGAATAAGCACTTCTCTTTGTAAATCAGCTTCTTTCCAAACAGATATTTGCAGTATGTCGTCAGGAAGTAGCGAATAATCTTTTTCTGCGGATGAGATACTAAATGACAATATAACGAGAAATAGCCCAAGGACTATCCCTATTCTCCCCGGGAGTTTACAACTTTTCTTACGATCCATACCTACTTGCTCACGTTTTATTAGTATCTGACTGTTCAATATATAGACTAAACAAATTATTTAACAGTACATTTTATTGGCGAGAATACTACCAGAATTTGCTTAACGGTAAAATTATTACTTTATTTATTACAAACATTAACCACTCGATATTCCATCTCGTGCTGTATAATACCTCAATTCTACCCACAATTAACATCATAATTTACACTGCCGCGCGTGTGGAGGGCACGATTTACAAGCTCACTCCGGTTAATAGTCGCAACTATGCTACTCTTCCTTACCCTCTCTTAGACCAATTCAAAATTATCATTTTAGATGCACCATCAACCTATGAAATTGCACCATCCTATGTCGATACCCTTTACACCAGCGGTGCATAAATAGCGATATCCTTTCAAAATTCGACCTCACCATACTTACATCTCTCTGTTTTTAATGGATTAATTTTTCGAAATACCAATTGGCTTTATTTTTGCTTTACTGATCATTAGAACATCAATTAATGTGATTTTAGGATTAAGAAGAAACGATGAATTACAACGGTCTACTTCGTCAACATCATAGCAAACTATCTACCGCCTATCGTGCGCTGGATATATTAATCGTTAGTTTTAGCTTACTTGTTTCCTGCTGGTACTTTGATATCGAATGGAACAACCAATACAGTACCGTCGCATTGCTAACCTCTGCGCTCATGATCTTCATTTCCCATCGCCATGATTTGTATCGATCCTGGCGGGTATTCAGTATTCGCCAAGAAATCACAGAACTTTCAAAGGTTTGGTCTCTTGTTGTTGTTAGCCTACTTGCCATTGCTTTTATTTTTAAAACAACAGAAGACTATTCACGTATGGCCACCAGCACATGGATTATACTCTCACCTTTGTTGATGATACTTTTACGAATTATCGTCAGAAAAATCGCACACGATATGCGACGAAAAGGTTGGAATACACGTAGCGTTGCGATAGTAGGCGCTAACACACAGGGTGTTAACTTTGCACAAACCATTAAAAATGCCAATTGGATGGGTTTAAAGCTCGTTGGTTTTTTTGATGACCGAGCAGATGATCGCGTGGTAGAAGACACTGATAGCCAGGTGCTCGGCAACCTGGATGACGTGGTGCGCCGCGCCAAATCCGGCGAACTCGATCTGATTTATATCACTATGCCCCTAAAAGCTGAAGACCGCACACGAGAACTCATTCAACGTTTATCTGATACGACCGTGAGCTTATATTACGTTCCTGATTTTTATGCACTGGATATCTTACATGGCCGCTGGCAGACACTCGGCGATTCACAAGTAGTCAGTGTTTTTGAAAACCCATACCTTGGCGTTAATGACTGGGTTAAACGTTTAGAAGATATTGTTCTAGCCAGTGCTGTTTTACTCGTTATTGCAATCCCCATGTTGATTATTTCACTGGGTATTAAGATGACCTCTGCTGGACCAGTATTTTTTAAACAACGTCGTTATGGCATGAATGGCCAGGAAATTCAGGTTTGGAAATTTCGCAGTATGACGGTTTGTGAAAATGAAAACGAAATAAAACAAGCCACAAAATGTGATGTGCGCATTACCAAGTTTGGTGCATTTCTTCGTCGTACTTCCCTGGATGAGTTACCCCAATTTATTAATGTGCTGCAAGGCCAAATGTCTATAGTAGGCCCTCGTCCGCATGCCGTGGCGCACAATGAAGAGTATCGCCAAATGATCCATCGGTATATGATGCGTCATAAAGTGAAACCGGGCATTACTGGCTGGGCCCAAGTCAATGGCTGGCGTGGTGAAACGGATACAATGGAAAAAATGGAAAAACGGATTGAGTTTGATTTAGATTACATCCGTCACTGGTCTATTTGGCTAGACTTGAAAATCTTTGCGATGACATTTTTCAAAGGATTTGTACATAAAAATGCTTATTAATGAATGCTAGCCATGAATTAAAACTAAATATAAATAAAACAATCACAAATAAAAAAATAAAAAATGCCTAAATATCTAACATTAGTGTTTTCAGTCACAGTCCTTGGCTTGCTGACGCTCATCACGTTTGCATCAGGTCAAAACCTGGCTGAATTAAGCACTTTTTTTGGCTCACTGTTTAATATTACACTTTACTCACCGTTTGATAACACACCAATTCTCATCAAAAACAGTTATCTTGAAGTTGGTGGACACTTTTTCATTTTCCTTTTAGTTGGCCTCGTTCTTCGTCAATGGCTAATCGAACAATCCATTTGGCTTTGCTTGATTACGCTTTCAGTGATCGCTGGGTCTAGTGAACTGGGACAAATGTTGGCAATTGGTCGCGGTACCAGCTGGGATGATTTTATCATTAACCTTGTCGCTGGTAGTATTGGTTTATTTGTATCCAACGCGTTTAGCAATCACAGAGAAATTCCTCAAGCTAGCTGATGCGGTAATTTTTTAAATACCCTATAATCCCCCCTCTCATGTTTATTTTTATTAGAAATGCGTATTACGCAGGCGATTTTTTGCGCAAGTCACAGGTTAAATCACAATGATTGATGTTCATTGTCATTTATTACCTGAAATCGATGATGGCCCCAAATCCATGGGTGAAGCGTTAAAACTGGCTCTGATCGCGGTGCAAAATGGCATTACTCACTCTGTAGTGACTCCTCATATTCATCATGGTCGTTATGAAAATGACGCCGAATCCATTTACTCTCACTACGAAGATTTCAAAGACGCATTACATTGTCATGACATTGAGCTGAACCTCGGCATGGCAGCTGAAGTCAGAGCGGGCCCGGAAATCATCGAGATGATTGAACGAGATGAGATTCCTTTTCTTGGTGAATATGAAGGGCGCAAAGTTTTGTTACTAGAATTTCCGCACAATAAAATCCCTGTCGGGAGTGATAAATTAGTTCGCACATTATCTAGCCGTGGAATTTTACCGATGATTGCCCATCCTGAGCGTAACAAAGATGTTATGCGAAATTTAAAAAAACTCGAACAACTTATAGACCTTGGTTGTTTAGTTCAGGTTACTGCCGGTTCCGTCGCCGGTCAATTTGGCGCTAAAGCAAAAAAACGAGCCGATCAAATACTAAAAAATAATTGGTGCACAGTACTCGCGTCCGATGCACATAATGTAAAAAGTCGCCCACCTAATTTAAATCCCGGCCATCAAGCAGCAGCACAAATTGTTGGTGAATCACGCGCCTGGGATTTAGTACATACCACCCCTTTTAGCATTGTAGAAAATCAATTTGACACATAATTAAGACATTATTTTAATAAATCAGATTTAAAATTTAACTACCAATCGATTTCAGCCATTCATCAGTCAACGATTCTACTTTTTCTTTCCAGATATTGCTCGAAAAAGTATGGTCTGCTCCATCAATGATATGATCACTAATCATTGGAGATTTCATGAGTTTTTTCCACTCAGGGTTACCAGTTGTTAAATCTCTAAATTGATTAGCCGTTAGATCATTACCACTCAAAATAATCAGTGTCTTACCATTAAACCTTGATAGACCTTCAAACATACGATCTGCAATAGAAATATTTTTATTAAACAACGTCTTATCTCTCTGACTTATTGTGGTGTTTTTTTGTTTACGCACAATCAACTTAAGTTTATGAAAAAAATCTGCAAAGGAGTTTTTAAAGTCAAATTTTCCAGTTAATATTTTTCGCCACATATGACCATTCAGCAGCCTAGAAAGATAATAATGTTTGACATAGGCTTTGGCTTCACCATCTTCTGAATTCACCCAGGGATTTAATAATACCAGGCCTTTGACTCTTGGATCTTGATGTGCATAAAATACTGCCGCAGAAGCTGCATCACACAAACCCCATATAACCACACCATCAAGCTCCGGGCATTCTGCATAAAATTTATCAATAGCTGACTTTAAATCCGGCTCACATTCCTCAAAGCTAATTTGATCGCCTTCACTATCACCCATGCCTCGATAATCAAAGCGCATGACTGAAACACCCCGCTCTGCCAAATAACGAGCTAATAAGACAAATTGTCGGTGGCTACCCACACGATATTGACCTCCACCAACGAGGATAAGCACACCCAAATTATATGATGGTTTTGATTCTGGCTTATGTAAAATACCAACTAGTCTTTTACTTAAACATTCAAACACGATAGGCGTTTCGTTAAGCATTATTAAACATCGCTTCTGTTAGTTTAATTAAATGCTCGCTTATCTTATATTCAGGCATTGTCCAAAATGGAGGTGATTGAGCGATCAGTTTGTTGTTATTAGAAATAGAATTTTGCTTCTCCAACAAAGTTAGGTCTTCAACTTGCGGCTTTGTATTAATGGTAATGATATTTTTTGATTCTAATAAAGCATCATTTATTGATTTACTTTTAATTTTATCTAACATCGACTTAGATATTTGATAACCGGATATTTCTATCAAACCTTGAAACTCTAAATCTTGCTGTAAATCATTCTGGGTACATTTTTCACCTTTAAAAGCCATCGCAGCAATTTTTGTTCTCATTAATTGTTTAGCAAATGTTTTACCTTTAAGTATGGGTTGCAATAATAGGCATTTATTAATAGGTAATCTCTCATTCTCAAACAAACCTGCTAACATCAACGCCCCCAAACGCGTGGCTAATATATTTGTTTTTATGAATTGTTGTTTCAAGTGATTTTCAAATAATAGCTTTATATTGTCTAGCCAATCATCCCACAAAGCATCTACAAACTGCCCTTCACTATCGCCAGTTCCAAAGAGATCAATCATAAAAACCGAAAAACCTTCGTTAGCAAGATTTCGTGCAATAGCACTATGCATTTTTCTTGAATTATTATTTTCCTCGCCAAATGGAGGTATGAATAAAACTGATTGGTTATTTAAGAGGTTAGGTGCAGGCAAATATTCAAGGACAAAACATTTTCCGTTCTCTGTCGGCATAAAAAAAGGATTAAGTTCGTAACGGTTATGACTCAATGAGATTTTTTATTGTTAACTAACGCTAACAAAGTACCTAGGTTTTCAAAATGTTCGATGATAATATCCTCATCATCAAATTCGATGTCAAAATCTTCTTCAAGTGCGGTAATTAAACTAACAATACCCATGGAGTCTAGCTCAGGAATTTCTTCGACTAAATTCGCTGAGTAATCAACATTTTCTAAAAAGTCTCTTTTTCCGTAAAGACCCGAAAGCAATTGTATTAGTTTGGTTTCCAAGGTTTCCATAGTGTATTTATTTTTTCAAGCTGAATAGTCTACTGAATTGAAGGCTTGATAATTTGTTTAATGTTTGCCAACGTTCCACCAATTAAACCGCGTATATTACTCATATTGTAGATTTCAACTGTCCACATCTCGCGTCTAGCCGTCATCCAATCTTTTTTATAAGCATCATCACCATTCAAATAATCGACTTCTTTGACTTTATCGACTTCAAAAGCATACTTCATGAGCGCTTCCGTTAAAATACTTCCGACTGATAGCTGTTTATAAGCTTCATCGTATGAGAGCTTAAAAATGCAAGCAATTCTCGATTTAACAAACCATAATTGAGCAGCCACCGGTGTATCATCCACACTGAGTATGCCTAAACGTGTCCAACCTTGCTGAGCAGCTTGGATGGCGAAAGCTTCTATAAACTCCGGGTATCCCTCTTCGGTTTTCCAGCTTTTAGCATAGACATCAAAATATTGCTTAATATGATTCTTTACATCGTCAACAGTCGTGTGAATCTCTATTTGATAGTCATGACTTTTTAGCAATTTCTTTTTTTTACGTGTTAAAGTCGAGCGAAGCTTTGAAGGCAATTGCTGCCAGTATTCATCAAAGCTCATCTTCCCAACGTCCAAATACCAATTACCGTATTTAATGTAATAAAAGCCCGACAGTTTCTGTATTTTTAGACAAGATTTGAATGATTCTCGAGCAGCGTCGTCTAGCGTAAAGGGATAAAAACTCAGTTTGGGTGATTCTTTAAAATGATTAAATATGCTGCTTATTAACATCGAGCACATTATGGTCTCATCACCTGCTTTTTCTTGCTCAGCAACAATATATGGCCCACCATGGCTTGTATAGTAATTAGACAAACCTTGTAATTCGCTGTTTTTGTTTTGTGTAAAGACAAAGTTTGTTAGTACTTCATTTTCTTTAAAATAGGCATTTGCGATATACGGTTGAATTTCTGCCCCAAGACAATAGTGATGAAAAGCCTTAAACCAGTCCATTGTCTGATCAAAATATACTCCATCCTTAACGTTATGCGCATTATCTAACGGTGTAATTTGGGTTTTCCAATTATTGATCATTCTTTAAAGCCAAAACATCCCGGTAGTGTTGTAAAACAACGACGAACTTATGCATATCATGACCATAAAATAAACAAAAAGCACTTATTATCAATAACTTGCTATAAGTGGCATTATAAATGCTGGTTTCATGTTTTCTAAGCACATCAAATTAATAATGAGTCGTCAATTGCATAAATTTAAATTAATTCAAAATTGCTGCCAGAAGTACTACATACATCACACTTTCCCGCTCCATAAACACCCGAAATAGCCGTAAAACAACGTATATAACAACAAATTACAACATTTTGAGATGTGGGCAACGAGAGAATGAGAAAATTAATAGTACGCTTTGCTATTCTGAGCTTAATCATTGGCATGTCTGGCTGTATTACGCCTGGTAACAAAGATGGATTCAACGAAGACCCCCAAACCTCCGAATATTTCCTCGAAGATGGAACCAAAGAAACGTTAACTACCGATAGCGATGACACTGAAAACCAGGACAAAACCGCAATTACGCAAGAAGAAAAACTCGATCTGATATTAGACAATCTGGTTGATTCCCAATTTAGTCTCAATGACGCAGAAGAAAAAAACGAATTACTTGATCAACAGTTAGCCGAGACTGAAATCGCGCTAACTGAAGCTCAACAAAGTGGCTCCACTTCTACTGATGAAATCGATGAGCTTACCGAAAAAACCAAGCAATTAAAAAATGAGTTAGAGCAAGAAAAACAAACAATAACGGATTTAGAAAGCAACATAACCCTTATTCAAGGCAGCTTAGCGCAATTAACATCTGATGATGTTTTAGATGAAAACGAAAAACTAGCTGACGAAAGTCTGGATAATCTGGTCGCTAAACTAGAATCATCTTCAGTAGATAACAACATTGGTATTACTGAAGAAATTTCTACTATAACTACAGATGCAATAGCTCCTACTGCGCCACAACAACTAACAAGCATAGGTTCACCAACATCCCAAATCAAATTACACTGGTCTAAGGCAGAAGATAATGTCGCAGTAACGGGTTATCACATTTATCGTAATGACGTTTTTCTCGCATCAACAACTATTGAAGAATATATAGACGAGACAGCAAGCGAAAATACATCTTATACATATGCAGTATCCGCTTATGATGAGAGCCTCAACGAAAGTATAAAATCCAACACAATAGTTATAGAACCAATAATCATAAGCGCAAATATAACGGCTACTAACGACAAATTCCCCGGTGATGAAATCGTTCTTGAAGGTTCTGCAAGCTCTAACTCCAATCAAGATGCAAGCTACTTATGGTCTATTGAAGCCAAGCCATCGACTAGCCGGATTACTACAGAAAATAGTGAAACATCCACTTTTGCTTTCACACCTGATGTAAAGGGTGGTTACACAATTGGATTAGTCACCAGTGTAGAGGGCATAAAGAGCGATAAGACAATCTTTGTTTTTACAGCACTGAATGCATCACCTATCGCCAAAATCAAAAGTGCAGAAACATTCACAACTGTTAATAATACACTCAGACTAAGTGCACACAATAGTGAAGATGCCGATGAAGACCAACTTACATTTACTTGGACTGTATTATCCAAACCTGCAGGAAGTAATATAAAAACCACCAGCAATACAGATGTATTTAATTTAACACCCGATGTTGCAGGTGATTATAAAATTCAATTAACTGCTAATGATGGGGAAACTACCAGCTTACCAGCAAACTTAACAATAAATGCTCTAACACCAACTTTCTATCAAAGTATTACTTCCATCATAATTGAAAGTACCAATACGGATAGTGCGCAATTTAATGTGCCCGTCACTTTTGGCCAAATATTTCGTGAAGGTGATGTTAGCTCAAATAGCACTCTGACCGGCCGTTTAGCTAATGGCACAACGATACCTTTGCAAGTTGATAAAAAAGCAAGCTACGATGATGGCTCATTACGCCACGCTATTATTACCACTATCTTGCCATCACTTGCAGCAAACGAAAGTAAAACGCTGGAATTGGTCACTAGTGATATTAGCTTAGCCAGTGCTGCAATAGATGCTTCGGACGTATTAGCTTTTAATCACGATACACATGTCAAAGTAATATTAAACGGCCAAACTTATTCCATTTCGGCAAAAGACTTATTGGCTGCTGATTCCAGCAAATTATGGCTTGATGGATCTCTAGTGAAAGAATGGCACATAAGCAGCCCATTAAAGTTAAGCGACGGTTCGGAGCACCCACATCTCACAGCATATTTTAATGTCAGATATTACAAAAAAAGCAACACATTTCGCTCTAGAGTGACGCTTGAAAATAACTGGGCTCTCCAATCAAATCCCCAAAACTTACATTATAGTGTTGAAGTTTCTGATGGTAAGAACGTTTTGTTTCAACAATCCGACATAACGCATTTTCATCATGCTCGCTGGACCGAAGTTTTTTGGAGTAGGCCATTTCAGACTCACGTAAAGCATAATAAAGATTACCTGATTAAAACCAAAGCCATACCTAACTACGACTCCAACATATCAGTTAGAGATTCTGATCTACAGAAAATGGTCGACAAATGGGATAGCTCGATTTCACCACGATCTAATCTACCTATCAACGGCATTATGGGAACAGGTTTTATTGAAGAAAATTTCCCAAAAACGGGTGGCAGACCTGATATTGGTCCATTACCTCGCTGGGCAGTACGCTACCTGTTGAGCAATGACCAAAGAGCAAAAAAAGTCACATTGGGGACCGGTGAGCAAGCAGGTAGTTTCCCAATTCATTTACGTGATAAATCAACTGGTTTGCCCATTTCATTAAAGAACTATCCGTCTCTCAGCACTCACCCGAATATCATTAAAAATGGTGAAGGCACTTTAGCTCAATGCACAAATGATTGTGACGTACCCTATAAACCCGATACAGCACATCAACCATCTGTTGCTTTTGTTCCCTATCTAATGACTGGAGATCATTACTTCTTAGAAGAACTCATTTTCTGGACAGCATGGAATCCACTTTACACTGCGCCAAAAAATCATGGTTATGATAAAGGATTGCTTAACTTTCAACAAGTCAGGGGGCAAGCCTGGTCCATGAGAACACTCGCACAAGCGGCCTTGTTCACACCAGATAACTACCCGTTAAAATCTGAATTAAATGAAATGTTGCAAGCTAACTTAAGCTGGTATACAGATAAATATGCAAATAATCCTGACGCTAACACATTAGGCTGGATTTACCCAATCAGTTCACGTGATGCAGAGCCCGTTATTACCCCTTTTATGGATGACTTTTTTACCTGGAGTTTGGGTTATATTTCTTCACTGGGTGTTAATGAGGCTAACGACTTCCTACACTGGAAAGCCAAGTTTGCAGTTAACCGCATCGTCGATAATGGGTATTGCTGGATTTTTGCCTCACCTTACCGTTTACAAATTGCTGATAATAAAATTTCAGGCTGGGAAACCGATAAAAATACAGAGTACACCACGCTTAATCAAGCATACTTACCCACTGTGAAACTGGCACTAGGCTGGTTAAAGCATGATAAATCGACAATTGATGCCACGGCAAATGCAACCGTCAATAGTACTTGTGGTTCATTGGAGATGGCAGAAAATATTAACTTGAGAGAAGGTGAAATGGTTGGCTGGGCAGGTAGCGCAATTGGCTTTAACACCGCACTACAAACCGCCTTGGCTGTTGCAACGGATGCTGGAGTGGACAATGCTCAATTGGCCTGGGACATTTTTATGGCACGTAAAATTCAGCCCAATTTTAAGACCGATCCACAGTTCGGCATAATCCCTCGATAAAGCAACTATTCAGCTTACTGTTCATTTTATTACATTCTTATTTGTATTATTTAGATAGCAATAATATTAAAATACGATTTAAGTCACTTGTATTTTTCAGTTTTATGTGTTTGTACGAATTTTCTCATGGAAAAAACAATGGCCGCCAATATATACATCAATTCAAAATAAGCCATACTCAAACCAGCACCAACGGTAAAAAATATCAAAAAACTAAATATCATCATCGAGGATAATCGAAACAACCAATCCAGTTCATCAAATTGTTTACTATATTTTGCAATTTTATAAGCATCCACAAGCACAATAACAAAAAATAATGCAAACAATGCAAACCCCACAAAACCATGATCTCCCAACACTTGAAAATATATGCTATGTGCAGCATGAGCTCGATATGGATTTGGCTCTGGCGTTTGAATTATAGAAAGCTTATCAAAATTTCTCGCATATTTTTGCCAGACTTCAAAGTCTTGAACAGAAAAGAATCCACCACCCACCACGGGTCTATCCATTGCAATCAATGTACTTTGTTTCCAGGCAACTACCCTACCCATAAAGGAGCTGTCTTCTTCGACGGTATTAAGTGTTTCCATTCTCGATGACCAGTTTTCAGTCACTAAAAAACTAAATCCTAAAGCGACAACCAATACGGTAACAGATGCCAGAACCTTACGCTTTGATTTAATAAACAACCAGCCACCAATAAACAACAAGCCAACAAATCCGCCACGAGAATAAGTACCTATTACCGAGATCAAAACTAATCCGGTAACACCTAATAATACTATCTTAATAGCATTACTATTTTTGTTTCCCCAGTAATAGAGTAGAAAAGGTACTATGGTACACATGGCAAGTGCAAAATGATTATTATCCCAAATAATTGATTTAACCGGCCCGGTAATGCGATGCCCACCACCAGACGCGATATATTTCAAACCTTCTAGTACGCCGTGAAACGCAAGTGCCACAACAAGGAAAAATATGAGCAGATGTATTTCTTCTTTTGTTTTCACTAAAAGGCCCACAAATAACATGGCCACAAATACCTTAATCATTCTGTCATATTGAACCCAGGGATCTACTATTTGATTAATCGATAATACGCTGGTGAGAGTAATCCATAATAAAAGAATAAAAATGAGGAATAATCGTGAAGAGTCTATGCTAATTTTAGATTTTTTTGAAAACACCCAGGATACAACGGTCAACCCTGCAAATAATTTCCCGTAGGGCAATGATGCCGCAACTCCATAAACATAATACGTTGGAATGAATAACGCGGACCATGCCCAAAGAGATAATCCGATGATTGGTCGGTAGAATATTAACGGAACTACCGTAATAAGAAAAACTATTAAAACAACGTCACGCATAATATATCTGAGTTCTTAATCTTTGCTTTCTTCATTGACGATTTTAATAATGCTTTTATATAAAACAATAACAAGCATTATTAAATACACAACGAATAGTAAAGATTCCATAATTAATCCCTATTAAATCTTGCCATCTGGCTCACTGAGAATTGAATAGATTGCGTGTATCTTTTCTGCAGGCATTGCAAACTCTCTCACTTTTTGCTTACTTCTTAAATCATATAGAACAACTCTTGTATTCAACACCTTGCTATCACCCTTGACAAAGTGCTTAACCCAGCGAACGTTTTCTTTTATTTTTGTTTTTCTTAAACGTGTAAACCCTACTAACGCATGATCATTCTCAATATGCAATCCTCTGCACCAACCTAAAGGTGAACGTGATTTTTCGATAATATTTAAATTGATTTTTTCCAATACCTTTTTTGTTTTCTGATCAACAATAATGACGTGACCATCCACACTGGTAAAATAAATTTTTCCATCTTGTACAATACCATCGTGAATCACCGCATTTGAATCTGAATTCACATCAATTTTATCGTTTGAATCACTCAGGTTAACTGCATCTTTTTGAATACATCGAGTTGCCCAAATGGAATCATTGAACTCAAAAACATAGTTTGGGTGACTATCATGAGGTTTTGTAGAATGAACTTTTCGATAATCAACTTTCTGATCAAACCTGTGCCAAGCGTCTTTATGCTGAACATTCATGTATTCCATAATTTCATGACTTTTCTTATCTAAGCGAACAATCATATCTAATCCCGTATTCGCAATGAGAATATCTTCATTGCGAGGATAAACATGATGAATATTTTGAAACGCTGGGTGAGAAATACAGGTAATTAATTCTAATTCTGGATATTTATAGATGAATATTTCTGTATCAGTGCATAAATACAATTCGTGATCACATAGGCAACCGGCTGTAAACTCAATATTTGGATATTCATCGGGATAATTTTCGCCACCGTCTGATTTTTGTATTAACTCACTGACTTCACCGGTATCCAAATTCAATCTAAGCAATAAAGCCGCTTGATATTGCTTGCCATCACCTAACTCAAGTGCACCTTCTCTTTGTTGCGCACCCGTAATCAAAACACTTTTCACGAAATATCCCTCCCCCAGAATTCAATCCTTCTTTCCAACATATTTTCCAATTCCGCATTTTTATCCTGGTAGTAACTCACTAAATAGGTCTTCTCTTCATAAGTCATTACGGGTGGCTCTTTCGTCAATATTTTCTTTAAAATTGGCTTTATCCCTTCTGGAACCAAATTGCTAATAAACTTTGCCAAATTCCCCTGATTTAGTACACTTCCCAGGGGATTGAAAACAAAACCTTCATTTTTTGCTTTGCTTTTCACCAAATTTTCCGTTTGACCAACACCAATAAAATCAAAACATTCTTCTACTTTGATGATGGGATCTCTTATAAACTCTTCAAAAAATAGTATTAACACGTTGTCTTTACCAAATGTATTCAAATACGGATCTATCTGCTTTGCGTAGTAACCTGCTTCTAAGTACATAGGATCATTTTCAATCGCATCCATAAATGCTCTATTTTCGTAACCCGCCCGCAAATAGTGAACATAATGCGAAAATGCTCGTTTGACTGGATCTCTGATTAAATAAATAATTTTTGCATCTGTTGACATCGCCTTAATCTTCTCTGGAATCCCAAGTAATTTTTTCCGTCCTGCATCAATGTTTAGCGACTTATCTGAAAGGGGCATCATGGAATAGCTGGTTGATGCATCAAGCAATATGGAGGAATTATCAGTCTTGACATAACAGTTTCTATACCAAGATTCATTAGGATTTTTTATTGAAGTTAAATAATGTGTTTCCTTTGGATTTGACAATACTATATTCGGGTGCTGGTCTAAATAATCAGCCAATGAAGTAGTTCCCGCTTTTTGTGCGCCGACTAAATATAAACTTGGGGGGAAACCAGTATTTTCCATATCTAGCCTCCTGCCAAAACCCGTCGCAAGGTATTCATCAAACGCAAACGACTACCACTAGTTGACACTCTAGGAATATGAAAATGATTTTCTGTTTCGTTCAATGTACCCCAGTTGGTGGATAAACCTGCTTTGTATCCCGCACTTTCAACCATTTTTGCATGAGCATCACTATAATCCTGGTTCAATTTACCATTAGGGTATGCAAAATAACGTATCTCTTCGGAAATTAATTCTTCTAAAATAAGTTTTGATGTCACAATCTCATTTAACGCTTCCTTTTCACTTTGACATGATAAAATCGGGTGTGTTAACGAATGCGACCCAACTTCCATACCAGAACGATGTAATTCTTTTATGTTGTCTGCACTCATGAGTTGCTTAAGTTGCGAAGTATCAATTTTTTTTATCAATGTATTATAAAGATTCCGACGTTCGCTATACTCTAAATATTTCACCAACCCAATAATTTTATTTATCCCTTTTCCACCTAATCCGAGATTGATAAGAATTTCATCTTTATCTAATCCGCATTCGCCTAATACACTCACAACTTCCTGTTGAGAGCTTTCTTTTCGTAAATATTCCACCAACACATCATTCCACATATAATCATTTTCAATCAATCCAGGACAAACAAAAAATAAACCGCTTGATTTGTGTTTTTTTAACACTGGCAATGCGTTTTCAACATTATCCTTGTACCCGTCATCAAATGTGATCACTAGTGAATTTTTTGGTAATTTACCTGACTGGAATTTAAATAAAGCCTCGTTAAACGGTAAAATATTAAATGCTTTTTTTAACAACGAGACATGTTGGTCGAGTTGTTTTTGCGTAACACCACCTGATGAATATTTTTCATGCTCAGTTGTTACTTGATGATAAACCACAATTAATAATTTATTTTTTAGAACGTTTATCATAGTGCTATTTAACCATCCTTCGGCTAAAACTCTGCAGTTCATTAAAAGATGGTTTGTCAAATAGAGCATACGACAACAAATAAACGACGCAGACTGATAGAATGGTAACAAGAAATAAAAGGAAACCCTCTATAACACCAACAAAGATGTTATTAACAACCCAATCATAAAAGTAGAAAAATATTAATCCTATGACTGAAGGTAACAATATAAAATTAACACCCTGAAAAAAGTCACTGGAAAATATCTTTGAGTATTGATAATGTATAAAAAGATAGGTAATTGGGGCGGCAACTAGCCAGGAAAAACACAAGCCAAGCAATCCAAACTGCACACCTACAAATATTGACACTGAGAATATGACGCTTGATATAATTCCGTTAGTCATCGATACTTTCGGTTTACCAACGGCATTATAGATGGGTACGTACATCGTAATTAGTGCCTTGAATGGTACGGCCAATGCTAATACCGAGAGCGGAACTGCCAGATTTTCCCACTTATCGGTAAATATTAAACTAACTAAATATTCCGACGTCAGCGATAATATGACACACATTGGAAAAAGCACAGAAAAAACAAGACGGGATGACTTTTTAAAATAGTATTTTAACTCTTTTTCACTATCTTGTAGCTTACTAAAAGCAGGAAATGCAATTTGGTTTAATAAAGGCATCACTTTTTCTGTTGGCAATGAAGCTAAATGCAAAGCAACAGCAAACGCTCCTATTTGTTCAAGTGATAAAAACTTGCCTCCAATAAAAACATCAAGTCTCCAACACATCATCCACACTAATGCAGAAATCAACACACCTGAACCATATTCGAATACTTTTCGAAAATAAGGAACAGAAAAACTTGGAATACATATCCAATTGACATAATATAGGTACAATAATATTTGAAAAATAATCATCGATAACTGACCTACAACCAATGCCCAAACACCAGCTCCGTTATATGCCAACCCTAGACAAATTAAGCTACTCACAACTGCGGAAAAAAGATCGATCAATGATCGTTTTTTGAATTCCATCCTTCTGGCTAATAGCGCAAACGGAACCGATTTAAATGGCATTATGATGAAAGCAAATGACATCACTATCATCACTGTCTGCAAAATTTCTTGTTGATAATAGTCAGCAATGAGTGGGGCAATTAATAATGAAATAATGAACAAAGCAATATTCAATATTATTGACACGCCAAAAATCGACGCTACGCCATCTTGTTCAATATCCTTATTTCTGATTATTATACTTTCAATAGCGACAGTGCTTAGAACAATAAACAGCGAAAACGCAATGCCAACTAATGCTTTTAAACCATAGTCTTCAGGACTTAAAAAGCGAATGACAATAATAGTTGATAACCAGGTGAATACCTGCGCTAAAGCACGAAGTAGAAACGTCCATTTAAGTCCGGATATAACCTGGGCTTGTAGCTTTTCAGACATAGCTTACACCAACCCCTTAGCCAGGTTAATAACTTGCTTAGCGTTGTCTAACCAGGTGAGATTTTTATTTGTAATCAAGGCTTTTGCTTCTGATCCTAACCGTCTAATCAGGTCTTCATCACTAAACAATTGCTTAATTGCCAATTCAATAGCATTACTTTCGTCAGGATTAAAAAGTAAGGCATTTTTGTCATGCGTTAAAATTTCTCTAATATTGGCTTTGTCCGGTGCAATAATCGCTTTGCCCAGTGCAAGATATTCAAAAAGTTTTAATGGAGATGCATAGTCAACAACCTCTGGCTGTAGTGCAATATCAAATGCAGCAATGTAATTTGCCACTTCATTGCGATTCACTATACCAGTCCATGTGACCTTATCCGATACGTTCAACATTTTGGCTCGACTTAGAACACTTTCCTTTGCCGGACCATCACCAACGATTAGTAAATGTGCATCCTGGTTTTCTACTGCGATCAGGTCAACCATTTTTTCAAGACCATGCCACTCTCTCACAAAACCGACAAAGCCTAATACTAGTTTATTACTAATTCCTAAATTTTCTTTGGCCGTAACAACATCTGGTACTGATTCAAATTTACTCCAATCAATGCCGTTCGGTATCACGTTGATACGATCATCGCTTACTCCTATCTTCCGTATATAGTCCGCTAACACCCCTGTCACGGGTAATACGATGTCTGCCGAACGCCATGCATAATTCTCAGACCACTTTGCAAGCCATTTAATACTAATCTTTCCGTACTTCGATCGTTCTTCGTACAACGGCGCATTAACTTCTAATATCATAGGTATTTTAAAGCGTTTTTTTAACCACACACCGGAAGGTAGATAAAGGTTATAACGTTCATACAATATGTCAGGCTTGTGTTGTTTATACGCTTTTGCAAGTTTGAAGTAAGCAACAAACGAATACATAAGCTCCAACAATTCATAGGCCACGCCAGGCATATACTTTTTCAAGACTGCAACGAAACCACCATCAGCGCCAAAGTCATCTGTTTCAACAACAGAGGGACCAACCATAATAATTTCGTGTCCTAGTTTTTTTAAAGCATTCGTTAACTCTTCAACATGAACATATTGACCGTCTTTTGATGCAATTCTATGGTGGTAAAGTATTTTCATTTTTAGTTTAATATATTCTCAAATATATCCAGTTGCCCCTGAGTTGTGTCATCCCAACTAAATTGTTCCGCATATTTTCGAGTTGCTTCTCTATTGGGGTAATTTTCAAACAATCTTTGAATTCCATCAGCAATGGATTGTGGATTCCGCTCAACCAACACTCCCGCCTCATTACTTGCAACCACTTCGGGTGTTCCCCAAATATTTGTGGCAACAACAGGCGTACCACAGGCCATGCTTTCCAACAGTACATTTGCCCAACCCTCACGACTGGATGCTAAAACTAAGGCATCAACTGCTCCATAGTATTTTTTCAGATCATCATGTGGTACCAGACCCAGAAATCGAACTCTATTTTCTAAGCCGAGTTGTTTCACTAGCGATTCCAAGTTGTCTTTTTCTTCCCCAATTCCCGCTATTATTAATTGAACGTCAGGCAATTTTTCTAACGCTTTTATAATCAAATCATGACCTTTTCTTTCAATTAAATGACCTACAGATAAAATTGTTTTTCCTGAAACCGATAGATCGTTTTGCAACTGACTTCTCGATAAAGGTAAAGAAAAAATTGTAAGGTCTACACCATTTCGTAGCGCGGTCACTTTATTCTCGGCAATGCCCATATCTATCAAAACATCCCTTAGTGCGGCACATACTGTAATTAATGCATCTGCCTCGTTCGCCGCCCATTGAATCATTTTTTTAGGCTTTGGATATTGGGGAATCAGGTTTAGGTCAGTCCCCCTTGCTGTAATCGTTACAGGCTTATCTAATATTTTCGCTATCTTTACCGCAGCTATTCCATCTGGATAAAAATAATGTGCATCGATCAAATCAAAATCATAGCCATCTGCCATTATTTTTTTAATCACTGGCAAAGCCGACTTGACAATAAAATCAGGCGTCCAATTCATGCCTATTTTTGGAATCACGAGATGCCGGGGATAATAGATATCAATATCATGACGTTTTCCAACTTGTTCTACTTTGGCAAATTTTGCATAATCACCAAAAGACGATAATGAAAAAGGAAACCAGGGCACCGGCGCCACAACTTTACTTTGCACTTTATTTGTTGCTAATAAATGTCGCAATCGATTTTCCACAAAAACACCATGATGTGGAAAAACACTATTAGGAAATAATGAGGTAAACGTCAATATTTTCACGTCGTTTTACTCAAGAATGACTCAAACATCAATAATGACCAAATTGGTACGCTATTATCACGACTGCCTGCAATATGCTGATCTACAAGTTTTTGCACATAAGCCATATTGAAAAATCCAGATTCGACAAGACGTTCACTTTGTAAAGCTTGTTTAACCTGGTCTTTTAAAGGGCCTTTAAACCAACTTGCTAAAGGTACGGAAAAACCCATTTTCTTTCGATAGAGCACATCATGCGGCAAATAAGGCTCCATTGATTTTTTAAATATGTATTTTCCTTCCTGGCCTTTGAGTTTTAAGTCAGGTTTTAATCCTGACACCCAGTCAATTAGTTCATGATCCAATAGTGGTGCTCGTACTTCCAGGGAGTTTGCCATACTCGCTCGGTCAACCTTCGTATGTATATCTCCTACTAAATAGGTTTTCATATCAAGGTATTCAATTAATGATAATGGATGATCAGATGGTGATTTGGCCGCATGCTTACGAAAAACCTCTACTGCGTTATAGCCTTTTAATTGTCTTTTAAAACTATCTGAAAACAATTTGTGCCGGGTATCATCATTTAATTGCGATACACTGTGAAAATAAGCGCCCACGCTATCTCTTGCGAGGGCCTGAAATGTGCTTTTTGCTCGCAAAAATTGTGGCGCCCAATCCAGCTTTGGGTATAGCTTACCTAGAACTCCAAAAACCGGTTTTCTAATGCTATAAGGTATTCGACCACGAACAGCTTCTTCATTCATGTGAAATTGATGACGTCGATAGCCTGACATGTATTCATCTGCGCCATCGCCAGACAAAGCCACTGTAACTTCTTTTTTTGCGAGTTCACAAACCCGAAAAGTTGGTAATGCAGAGCTATCCGCGTACGGCTCATCGTAAATATCAATCAACTTTGATACTAAACTAAAATCATCTGGATCGACTGTTTCTACGATATGATTAGTGTCATAACGATTTGCTACCTTTTCTGCATAGAGTGATTCATTATATTTTTTGTCATTAAATGCTATCGAACAGGTATTGATTTTCGAACTGGAGACTTGCGACATCATGGCCACTACAGCGCTGGAATCTACACCACCGGATAAAAAGGCACCCAGCGGGACTTCTGACATCATCCGAATATCCACAGACTCTTTAAAACGTGTAACCAATTCATCTCTCACCAACTCTTCAGATGCGTATTCTTTTGGCTCAAAGGAAATATCCCAATACGTTTTTGGCTCTGGTACATCCTGCCCTTGTCGAATCAGTAAAGTGCTCGCGGGGGGCAGTTTATAAATATTTTTATAGATACAACGTGGATCGGCTACATACCCTAACGCAAAGTATTCTTCTACCGCTTTGGGATCAATCTCTTTGTGCAACTCAGGATGAGTACACAATGATTTTAATTCGGATCCAAATATTAGTTGGCCGTTTTTCAGCAAAGAATAGTGTAGTGGTTTTTTACCCAGACGATCTCTGGCCAAAAAGAGTATTTTTTGTTTACGGTCCCAGATCGCAAAAGCGTACATCCCCCGAAAGCGTTTTACACATTGATCACCCCATTCCTCCCAGGCATGAATTATTACTTCCGTATCACTGTAAGTTTGAAAAGTATGACCTGCCGCTTTTAACTCATCACTTAGCTGAGGAAAATTATATATTTCGCCATTAAATGTAACCCACACGGTTTCATCTTCATTGGTCATTGGCTGTTTTCCGGAAGATAGGTCAATAATCGACAGGCGTCGATGACCTAAGCCAACCCCAGGCTCAACATGCAAGCCTCCTGCATCCGGCCCTCGATGGTATTGACTTTCATTCATACGATTGAGCAACTCGCGATCAATTTCAGTAGGACCAAGAGTGTCAAATATGCCAACAATGCCACACATGTAAGTATCTAATTCCTTTTAGGTTCTTAGGGGTTTTTAGCTATTATTACTATTTCGGTCGAAATGGAAAAAAGTGCAGCTTTTTGACAAGCGCAGACTACTAAATGATCAGTTATTTGTCGTCAAATCATTATATAAATTTGTATAATTTTCGACCATAACATCCAGGCTGAAATGGTCTATTATTCTTTTTCTTCCAGCTTTCCCATGCTTTAATCGTAGATTAGGATGATCTATATATTTTAAAAGAGCATCAGCCATTTGCTCAGCTTGTTTCGGTGACACTAATATGCCCGTTTGATTATCCAGAACCACTTCTGGAATGCCTCCAACATCTGTAGTAACGGTGGGTAAACCACAGGACATAGCTTCGATCAATGTAATGGGAATACCTTCTGCGATTGATGACAAAATAAACACATCAAGGTCTTTCAATTGCTCAGCAATATCGTTTTTTGCCCCTAAAAAGGCAATTTCTTCTTCTAGGTGAATTTGATGCACATATTCTTCTAATTTTTGCCGTTCAGATCCGTCTCCTATTACACTGAGTTTCAGTTTCTTGTGCTTATCCTTGAGCTTCTGAATCGCATCAAACAATGTTTTATGGTCTTTAACCGGATCCAAACGCCCGATAATTCCCAATTGAATAATCGCTTTGTCAGTTCCCTTGGTTGCCACAGGATTAAAATCGTTAGTATCTACACCATTCAATATCAATTTCACTTTCCTATTCGACAATCTTAAGTCATTAAGCAACCAGTTATTTAAATCGTCAGAAACAGCGACATAACATTGTATGAATGGACTGAGTATCTTTCTTAAAAAATTATATTTTTTGTTTTTACCTAATGGATCACTGGCATCCCGCCCATGTTCCGCATGCAATCTGCCCTTAACACCCATTAGCCAGGCTGTAAAATGATACTCAATTGTTGGAATATTATAGGTATGTAATATTTGGGGTTTATCTCTTCGAAATAAGCTTGCCAATTTAAAATGCAAACTAAGGTCATTTCCATTTTTTTTATTTAACTCAATGATTTCCACAGCTTTATTAAGCCTAGACTCCAAACCTTCCGAGTTGGTCAAACAAATTATTTTATGTCGATATTTTTCATCGGACATATTATTGATCATATTGATCAATAGGGTTTCTAGCCCACCGATCCCCAATCGATAGACTAGGTGAAATACGAACTTTGGCTGATTCATTGCGCCACCAAGCTATTCTGAGTAAGCTCAATAGCTTGCTTAAATTGAGTTGCGTTCTCTTCAAAAAAAGTTGTTAGTACTTCGTCAGCTTTACTTTCCTCTTCTCGCAGATCTACAGTAGCAACGATTACCGTTCCCGACGTTAAGCCACCGGTTAGACGCGCTTTAGCTTCCAATAATTTAGTGTTCAATTTTCCGATAACAAATTGATGCCCAGCATAATATACATAGGCAATTCGCAAATTCTCATTATCTGAAAAAATAGTAGATACTGGAATTTTTAGAGAATTCCCGTTCATAGAGACATTTAATGAGGATTTGTTTTTTACCGTCCAGTTTGTATCATCACCACCAGTCAATCGATTCACATAATTAATCAATTCCTGATCTTGCTTTTGCGCTACATAAAACCCGGTAAACACCTGCACTTTGGTATTATCTTTCTGATAAGTGACAATTTCACGTTGGCTAAGATTTTCATATTTTGGCGCCCAACTTGTTATTTGATTGTTAACTATGCTCCAATTTTTCAACTGGGGTACTAATTTATCTTTTGAAAAAGTGTAGTTAGAGTCATCTTTACTACTAATAGATAGTATTGGCCAAACGATCAATAAAACCAAAACTAAGGTAACTGATTTTTTTAGACTCCCATTATTTTTAAATACTTCTTTATCCTTTTCTTCTTCGACACTAGCACTCTCCAATGCTTCTTCCTCATCATCACGCCAGAAAGAGCCAATGTAAAACATTATTCCTATAACTATTCCAAAAAATAACCATCCATAAACCAAATGATCAACACCTGTAGCTAGCTCCATACCACTATAGTGACCAATCATCACAATCATAAAAGCGCGCAACCCGTTTGCAATAATAGGTACAACTATTGACAATATAATAAATATAGTACGCTTCAGGTTACTTCGATAGCTAATATAGGCATATAAGCAACCCAAGGTTATAGATGCAATTAAATATCGGACACCACTACAAGCCTTAACTACTGACCAACTTCCTGTAGGTAATTGAAAAAATGCGCCTTCCCGATAAACCGGAATTCCTGTCATTTGGATCATTGCAACAGTAAAATCTGCGGTAAATTCTATGAGAAGGGGAATCAACTCTTCGCCCATTGGCACCGCAAGAAACAAAAACAAAAGTGGGAATGTTATTTGACTACATACTTGCCACCCTAAAACTGATAAAGTAATAATTATCATCATGGACACTACTGCCAGTTGCTGGATAACTAAAATACCAACAAAATCTGCTAGCAACCAAACAAAACCAACAGGTATAAGCAGCAGGGAGACTAACGGGAGTGACTTCGGAATCGATGTGCGTATGACATCCTGATTTCGCCAGATTAACCAGAGACTAATCGGGAAGATCAAAAATCCATGAGCAAAGGTCTCTGAACGCAACCAAATATCTATCATAGATAAATATGTAGACGAAAATAATATGAAGAGACTGATCAAACAAACCAGCAACATTAGCAAGGACTGCTTCCAGTTATTTACGCTTACAGATTTTTCTCGTATGACTTCATTCATTTTTATTAGCTTTTAGAAAATCAATTAATCGATTTACATTATTTTCCCAACTAAACTTTTTAACTACAAATGCTCTAGCATTTGAGCCAATTTCAGCTTTAGACATATTTTCAATGATATTACTTAATTGGCTCATCCATTCTTGTGAAGAGTTTGCGACTAGTAAGTCTTCTCCGGGCACAGCAGCAATACCCTCCAATCCTTGATCAGATACGATGCAAGGTTTTGCCATAGCCATGCCTTCTAGAACTTTATTTTGAATCCCACGTGCAATTCGCATGGGAGCAATGACAACAGAAGCATAGTGAATATATGGCCGCACATCTTCAACACGACCTGTAACAATTACGCCATCTATCTCTTCAAGTTTTAATACATCTGTCGTTGGCTTCGATCCTACAATATAAAATTTTGTGTTCTTATAGTGGCTTTTAAGCTGTGGAAATATCTCGCTTGCAAACCATACCACCGCATCAACATTTGCCCAATAATCCATTGCACCAGTAAATACTAATACTGACTCTTCTTTGGTGTATGGGTTATTGAAATCATGCTCTGACGAAAAGTAATCAAAATCAACGCCATTATTGACATAATCTATTATAACGCCTGGCTGTTTCACTAAACTTCGAAACATTTCTGCTTCTTTTGAAGAAACAAACAAACTGGAATCAAATAGTTGACTTAACTTCCGTTCATATTCAAACAATGTCTTTGCTTCACGTGTATATAACCAACGCATTAGTCCACTTTTTGCTTCGGCGTATTGTTTCCATTTATCAGAATCAATATCAACAAAGTCCATAATTCGAAGCATATGCTGAAATAAGTCGCCCTCAACAAACTGCGCCATGGGAGAAGAAAATACTAACGCTTTTTTTATATTGTTACGTTGAACACATTTAGTCACCCAACTTTGCATTTCATTATTTGCATAATAAGGCAAGCTCAATGCTTGCCCAAATATAATACCTTGCAAACTCTTTATTTTAGCTATCATTGGATTCAGCTTTAAAACAAACACTTCTGCACAATATTTTTTGAGCTCATCAAGATATTGTTCATCTTCAGGGCTGTCTATGTAAGTTCCAAGATATATATTGAACTCCTTTGATAGACCTTTAAGCCAATTAAAGGAGCGAATTTTGTCGCCTTTGTTCGGAGGAAAAGGGATACGATGAACTAAGTAAAGGAGATTTTCTTTCATGGTTTTTCGATATAGTGATAGAAAACAGCTAGATCACCCTAAATTCCTCACAATATACGGCCCAATAATTTTCGTCATAGCAAATGGCATTTTTTGCCATGCTTTAATAAATAAACTGTATTTAGGATTGTTTGGATTGACATCTGGTATAGCGGTGGCTTTTAATAAATGATATTCGTAATTTAGATATTCCGGCTCAAAGCCCCAGTTTTTCTTGAACTTAAACGCCCCTGTATCTGCTTTACTGCGGCCAAAATCAAACCATTTATAACCCTTTTCACTACTACGCCGCATAAGCTCCCAATACATGAAATGATGAGCGTTAAACGCTCGAGAGTCAGCACTGGTACCTGCATAATATGGTAAAACTTCGTCTCGAAAATAAAAGCTCATTAAACTGGCTATCATTCGGTCATTTTTATATATCGACAAGATGTCGCAATCTTGTTTAAACACTTCTTTTAATATATGAAATAATTTACGAGGAAATGCAGGTGTACCATGGGTATGTAGTGTTAATGCGTATGATTCATAAAATCGATCCACATTCTCATCATATTCACTTGTTAGTCCGGCCTTAATACCTTTTCTCACGACAGCTCGTTGCTTTCCCGGAATATTTTTCAAATTTTGTTCTACATCGGGATCAATTTCTTTTCTAAATCTCGCATATAAATCATTCTTTAATGGCCAATCAGTAAATTGACGCTTTATATTTCGCAATTCCAGATAATCAACATCTAATTCTTTTGCCAGGGTAGTTGCTTTTTCGGTTAGTGCCTCAAACGCTTCTTGATTTTTTGCTAGAATTCCTCCATAAACATAAAAAGGTAAAGAAACCAGGGAATTCCCAAAAATACGACTTTTAACTTGCCCTAATGGCAATACCCCAACTATTTCTCCGCCATCTTCAGCATAGAAAAAGTACATAGGCTGTGAAAATACGCGTTCAATAACTTCTTGCCACTCTGCTCGATGAAAAAAAGTGGCATCAGGGTGCTTGAATACAAATTCATTCCATTCAGCAACTTCTTTATTTGTTAGTTTTTTTATTTGCATAATTTCACCTATTACGAAGCACCATCTTCTAAAAATATATTGTCCATCCGGTCCCATTCGAAATCTTTTAATAATTGTTCAAGTCGACCATAAAATTTATCAAGATTGAGGTAATGTCTAAATTTTGTTTTTGCATCAATACCTGCCGTTTTTGGTTGATCCGGGTCAATTTCCCAAGGATGAAAATAAAACATACCAGGTTGATTGTCAGTTGAGTTAACACGATTTAAAGCCCATCTGGAAAATGCATAGGGATATAAACGAAAAAAACCACCTCCCCCCGCAGGGAAATTTTTACTGAACAACCTCAGTGTTGTTATAGGAATTTCTAATACTCCCTCATCACCTCTAGGATAATATTTAAATCTTGGAGCATCAGGTATTCCATACAAGTCATGCTTCACTGGATAAATACTTGAACTATATTTATGCCCAGTTTCATGCAATATATCTAATGCCCATAAGTTATTTTTCATAATAGAGTAACTGGCAGCGCGATATCCTTTAATTTCAACGCCTGAAATATCTTCAAGAATCTGTTTACTTTTTATGACATCAGCTCGAAACATATCTGGCGTTTGGTTTATGACTCTAACATGATCATATCCATGACTTGCTAGCTCATGCCCTTCCTTCACTATTCTCTTTATTAATGCCGGATATCGTTCTGCCACCCAAGCTAAAGTAAAAAACGTTGCCTTGACATTGTATTGATCATATAAATCAAGTAATTTATGTGTATTAGCTTCAACTCTACACTCCTGATTATTCCAATCAGTTTTTTTTATATATGGTTCAAATGCAGATACTTGAAAGTAATCTTCGACATCAACTGTCATTGCATTTTTAATTTTGTTTTCAATCATAAATATTTTCAGTTTTGTGCTGTAGATCAACGAACATTTATCTTTTTACTCTTTTCCAGTATATTTTCTTATAAAGCCAGATTAATTTGAGCAACTAGTTTATTACTGGTATATGCAACACCACCACTATTTACACTTCTCTTTTGCAAAGAGTAAATTAAACTCGCTTTCATATTTTTTCCAATATTCCTGGAAAACCCTGTTTTAATCATAACAATATTATCTATCCTACTTTGCTCATCGAACCTATATCTTTGTACGGCGCTATTGACGAACGCTGACGATAGATTTGATAAATCAAACTCCAATATTCCATTAATCCCATATCGATTATCAATTTTTTTTATGGTTTGATATTCACCTTTTTCATAAAAAACACTGCCAATTAAATTCAATTTTTTTCGTTTTATCTTTCCACTAGTATCAAGTCGTTTCCGAAGTATTACATCATTACTAATTAGTCTATTTAACTCAGACAACTCAGAAATATCATCGCTATTTACATTTTCTGCTTTGGCTTCAAAATCAGCGATATATCTTGACTGCTGAGGAGTAACGATCGTTTCGGTATAAGTAGATGACCAAATAGTTTTCTTTGTGTAATGTTTAAAGTTCGAATAGATACGTTGTCCAAAAATTGCTTGTTCACGTCCAATCTCAAATAATGTCCTGCTTGTTGGGTTGACTACAATTTTTGCTCTCCATATCCTCTGTTCAATGTCCAATGTATTTTGACTTAATGCCTGACTGTTTAAGACAACCCCACCTCCTGCTTCTAAATAGACCTTTCGGGTTGGTGTCCATACAAGCCCAATTTCATTTTTCACGAAATATCGACTATCTTTGAATCCCGTAATCATATAATTTCGTTTTTGAAGATGGCCTGTCATAAACAATTTCCATTTGCGTACCACTGAATATTCTAAACGACCATTTACCTGGCTTTTATTTGAGTTTTTTTGCTTACTACTTTGAATCAAAGCATTTCCACTCCAGGCCAATTGCTTAAACCATTTCCCAGAGGACAAGGAATATTTTAATAAATTGTCATACGACGAATTAATCTGTTTTGTAGAATAACCCACACGGGAATGCTGATAAGCCAGCAAACTATCTGCATAACGACCAAAACGATTCTTTAATGTGGGACTCAATAAAACTGATCGAGTTTCTGTGCGATTATTGGTTACAGCCTGCTCATCAAATGCTGTTACTTTTGTTGGGTCAATTACCTGCTCAGATACAGCGACAGCAGCATCAACATCTAAATGCCTTTTTACAAATTCAAAATTTGCACTTAATCCACCTTGATTAACATATCTATCTGAATAAGTTGCATCCCAATAGTTGATGTAAGACAATGAATAACGACCATTGAGCTTTATTCGTCGTCCTTTTGCAGAAACCGAAAATCCCGGATTTATCTGAGAGATAAACTCACTATTTTTATCTTCAGAACTCAAGGTAACATTATCAGTATAGGTTTCTGTCGCTGAGATAGCAGGCTCAATTTTCCATGTTTCAGCACAGACAGAATTTGCCATCAGTAAACTAAAACACAAACACCACTGACGAATTACATACTGTACATGCGATTTAACGAGCACAACCAAAACACCTCGTTTTAGTCCTGCCGATCATAGCCATAGCCATAACCGTAATTTGAGCCACCACTTTTTACACGATTTTTATTTAAAACCAAACCTGATATATTTGCGTTACCGATTATTGAAAGCGCTTCTTTCAACATAGCTTGAGAAGTCTTGCAAGCCTCAACTACCATCACAACTTGTCCCATTTGTGAGGCAAGGACATGTGCCTCACTGGTTGCTAGTATGGGAGGTGAATCAAATATTACCACTCGATCATAATATCGAGTCGACAACTCATCCAATAACACTTTCATACTTTCGCTAGCTAGAAGCTCTGTTGAATAGTGATGCTGTCGTCCAGCAGGTAGTATAGAAAGCTTAGGAAGATCAGTTTTAATTAACACGTCAGATAAAGGCATTTTTGTATCAAGTAAAAAATCCACCAAACCTTTTTCTGCTCGAAAATCCAAATACTTTCCTAGCGAAGGTTTTGCCACATCAGCATCTACTAAAAGCGCAGTTCGGTCTAGCTCCATGGCAATACTAATTGCCAAATTAATCGCACTAAAACTCTTACCCTCGCCCGGTACTGAACTTGTTATCATTACTAGATTATTGTTATCACCATGCTTTGCTTCTGAAGAGAAAGCCTTTTTCAATATCGGCCGTTTGATTGCCCTCAATTCTTCAGCAATTTCACTACGGCCACTCTCGGGTGTTAACATGCCTTTTTCTTTCATCATATCCCAAGGAAGCTCTAACATAGTTGAAGAGTTAACTTCTTTACGTTGTGTATGGCTAATTACATTGCCCTTAGCTTCACCAGAAGTCTGTGATTCAGTCTCAAGGTTGGTCACTGCTTTTTCTATGGTTCTCATTTAAAACCCTTAAATTCTTCGCTTAATACTGGCTAACAAATCTATCTCTAATATTTCAATAGCCAACATGCCAGTAAACACCGCCACCAAACAGATCCCCACCACACCAAATGAAATAACATCTATTCGACGACGACGTTTTTCTTGTGGCGTCCATACTCGAGAAACATATCCCAGTACCGGCAGATTAATTACTTCTTGTAATTGCCTCGGGGTATCAAACATTGGTTTTATTTGTGATAAGAAAAAAGCGAATCCTAAACCTGCAATCAGGCTAGCAATTAAAACAACGCTCGCAAACAGAGGACGATTAGGGCCTATTGGTTGAGCGGGTATTAGTGGAGGATCAATAACGCGAAACTTAACCTCATCGGTACTTGATTCCGCTTGTTCAGCTAGATTTGCAGACTCTCTTCGAGATAGTAACTGATCATAATTTTTTTTGTTTATATTGTAATCACGATTTAGATTTTTTAGATCCGCTTCAATTTGAGGAATGATATCCACCAAACCTTCTAGACGTTTTACATTCCTTGTATAATCTTCAATTCGAGGTTTAATAGATGCAATTATGGCTTCAGATTCACCAAGTTTTATTTTTAGTTGTTGATAAACCGGATTTTGATTTAATCCATCAGTTTGTTTTTCTTCTTTGCTTAGTTCGCTAATGTCCTTTTCACGCGTTAACTTAAGTCGCTTAAGAGTATCTTGAGTAGAAGTAACATCAGGATGTTTTTGAGTAAATTTTAGCAACAATTCATCAAGTCTACTTTCCAAAGATTCAATACGCCCATCAAGTGGATGTGAAATATTGAATTGAGCTCCAATTGCACCTTTGAAAGCAGGTTTCTCTTGTTCTAATTGACGTTTATATTCATCACGTAATTTCTTTGTCTGTAGTAATTCTAGTTTAGCCTGTTCTAATTGTTTTTTTGCAGCAGCCAACTGAGAGAAGTAACTGCGCCCATCTTCAGGCATAACTCCAGCATTTTTTCTTTTAAACTCTTTAAGTCGATTCTCAGCATCAATTAAACGTTGTTCATATTCATTAACTTGCTCTTCAATAAATTTTCGAGCACTATCCGATTCCTTTCGCGTATCTCCTAAAGTTGACTCTATAAACAAAGTCAATAAAGCTTGCACAGTATTTTTTGCTAATTTTGGATCATTATCGATATAGGAAATACTATAAATATTACTTGCGTTTCTTCCAATTCCTCCTCCTTTAAACTGTATGGTATTACCCAAACGAGTGACAAGTTCATCCATTTGTTGAGGTGTCTCAATTTTAAGATCCATATCAGTCATGCGCGCTATTTTTTCAAGATTTGGACGGCTCATCAAAGTACGGGTCATCATCTGAATTCCGTCTTCGGCACTAGATTGCACTGCCAATCCACGCAATAAAGGACGCAAAGCCGAACTGGTGTCTACTAGCACTCGTGCTTCAGATTGATATTGATCAGGCATTTGATTAACAAACAACCATCCAGCAACACACATGGGCCAGGCAATTAAATGTATATACCAACGGAATCGCCATACACCGCGAATATACCCTCCTATTTGTTCTACGATTTCTTGCATATTTTTAATTACAACTAACTATGTCTCTTGATTACGAGTCTATTTTGATAATTTTAATGGGCCATCATTGATTACCAATTACCCCTCAGACCTTTTATTAAAACCAGGATTCTGGAATAATCAGGATGTCTCCCGGTAATAAATTCAAGTTCGCTGAAATATCACCATCTTTAATTAGATCTTCTATCCGAACTTCAATTTGTTGTTGAATACCATTTTGTGTTCTAACAATGACTGATTGATTTCCGGAGGCATATTCAGTTAAACCCCCAACAGCAATCATTACATCTAATAATGTCATATTCGCTCTATAGGGCAGGGCTTGGGGTTTACCTGCTTCTCCAATTACACGAATTTGCTGATCATAAGGCCCGACAAATCCTGTCACAATAACTGTGACAATTGGATCTTTAACATAAATTGCGAGTGCTTTTTCAATTTCACGAGCTAGCATGGTAGGCGTCTTGCCATCGACCAAGAGGTCTTCCACCAATGGTAAAGATATCCGCCCATCAGGTCTCACCGGCACTGCTAAAGATAAATCAGGATTTCGCCAAACAAATACATTTAGCGTGTCGCCAGGTCCGATGTGATAGAAAGGAGTGCGATTAGTTGTTTTAGATTCATCTGTATTTTTTCTCTCTTCTTTGATCGAATTATCGCTACCAATACCAGCTGCAGTAAGCGAAAACGGGAATAATAAAAGAGCGCACCCCATTAACAGGAAGAATCGTAAATTAGTCATTTTTTCCATTTTCCACACAAGCAAAATAATCCTTTATCACTAAGGTCAAACTCAAAACAAGTATTAGTGCCTTGATAGACCTATTTGCATGTCTGTTTCGTCATATTATGGTGAAAACTTTAAACATATGCGGAAAGCTAATTTTGTGGCTTTGACTAGAAGTCAAAAAGTTACATTAATAATTAAAATCAATCTAAAACTGTCGATGTTTCTAGATGTTAGGAAATACGATTAAACTCAAATCGCCAAGCCAAAACTCATCCAGCTAATCCGTTGTCGATTTATTTAACAAATCGTTCAATAAACACTCTGTGTAGTGGGTAATACTAGTATAATTAGTCTAAAAAATGCCTTTTAAATTCATTAATTACAATTACTTAT